>Ga0105092_10000463_pt1 | contig 21077 bp, 14 predicted proteins | sample PPLLak2March2015_FD_87021 | JGI IMG/M metagenome (GOLD analysis project Ga0105092, IMG submission 87021) | Freshwater sediment microbial communities from Prairie Pothole Lake near Jamestown, North Dakota, USA - PPLs Lake P7 Core (1) Depth... | ecosystem: Environmental > Aquatic > Freshwater >... | reverse complement strand
CTACCGGATTTTTCACATAGCGATAATGGTTAATGCTATAGTGAAGTTTTATTTTGATGAAAAATTGGCGATTCCGGCTCAAAATCGCCATTTTATTCATAGTATCCCAATGAATTTGACGGCGTTATCTCCTTATACTGTAAAGAGTTGACCCCTGTTTTTCAAAAACGATAACCCAACTTGATACCAACTTGAACCCAATTCCGGCACAACTTGAACCCATCTTTGCTCTGTTTTGAACCCAACTCCGATTTTTTGTCGGTAGCACATCATGTCAAGCCGACTGCCGGAGGTAATCACGTAAAGTCGCAAAGACGCAAAGGTGAATAATAATAATAGATGACAGGCAAGAAGTCACATTATCAATTAAGATTGAAGAATGAAGAATTGCAGGTTGGAAGATTGGAAGATTAACAATTGCATATAGACAAGTCGTAGATCCCGAAGTAGCGAAGCGGACATCGGGAGGGTTACTGAAATTGGTACGGATATACAGAAATTATAGAATAGATTACTTTAATAACTCCAGACTTTGATTAACGAATTACCCCTTGAAAACTCCAATTAAACACAGCGTTTTATAATAATGAAAATTTTAAATTAACCCTTTTTCAAATAACAAAGGATTCCCGTACTGCCAGTGTCACTCATAGATAATCTTTTACATAAGAATAATCATTAATCGAGGACACTGGCAGAATAAGTACAATCTTTAATTACCCATTTCTTTTAATTTCAAATTTTGGACAAAGATTGTTCAGTTTCAAATGGGTTTTTTTAGTTTATTGCAGTTTAGATATTCCGGTTAATTGCAGCTCACCTTTATTCTGTCGGTGTCCTCATATTTCCGAGTTTATAAAAAATTATAGTAATTTATAATTCTTATTTACTTACATCAATCTTCTTGAGTGACACTGACAGTACTTTAATTTGTGATTAATTTGAGATAGGTAAATTATTAATCTACTAAAATTCTTCATTCTTAATGAAAAGCTGACAGCATACATAAAGGGTTATAAGTAAATTAAAAGGGCTGCCTTAAACTGACAGCCCTTTTTAAAAAGATTCTCTTTTTCTCTTTATTAGTGATAACACGAATACAGGAGGATTTTATTTATCCTCCGATTTGTATTTATCATTGTTATGAATACAATATTTTATGATGGGTTGTTACCTATAGAATATCCTCCTTACCATTTTAGTAAGTTCACTACATTTATAAAAACAAAAAATATTTTTATAAGTTCTTTATTATAGAAAAATTATAGAAAATATATTATTACTTTAATAAAACAAGTTTCTTCGTATCAACAACTACACCATCAGCAATTAATTTATAAAAATATAATCCGCTTGAATAATTTGTACCGTTCCATTCAACTTCATATGTCCCGGGTTTCTTCTGTTCATTTACAAGTGTTGTGACTTCCTTCCCAAGGATGTCAAATACTGCAAGCTTGACAAACACACCCCGTCCTCCGATATCCGCTAACGCTCCATCGGAGTCCACCCCTCTCGAGAGGGGAATCTGATAGCGGATTTTTGTTGATGGATTGAAGGGATTGGGATAGTTTTGGTATAACTCAAATCTATCCGGTATGTTCGATGAAATTGGGTTAACGCCTACAAACTGGGAATATTTGATTGTGGCGTAATCATAGTCAGAACTGATGCCGCTGCTGCCTAAGCTGCTTCCTGAAACTATAACATTATTTTCTTTATCCAATACAATATCATAAGCATTATCTCTAAGTCCTCCAATAGGTCCATCATAATTCATTACCCATAAAATATTTCCATATTGATTATATTTGATGGTACAATAGTCACTATTATTTTGAGCCCCGCCTCCGTAAGTTGAACCTGTAATGTAAATATTATTAAATGAATCTGTGACAAGATTACCTCCAACATTGTATCCACCATGTAATCCGCTGTATCTTCCAGTCCAGAGTATTTCTCCCTTCGAGTCGTATTTTATTGTAAATATATCTGAAATTATCATATCGCTGATATTTCCTGTAACAATGATATTATCTTTAGAATCAACACAGATACCTCTGGAAGCATTACTGGTTCCAAATCCATCATAAATACGTGACCATTTGAACACTCCATTGGAATCATATTTTACTGTCAAATAAAAGGAACCCACTGCTCCAAAGTATGTATATCCCGTTACACATACATTCCCTTTAGAATCTAAAGCTATAGATTGTGGATATCCATATTGAGCATTAACCGGTAAATATCTTCTTGACCAGGCAGTGTCTCCATTGGGCTTATATTTAATAATGAAATTATATTTATAGCTTGAACCTATAGCATAAATATTGCCATATTTGTCTACTGTCATGTCTTGCGGTAAATCATGTTGATTTTCCGGACCATTGTATTTTCTTACCCACAATGAATCTCCGTTTTGTGAATACTTTATTATTACATAATCGTCACCGCTGTAATTAGTATGGTAATTCACTATCACAACAGGATTATTTTCACGGTCTAACAATATTTTAAAACCGTTATTTGCACTAATATTATTAAGTGTATCAAGCTTGCATATAATTTTCCATTGCTGAACACCATTATTATTATACTTAATTATTGGGACTCCATGCTCTGAGTTTCCTGTTACATAAATATTTCCGGATGTATCTATTGCTAAGGAATGTGCGCCCTGAATATTATAAGTATCGGAATATTTTTGTATCCATTGCTGAACCCCCTGTGTATTATATTTTATTGTACAAAAACATGAATGGTTATTTTCATTTCTGCTGCGGCCTGTTATAATAATATTATTAAATTTATCAATACCTATGTTGCCCGGTTCATCATTACTATTATTGGGTCCGATGTATCTTGCCACCCACTCTTGAGTTACCTGGGCAAATGATATATTTATTGCACAAAAAGAAATAAATAAAAAAGTAAAAATCTTTTTCATGATATAATCTTTTATTTAAGTAAAATCATTTTCTTCGTATCAATAACCACATCATCTGCAATCAGTTTATAAAAATATAATCCGCTTGAATAATTTGTACCGTTCCATTCAACTTCATATGTCCCGGGTTTCTTCTGTTCATTTACAAGTGTTGTGACTTCTTTTCCGAGTATGTCATATACTACAAGCTTGACAGACACACCCCGTCCTCCGATATCCGCTAACGCTCCATCGGAGTCCACCCCTCTCGAGAGGGGAATCTGATAGCGGATTTTTGTTGATGGATTGAAGGGATTGGGATAGTTTTGGGAAAGGGAGAATTTGTCTGGAATTTCATTATTCAAATTTCCAGTTGATGTTAAATATGGAATAATACAGATATTCGGAAGATATGCCTTTGGAGAACCTGTTGTAAATTGAACGCACGCATCTCCTGATATGTACCCAATAGATTGATGCCAAACCTTTGCATATGACTGTTGAGTACTTGCTACTGTTGAACTCCCAGCAAAATTTGAGTTATTGTAACATATTTCAATAAGTAAATTATTGCCAGTATAATAAAACATCGGATTTAAAGTAATAAATTGCCAACCAGAACCGGGAACAGAATAATTACCGTTATACACTTGTGTCCATCCGGATGATACAAAACCTGTAAGATAACTTAATGTTGTATTTTGCATTCTGATACTTAAACTATTCATAACTTGTGGATAAGGATATATAATGTTAAAAGCAAATTTCCAAATATTAACAGGTCCTGTCCCGACCTGTGCGGTTGTATATAATAACTGTGTTCTTGCATCTGGCCATCCTGTAGTGAAAGGATAAGTCACTTGTTCTGTACCAGTTCCATAACAATAAGCTAAAACTCCGGATTGGTAAACTATGACTTTAACTGTAATAGTATCATTCATTCTAAATTGATCTGTTACTAAAGCGGAAACAATCTTTAATGTTTTAGTTCCTGTATCTGTTGGTGTCCAGTTAAATGTTGCTGAATCTACTGATATTGCATTTAAATTTATATTGGTTGAGTCAACCTGAGTACCATCAACAAAAAACTTTATTGGTACATTTGTTTCATTCATTGAACCAAGATTGGTAACTTTTGCTTTAATGGTTTTTTGCGTACCTGCATTAAAAAATGCTGGCAAGCTGAGGAATGGATAAGTACAAAGATTATGAGTATAGTTTTGTCCTATCCCACTGCATCTAATACCCAAAGCTTTTGTACTACCTCCTCCAAAAGGTGACCATGTTCCTGAAGAATATGAGTATAATTCTCTATTAGGAGTGGTTGTGCTCTCATCGTATCCCACAAAATGAGAACCTTGATTCGGAGTAGAATCCCAGCATATTGCTATATAATAACTGCCGCCGTTAAGAGGGGGTATTGTTGTTATACCTGTAAAATCAAACCACGAAACAGTTGGCCAAACAGGAACACCAATCGCAGTTTGGTTTTTGATAGAGGCAACTAAATTTCCCGGAATGCCAATTTCACCGGTTGTATCATAAACTTCAATATCAAAGGTCCAGTCAGCAGAGCCTGATGCCCATCTTGTTAAAGCAAAACATATTTGGTTAATTTTGTATGGGTAAATTGGTGGTGTCATTTTCATTGCCAATTTTACATCACTTGGTCCATTTCCTATCCCATTTTCAAATGTGTTATCATCATATACTATACCCCCAACGCACTGAGGACCAATCATTCCTTCATTTCCATAAAAAATCATATCTTTATTTGCCATATAAAATGACTGGGGATAGATTGAGCATATAGTAATTGAGAAAAATATAATTAGTAAAATTAGTTTTTTCATTATTGTTTACATTATTTGAGATATTTTCGGGAGGAGTAATTTATCAGCAGAAAGAGTATTTAATATCTCTTTTATTAATGGATTATTATATTTCTGATAATCTTTTGTTTTTATTATAAGTTCTTTGAAATTATCTTTTTATCTTTTACTTCATTCACACCTTTCCTTTTTATTGCAGGAAAAATGGTTTATATTTGATATTGTATTTTTCGTAAACTAAAGAGATACCCGCTTTCGCGGGTATGCGAGGCTTTCGCGGGTATGTGTTAAAATGATAATTCCTTATCAAAATATTTCTCCAAAAATTGACCCGTCGGTTTTAATTGCTGCCGGTGCTTTTATTATTGGAGATGTGGAAATTGGAAAAGATTCAAGCATCTGGTTTAATGTGGTTGTCCGCGGTGATGTGAATTATATCAGGATAGGGGAAAGAACCAACATACAGGATTTGACTATGGTTCATGTTACATACAAGAAATTCCCAACATTCATAGGAAATGATGTATCAATAGGGCATAGTGCGGTAATCCACGGATGCAGAATAAACGACCATGTTGTAATCGGGATGGGTGCTAAAATCCTTGATGATGCCCTTGTAAGCTCTAATTCCATGGTTGCAGCGGGCTCTGTGGTCAAGGAGAGGTTTATAGTGCCCGAAGGAACGCTGGTAGCGGGTGTTCCGGCAAAGGTTGTAAGGGATTTAAGACCTGAGGAGATAGAGAAAATCCATCAGAATGCTAAAAATTACCTGTATTATATAGAGCAATACAGAAAATATAATGATGGGAAGGGATTTCAGCAATTTAAATAGCCAAGCATCTCCACGAAAGTGGAGATCCCGGCGATGGAACGATGGATTTCCCGATTACTTGAAGAGTTTCCCGCTTCCGCGGGAATGCATTTTATAATCAACACTTGACAAAAACCCATTTTTTATATAATTTTAACCGATTGAAAAAGCAATATTTTGCGTTTTTGCTCAATATTACACAAATTGAAGATACTACTGTCTGCAATTGAAGAAAAAGGCCATAAAAAAACAAGAGTTACCGTCGGAAACACAAATTTTAATAAGGAATTTTCACCCTGCATTGAAACCTCCCGTTTCTAAGTTAATGATTTCCAATAAGATAAATTATGTCTTCAGGGAAGAGAACTGCATATTGAAATTTTTGGAACTGAATCTTGTTAATAATAGTACTATAAAGAAGGTGAACAAGACATATCTGAACCATGACTACTACACAGATATTATCACCTTTTTATATGAGCAAAACAAAAAAACGTTAGAAGGGGAAATCTTTATATCTCTTGATACTGTTAAAGTGAACGCTAAGGAATTTGGTACTTCTTATAAAGAGGAATTCCTGAGAGTGGTTATTCATGGCTGTTTACACATGGCAGGATATAAGGATAAGAAAAAACAGGAAATTAAATTAATCAGGGAAAAGGAAGAACAATACTTATAAATGTACTACGATAAGATAATTGAAATTATAGTATTTCTTTTGAGAGAGCTTCAGAACAACAAGCAGTTAAGTGAAGTTGATCTTGATGCACTTTCAAAGCTTGGATATACACAAAATGAAATAAACACTGCTTTTGGCTGGTTATATTCAAAGATGTTTTCAGGTGAAAAAGTGTTTACAACCGATAAGTCGACGCATCAATCGCATAGAGTATTACATGATGTTGAAAGAAATATAATATTGCCTGATGCTCACGGCTATTTAATACAGCTGAGAGAATTAGGATTATTAAGTGACATGGATATTGAAGTTATAATTGATAAAATTATGGTATCCGGATTTACTAATGTTGGCGTTGATGAGATTAAAGCTTTTATTGCAAGTTATTTGCTTGATATAGAAGATATGACAAATACAAACAGAAGAGTTATGTTAAACACGAACGATACAATTAATTAAAAACTTGAAATGGATAAATCTTTAGTAATAGTAGAATCTCCGTCAAAAGCGAAGACAATAAATAAATATTTAGGCAAGAATTACAAAGTAATTGCATCAGTAGGACATATTAAAAATCTGCCGAAAAGTAAAATCGGTGTTGATTTTGAAAATGATTACATTCCTACCTATGAAACAATTCCCGGTAAGGAAAAAATAATTGCAGAGCTCAGGAAATGTTCGAAAGATGCTGATAAGATATATATAGCGACTGACCCTGACCGCGAAGGGGAAGCTATTGCTTATGATATTGCTGACGAGATAAAAGGTAAAAATAAAAAAATTTACAGGGTCCTTTTTAATGAGATAACAAGAAAAGGAATTGAAGAGGGTATTAATAACCCGCTTGATATTGATGAACATCTGGTAAGCTCCCAGCAGGCAAGAAGAGTGATGGACAGGATAGTAGGTTATAAATTAAGTCCGTTCCTCTGGAAGGTAATATATTACGGCTTATCTGCAGGCAGGGTTCAATCTGTCGCTTTAAAGCTTATTTGTGAACGCGAAGAAGAGATTAGGAATTTTATTCCTATAGAATACTGGAGCATATTTGCCGATTTCAAAGACAGTGCAAAAGATAAGGTATTTCAATCAAAGCTGATACAAAAGAATGATGTTGGATTTAAATTCAACGGTGAAAATCCTAAGATTTCAAATGAAGCGGAAGCTGAAGAAATAATTGAAGATTTAAAAACAAAGCTTTATAAAATATCCGATATACAGAGGAAAGAAGTAAGAAGAAATCCTTATCCTCCGTTTATTACATCATCACTTCAGCAGGATGCATCGGTGAGATTAAGATTTGCACCAAAGAAAACCATGATGCTTGCTCAGAAGCTTTATGAAGGTATTGATATTGGTGAAGAGGGATTGGTTGGACTTATAACATACATGAGAACTGATTCTACCAGAATCAGCAATGATGCAATAGATGAAGCAAGAGATTTCATTAAAACAAATTTTGGTAAAGAATATTTACCTGATTCCCCGAAATTATATACAAGAAAAGCGGCAAATACACAGGATGCTCATGAAAGTATAAGACCAACATCTGTTATGAGAACTCCGCCAAGCATAAAGAATCATCTTACATCAGATTTATATAAATTATATGAACTGATATGGAGAAGATTTGTCGCTTGCCAGATGCAGAGTTCTGTTTCTGACCAGGTAACATTATTGATTGATTCATTTGTTGAATCTTCAAACGGACAGCAAATAAATAAATACCAGTTCAGGACAACAGATACAAAGATTAAGTTCAAAGGATTCCTTGCACTTTATGAAGATGTATTCGAGAATGGTGATGGAACAACAGAAGATTCAATTATTCCTGAAGGTATTGAAGTAGGTGATATAGTTGACCTGCAGGAATTATTTAAGAAACAGCATTTCACATCTCCTCCTCCCAGATATACTGAAAGCAGTTTAATAAAACAGCTTGATAATCTGGGTATTGGCAGACCTTCAACGTATGCTATGATTGTATCTACAATTATAAACAGAACATATGTTGACCTCATAGAAAGAAAGCTTCATGCAACTGAGCTTGGAGAAGCTGTAAATAAACTATTGACGAAATACTTCCAGGATATAATAAATGAAAAGTTCACTGCCGAGATGGAAGAAGAATTTGATAAGATTGCCGCCGGAGAAGCACATTACAAAGAAGTACTTGATGAATTTTATAAACCGTTTGAGCATGACCTTGAAATATTAAATTCAAAGTCAAAAGATATTAAGGCATCACTGCAGGAAACTACGGATATAATATGCGAAAAATGCGGCTCTCCAATGATGATAAAATGGGGAAGGAACGGCAGGTTTTTATCATGCACAGGTTACCCGAAATGCAAGAATGCACAGCCGCTTCCCGGTGAACAGCAGGTACACGATGAAATTGCAGAAGGAAAATTCTGCGATAAATGCGGTGCACCGATGGTTGTTAAATCAAGCAGGTATGGAAAATTCCTCGGGTGTTCTAACTATCCTGAATGTAAGAATATTATGCCAATCACACTGGGAATAAAATGCCCTAAATGCGGAGAAGGGGAAGTTGTCGGTAGAACCGCACAGAAATCGAGAAAGAAATTCTACGGGTGTTCAAGATATCCTGATTGTGATTTCATTACTAATTATAAACCTGTATTACAGAAATGTGAATCTTGCGGAAATAATTACATGCTGGAAAAATCTACAAAGAAAAAAGGCAGTTTCCTTGAGTGCCCGCAATGTAAGCATAAGGTAACAGTTGAATCTGAAAAAGAAGAAGTGAGCAGTATCACATTGAACGTGTAGTAGATTTCAAATTGCAAATTGCAGATTGCAAATTTTACCCCTCAGTTTTTTAAAGAAATTGAGGGTTTTTTTATTTCACATATTTCTCTCAAACATTTATTTCTTAAACTACAAAATCCTCAAATTCACAAGGAGATTTTGCAAATTAAATTGCGACTCACTTTATTTTTGCCGGAATTGACAAAGAACGGCAATAACACTCACTATACGAATGTATATACAAAATTTGCGTTTGTCAAGTTTTACATTAAAATAGTTTGGAGTGCATAAAAATAATTCATCAAATTCATCAGATTTATCAAATTTATCAGATTAATAAAACACTCCGCCTAGGCGGACTCACTATTTTTCTATTTCACTATTTGGACGGGGTGTGACCTGCAATGAGCAGGAAATACCTTCAAGCATCACTTTAACCCTCCAATATCAGCGACAGTCAAACCGGACTATTCCGGTCGCAGTAACCAATCACGCTAACGATATTGTAATTTCCGCATTTTTGACGATTGCCGCCTGTTTTCAGCATTTTTGAGCATAATTTTTATGCAAAAGCTTGCTCTATCCTCTTTATATATATAAAACTTAACCAAAAATGTAAATTTTGCACAAAATGCCCCAAATTTTTGCCGATTCAAGAATGTTTTTGATGCTTTTTTTCATACCGGAAATTACGATAGTCAAATTATGGCAAAAAGCAGGAAAGTTGGGGTACTCGGTTGTGATATAAGGGTGATATACATTTTTTGATGGATTATCCTTGCTGCCATGATGTCACCCCTTCCTGCCGGTGGTAGGCAAGCGGGGTTCTAATTGGTTCGTTTGATTTTTCTACCATTATGTCATACACTTCGGAAATTGAGTTACAGCCCTTGTTGGTGTCTACCACAACAACTATATGGATATTAATTTCAAATTTTTAACAAATTCATCTAATAAATCAACTCGTAAAAAAGTTACATCTGTATCAAACGGAGGATATATTGTCCACCAATAATTTCTTCTTATTAAAAATATTGTAACAATTTTGTATGGTTCAGATTCATAAACGGGCCATTTAAGAGATTTTAAAGCGTCTTTATAATTTTCTTGTAAAAATTCCTCTCTTCTTATTACCTTTGCAAAATCACCTTTATCTTTGTCATTTCTTCCGAAAAGCCTATCTCTCAACCTCCGGGAATCTTTCAAACAAAATGGAGGTTCATGATTTTTACATTCAACATTTAAAATTATCCTTTTATCATTTAACAAAGCTAAAACATCAAAATCCCCTAAATCAGTTGGATAGTTATTTGTCTTATCTGTTTTATGAATTTCACAATTACTTCTCATAAATTTTGTATGCCTATTTATAATTTCTTCAGCTCGAATGTTTAAAGCTTTACTTATGTTTTTTCTTTCTTCATCTAGTAAATTTTTTATATTCTCTGTTTGAATATCGTAAGGAAACATTGCATTTGACGTATTCGCAATCCAAATTTCTTGTGTTTTTCTGGTTGAATATGGACCCCAGAAGTATTCATCATTGATTTTAATTAAAGGTTTTAAATTGTATCTCATCGGTCTTTTATTATGCTCCCAAATCGGCAAGTCAGGACATGGCTCTGTTTTCCCTATAATGTTTAAAATTTCTTCAGGCTTAAGAATTAAAAAATCTATAATCTTTTTATATTCAGCTTTTGAAATAACTGGGTTTAAAATTGCTTTATTAGTTATTTCATATAGCTTAGAAAAATTCGCTTTGTAATAAGCAGCCTCTTTTGTTTCTTTGTCATATTCTGCCCAATGTGATAATACAGCTAAACATGTTGATAGATTTCGTAATCCAAATCCTAAATCATTTATGTATACTTCATCAAATTTGTCAAGAAATGAAATAGCGTCACGCGTTGAATCAGCTCTATCATTAGGATTTCCTTTTATTTCTAGCTCTAATGCAGCCTCTTCTTCTCCATAATCTTTTTCTTTTGAGTCTATATCATCACTATAATCAACATCTACTTGAAAATCATTTCTAACTGTTATTCCCGCTGGCATAACTGTGTAATGTATCATGTCACTAGCTATTTGAATAACATGTAACCAATCTACTAAAGCCAATAATACTTTTAAACTTTCTCTATTCAGAATTTCCGAACCATTTGGTGAAAACTGTACGAATTTTTCTATTAAATATCTAAAATTTCTGGAATTTTTTAAATATTCACTATGATTTTCAGCATATTTTTCTTCTCTGGAATAATCAACCTCGTGTTTTAGTGATTCTTCATATGTAAGTTTTCTAAATTCATATTTGTGGTTTACTGCATCGGTTTTAGCTATTAAAAAACCAATTGAATCTTTGAAGTTAAATTTTTTTATCTCAATATTGATATGGTCTACAATATCTGTTTTTAATTTGTTTAATATCTCTTTTGATTCTCCAATAGAATACTTTCCAGGTTTTACATCATTTTTCATTGCTGTTTTTGCTATTACTTTTTTAGCAACCTTAAAATCATAAGTCTCAGGGATAACTACCTCTTCTCGTTCAGGAAAGGCTGCTAACTTATCAAAGACATTTATTTTGAACCGAGGAAGATTCGTTGTATCCTTCCTAATTAGGTTGATAGCTTCCTTACAATTGTCATTATATATCTGGCTAGCGAACTCAACTACTTCACATATAAATTCAATTTCAAATCTCCTATCTATCGAGTATTTAAACATCTCCATAACTTTATCATAGTTGTAACCTATTCTTATAGCTGGTATTCCATTAGGAAAGCCATAATCCATTTTATAAATATTATCTCCGGGATTTAGATGTCTCAGATGTTTTAAATTATCATTTATTAGTGATATTCTATAAGGGAAGATAAATATGTGCATCAGTTCGTTATGTTGGAATAATTGGAACGAAGATATAGAATCCTTATACATTGATAATCCATCTTGAAGTGTTTGCATCAATAAATCTGAAGCTCTATCTTCTTCCATATTCATCATAATAAATGGTGCATTGATAAATATGTTTGTATTGTTTACTTTTAAAAACAATAAGCTATTTTTTATACCTCTTGAAATTAACCTTATTAACCCTCTGCCTAAGTCCTCCACTTTATATGACCTTGGATGATTAAATAGATTTTTTGAGGGATAATTTGACCAGAATTCTTTGAGCTTTTTATATCTATATTCAGAACCCCAACCTGATTCAATTGAGATGAATGTTGGTTCTATTGCTCCGGTAACTATTAAACTATTTGAATCTTTATATGCTCCGTACATATCTAATGCAGTATTCAAAGGATGGCGGCCATTTCTCTCATCATACATAAAATCGAGGAAATCCCTAAACTCTTCGAAATCCTCAATTTCATCAGTAATTCCTAAAAAATCTTCTAGTAACATTACACTGCCAAATAACTCTTCAGGGATGTCAAATGTCCCTAAGGAGAATGATATTCTTGAAATTAAGACCATGAACTTTGGAGTCAATGAAGTTGCTTGTGCATCATTTGGCTCAAACCCAATAACTTTTCCTCGCCCACTGTCCAGTATTGAAACAGTTATAGGAACTTGGTTTAAAATTTTCTTATCATTTTTTATTTTTTCAGAGACTTCCTTTAGATTTGAAACAATTTCTGTTTCCCCATATGATGGGTTGACTATATATATGAAGAATAGTTCGTTTCTTACTATAAAAGAACAGGAGTATACAGACTCTGATGGACTATGCTTATTTTTATCAAATGGGCTGACTAATTCAAAAAAGTTTTTGCTTGGAACTCTGTTTTTTATATAAGAACTCAATCTTTTATTTATTAAAATGGAGTATGTAGGTTCATTACCAAGGATTTCAGTTTTGTTTTTTTGGAATATTTCACCCCAAACTTCTATAATAAGGGATAGATACCTTCTAGGAAGAATTGGAAAATAAGTTCCGCCTAATTCTATGAACATAAATCTATAATTCTTATCTTCATGAAAATCATTTAGAAAAACATCTAAATCAAGACTATCTGATGGAATGTCTCCAATTCTTAAAGTGAAGTAACTTATTAAAATATTGGGGAGTCTTTCGTTTTGCAAACTCTTATAAAAAGTTACACAATTTTCCCAAAATATCTCACTTGGTATTTCAAAATACCCAGGTACAATATCTAGCGGCTCGGTTATAATAAAATTATCTTTTATAACATCAATAATGTATTCCTGCATTTCCAATACTTGTTCGAGCTCTTCCACCGGTGATCTTTTTATTATCTTTTTATAGGTATCATCAATTGTGCAGTGTATAATATTGTAAGCTTCCAAATATTCATATATGCCATCGAAATTATTGCCATAGAACATTTTGTATATTTTCTTATTGTGGAAATATTTTATTTCTCCCCAGTCCATTTCGGGGAAATAATCTTCTAACATATAGAAATTTGGAAATATTTTAATTAGCTCATCTGTGAACTTAGCGAAATCTTCATAAGTGTTAATTTTATTTTCTTTTTGAAATTTCTGTAAGTTTATGGATGAAAATACCATATAAGCTAACTGCAATTTTACCTGACCAGATATATTCTTAATCCATAATGAAATAGTAAATAAAGAATATAAAATATCCTCAGCACTATATTTAAAATAAAAAGTTTTTAGCTGAGCCAAAGAATTGTTATATTCTTCTTCAAATTTCATTTGTAGTTCTTCCTGATGTTCAGCAAACATTTTTTCAAAACCTTGTTCTTCCATTTATAATTAATATTATAATTACTACAGTTTACTAGTATACCTGCAAGGTGTCTATATTTGTTTACCTTTATGTTTCAACAAATACCAAGCACTGTACTTAAAACTGTTTCTAAACTAAAGGCTTATTAATTTTGGGCAGTTCTTTTAATTCATAAAGTTATTAAAAATAATATTTAATGGAAAGATATAATAAATTCAGATGTTTTATTTTTTAAATTATCTTAATTATTGTAAATGTTAACTGAAATACAGACTAATACAAATAATGAATATAAAATTTACAGCTGTTTTTGGTGTTCTGCGTCAACACACATTTCCCTTTTGATTTTCGCAAATCGTAATATTATATTTGTATAGATAGTCATTGACGCTAACCTCCTGTGGGTTGTCATGGCTTAACGTACGGAATCGCAGGTTATTCCGTATTGTCTGAAAAACTGTACCGGATGCATAGTGCGACCGTGCAGATTTTCTTTAACCCGAAATTGCGTGAGCCATTGCGGCATCTTCGGGTTTTTTCTTTGTGGCTTTGTGTCTTCGTGGTTAATTGGGGTAAATTGCATTAACACGGTTAATGCACTCCATATTTTCACTGTCAAGTACAACATTAAAAGAATGGGGAAGAAAGAGTTTGTCAATTTGAGGTTCCAATTTGGAACCTCAAGTTGGGGTGGTTCAAGAATACCTCCAATGGCATTTACCGAGCAGGGAGTGGCAATGCTTTCAAATAATAAATAAATATCATAACTTAGGATTGGAAATTAATAAATAAAGTATTTAGCAGGAAAGTCATGAAATCAGAAAATAAGAGTACAATATCAATAATTCCGGATGAAGTTATTGAAAAAAATATTTTCTTATTCAGAGGATATAAAGTGATGCTTGATTACCATCTTGCCTCACTGTATAATATAGATACAAAAGTTCTAAAACGTTCTGTAAGAAGAAACATCGAAAGGTTTCCTGATGATTTTATGTTCGAATTGAATCACGAGGAGTATCAATCTTTAAGGTGCCATTTTGGCACCTTAAAAAGAGGGGAACACACGAAATATTTACCTATGGCTTTTACAGAACAGGGGGTTTCTATGCTTTCCAGTGTATTAAAAAGTAAAAATGCAGTTAAGGTGAATATAGAGATTATGAGAACTTTTGTTAAAATGAGAAATATGATGTTATCACATAAAGACCTGATTAGAAAAGTAAATGAAATGGAATTCCGCTATGATGCTAAATTCAAGATTGTGTTTGACGCACTTGATGAATTGATGAAACCGGTTGAGCTGGAGAATAAAGAACTGGGATTTAAAGTGAAAGAGAAGAAAGTTAAGTATAAATGATCGGATTTTCATCCTTAATTGGTAGAAACCTTAAACAACGTCGATGAATCGAAAAATTTTATTAAATGAAAACAAAAATTGGGTTAATTTTTCTTATTTTTTCATCTTTTTTATCTCTTTTTTCTCAAATAAGACTGGAAGGTCATTTCGTACCAGATAACAATAATCCAATATTTGGAGAATATCACGAGGAGTTTTATTTTAAAATAGATGGCGGCTTTTATTACAAAGAACATACAGATTACAAAGGAACCCTATTGGGAATTGGTAAATATCAAATTTATGGTGGTAAACTAACATTAACATTTGATTCGCTTCCTCAGTTCGCTTATGATTCTATTACAAGCTCAGTATCAATTTTGAAAGAATGGACCTCAAAATCAGATACAACTATGTATAAATGTTATATTGAAGATAAAGCAGATGAAGCGCCGTTATGGGGCGCAATTATAAAACTTTGCAAAAATGTAGATGGAAAAGATATCCCATATGATAGTTCTTTCGAGGCAGATGAAAAGGGTCTTGTAAAATTAAAAATAAATAAAAAACAGATGCCATTAACAATACATGTGTATTACACTGGTTATCAACATTTCGTGTATTATATTAATGATGATAAATGCAGGAAAGTTGTATTTAGAATGGGAACATTTTCATCATGGTACAATACTATTAAAGCGGATTCAATTAAAGAATATAATATTAAAGATATAGATAACAATTCGTTCATTTTAAGCAAATTTCATGGTTATGATGATTGGCAATTTAATAAAGAAGATTGATGAAGTTTATACTTTCTCCTAGTTGTAAATTGAAATGTGTTTATTCTTGAAATTGTGTTTTAAAAACTTTCCTTATCCTCTAAAGGGAAATCTGCATTAACACGGTTAATGCACTCCAAATTTTTCCGGAACTAAACTTCTCACCTCATTATTTAAATCTGCATAGCAATTATAGGTTAAAATTTATAACTTCCCAAAAATTGGATTAATCATGGACAGAAGAAAATTTTTAATTACCAGTTCCTTAGCACTTCCGGGTGCTTTAATAACTAAATCATTAGGGAGAAATATATTGGAATCAACAAAAGGTCCAAATTATAAAATGTTTGATGATGATTACATAAAGAAGATTGCAGACAATGCAATTAGTTTGGCTAAACAGGGGGGTGCCTCGTATTCAGATTTCAGGTTGACAAACTTCAAAAGCCAGCGTCTGTTTACACGCGAAAATATAATCCAGGGAATTGCTGATAATGAGGATTATGGATTTGCTGTAAGAGTATTGGTTGATGGTGTCTGGGGTTTTGCTGCAAGCAGTACTTTTAATGAATCGGAGGCAGCAAGAGTTACGGCAGTGGCTCTTGATATTGCTAAAGCAAATAAGAAAATTCAAAAGCGGAGAGTTGAGCTCGTTCCTGTACCTGCTTATACCGATACCTGGAAAACACCTATCAAAAAAGACCCGTTCAGTGTATCTATTGATGATAAGGTCAATTTTTTATTTAAGGTAAATGATAGAGCCAAAGAACTTGGAGCAAATTTCTGCAGCTCATTTTTATGGGCAGTCAATGAGTGGAAATACTTCGCTTCATCAGAGGGCTCTTATATTAAACAAGACCTCCACAGGATAAACTCCGGCTTTGATGTTACAGTAATAGATAAATCAACCGGAAAATTTGAATCAAGGAGCGGATTGCAGGCACCAATTGGAAAAGGATATGAATATATTGAAGAATATGATTGGTTCGGTGATATGGAAAAGGCAGTTGAAGAAGCAAAGATGAAACACAAAGCAAAATCGGTAGAAGAAGGCAAAAAAGATATTATCCTTGACCCGACGCATTTATGGCTGACAATACACGAGTCATGCGGACACCCAACAGAGCTTGACAGGGCATTGGGATTTGAAGCTAACTACGCAGGTACAAGCTTTATGACAACCGATAAGCTTGGAAAGCTGAAATACGGCAGTGAACATATTAATATATTTTCGGACAGGACACAGAAGGATTGCTTAGCTACAAGAGGATATGATGATGACGGTGTAAAAACCACTGAATGGGACGTTATTAAGGAAGGTGTATTTGTCGGGTATCAGACTACACGCGAAATGGCAAACTATATAGGAGCAAAAGAATCTAATGCATGCGCTTATGCCGATAACTGGGGTCATTTCCCGATTCAAAGGATGCCTAATACATCATTAAGACCGGGGAAAAAGAAATTATCACTTCAGGACCTGATTTCTGACACAGAAGATGGTATTTATATAATTGGTGACGGAAGCTGGAGCATAGACATGCAAAGATACAATTTCCAGTTCACAGGTCAGGCATTTTACGAAATAAAGAACGGAAAGATAACACAAATGCTGAGAGATGTTGCTTACCAGGGAAATACAGTAGATTTCTGGAATTCCTGTGATGCAGTATGTGATGAAAGCGAGTATAAGCTCGGTGGTTCATTCTTCTGCGGAAAAGGAGAGCCAGGGCAAGTCTCACCGGTAAGCCATGGTTCATCACCGGCAAGATTCAGAAAAGTAAATATTCTTAACACAGGTAAGGAGGCATCCAAATGATACTTAATCAGGAAGAAGCAAAAAAGATACTTTCAAAAGTAATCTCATACAGCAAAGCAGATTCTATTTCTACAAGCATATCAGGTAGTAATACATACAACTTACGCTATGCACTTAATTCTCTTTCTACTAATGGTTTTGCTGATGGATTGAGCTTGAATATAGTCAGTAATGTTGGCAGAAAGTCGGGCTCAGTGAGAATCAACATCATCACAGATGAGTCAATAAAAGCCGCAGTCGAAAAATCAGAGAACATTGCAAAAATATCACCCGAAAATAAGGAATTCATGCCTCCATTGGAGCCGCAAACTTATTCTGAGGGGGTAAATTACTCGCTGAACACAGAAAACATAACATCAGCACAAAGAGCCGAAAAACTGGAGTATATACTGGATGAATCCATAAAAAGAGACCTCCAATCAGCCGGATACCTTGAAGATGAAGTATCATTTTATGCAATAATGAACTCCAAAGGACTTTTTGCATACAATAAAGGCACAATGTCTTCATATTCATCAACAGTGAGAACAAAAAGCGGAACAGGTTCCAGCCGCGTTCAAAACCAGTATGTCGATATTAGCAATTTGGATACTGTTAAATTATCGGATAAGGTATTAAACCGCTCGGTATTATCAGAGAATCCAGCGGAACTGCCTCCGGGTAAATATACGGTCATTTTAGAACCGGCCGCTGCTGCAGACCTTGTCACATATGGTTCATTTTTTATGGATGCACGTTCTGCCGATGAAGGGAGAAGCTTTTTCTCCAAAAAAGAGGGCGGAAACAAGATTGGCGAACAGGTTGCGGACAGCAAAGTAACAATTTATTCAAATCCCATTGACCCGGTTATACCTGTAACACCATTTACGGGTGAGGGATATCCGCTTTCAAAGACGATGTGGATTGAAAATGGTATATTAAAAAATCTTTCTAGAGGCAGATTCTGGGCAGAAAAAACAGGACAGCCAATTATGCCGGGTCCCGCAAATATTATTATGGAAGGTACGGATAAGTCAGTTGATGACCTGATTGCCGGAACTGACAGGGGAATACTTGTTACACGATTCTGGTATATAAGAACAGTTGACCCGCAAACAATGCTTTTAACCGGATTGACACGCGATGGATTGTTTGAAATTGTGGATGGAAAAATAACAAGGTCTATTAAAAATTTCAGGTTCAATGAAAGCCCGATGAACATGTTGAGCAATGTAATTGAGATAGGAAAATCCGAAAATGCTGTAGGAGCTGAGACTGATAATACACAAATATTTGTTCCGGCATTGAAAGTAAGAGATTTCTATTTCTCAAGCTTGTCGGATGCGATATAAGAAAATTGCGAATTTCGGATTTTCAATTGCGGATTGAAAAATATAATATATCTCGTTCCTGAGCCCATGCTAAGGAACGAGATAATTGTGTAAACTACCTTTCTGGAATCAGCTTTTTCAAGTGTAGAAGATTTCTTCTTACATTGAAACCTTAATGTCAATATAAACATATACTTTTTCATTGCACATTATACGTTAAAGCGTTAATTTATTATTATGATAGTTAGTTTTGGAGATAAAGCTACGGAGGATATTTATAATGGATTTAAATCTAAAGCTGCTCGCCGTATTCCTCAAGATATTTGGAAAACTGCAAACAGAAAATTAGATATGATAAATGCATCAAAAGAATTAAATGACTTGAAAGCTCCACCTGCAAATAAATTGGAGAAATTAAAAGGAAAGTGGATTGGATATTATTCAATTAGAATTAACGATCAATACCGGATTGTTTTTAAATGGAACAATCAAAATGCTGACAAAGTTTTAATAATTGATTATCATTAATGGAGAATAGTTATGATACCGAAATACAGAGAACCTGTTTCACCGGGCGAAATATTACTTAAGGAGTTTCTTGAACCTATGGGCTTAAGCCAGGTGGAATTAGCTCGCAGGATGAATGTTCCCATTCAAAGAATCAATACTCTTATAAGGGGAAAACGTGATATGACTGCAGAGACAGCTATATTACTCTCTCGTGTTTTAAAAACATCAGCAGAATTCTGGATGAACCTACAGGTAGCTTGTGATATTTACAAGGCACGGAAATTCTTTGATAGTGCTGCATAACTATCAACCTATACAATAACATATAAAGATTCCCGCTTACGCGGGAATGGAATATATAATGACTCTACGGGAAGCAATAGATAAGTTTTCAACCTATTTACTGGATGAAAAGAATTACTCCGGTCACACAGTTATTAGTTACAAACGTGACCTGAGTGACCTTTACACATTTATTGCCAAAAATCTTGAAGACAGCGGTGCAAAGATTGAAGTTGAATATATTGAAGAGGAAGACTTAAAGATGTTTATTGCCAGTTTTGTACAGGATAAGGATTTCAAATACAGCAAAAAGACAATTTCCAGGAAAATCTCTACGCTTAAATCGTTTTATAAATATCTTGTCAGGAAGAAAATTGTTAATCTTAATCCGGCTAGGAATCTTATATTTCCCAAGCTGAATAAGAATCTACCTACAGTGATGGATGAAATATCATTACAGCGTTTGCTTGATTCAAAATTATTTAAGGGTGATCTTTGGGGAATGAGGGATAAAGCTATTATTGAGTTGCTGTACAGCTCAGGCATCAGGTTGAGTGAACTAATTAATCTCTCAAAAGAAAATATTGATTTTAAGAAGCAGGTGATTAGAGTACTTGGCAAAGGCAGGAAGGAAAGAGTTATTCCTATCGGGATAAATGCGATTGAAGCAATTGAGAATTATCTTGAGAAAAGAGAAAAATATTTTGCCGAGAAGGAAAGTGATTTTGACAGGTCGGTAATATTTAATGCAAAAAATGGAAAGAAAATGTATTCAGCATTAGTGAACAGGATAACGGAAGAATATTTAGCCAATGTAACAGAGATAAAGAAGAAAAGTCCGCACGTACTAAGGCATTCCTTTGCTACCCATTTGCTCGATAGGGGAGCAGATATAAGAGCAGTGAAAGATTTACTGGGACACTCCAGTTTATCTACCACACAGATTTATACTCATGTATCAGTTGAAAGATTGAAGAAAGTGTACGAGAAAGCTCATCCGAGAGCGAAGAAATAAGACAACAGATATATGATATCCCTGCAATGATACGAAGAATTTTAATCCCTTTATTGCAATCACGCAAAGCCGCAAAGACAGCAAAGTTGACAAAGGTATATTACACAATTTTAATTGCTATTTATTTGCATAACATTTAGTATTATATAAGCTATTGAAATTACAGTATTATTTCTGGATATTTAACTATTAATTATATCATATAAAAGGAATTCATACATAAGAAAATAAATATATTATGAAAGTTAATGCCTAATTGTTATGAATG
>Ga0105092_10000462_pt1 | contig 21102 bp, 17 predicted proteins | sample PPLLak2March2015_FD_87021 | JGI IMG/M metagenome (GOLD analysis project Ga0105092, IMG submission 87021) | Freshwater sediment microbial communities from Prairie Pothole Lake near Jamestown, North Dakota, USA - PPLs Lake P7 Core (1) Depth... | ecosystem: Environmental > Aquatic > Freshwater >... | reverse complement strand
TTTGCCGCTTCCAGCGCAAACCGGGCGCGCAGGTTGTAGAAGTAGCGGAACGTCAAGACCACGACCCCAGCCGCCAGAATCAGCAAAAGGGTATCCGTCAGGGCCAGCGTGTAGTTGGACGCAGCCAGATGCCTGCCGAGCAGAATCACCAGCGCGGTAAGCGTCGTGACCAGCATGAATCCGGCTGGAATCGCCGTAAACCAGTACTTCCGCGACTTTTGAGCCAGCCACGCCGTGACCGCAATCAGCGTCAAGGCTGCGAGCAGCTGGTTCGCGGCACCGAAGATCGGCCAGATCTTCAGGTAAGCATTGGTGAAGGTCAGAGTTAGAAAACCAGCGACGACGATAAGACTGTTGAAAACGCGGCTCCGCAAGATCGCCGGCGGGTTATCCATGATCGTGAGCCACAGCTCCTCGAAGAGATAACGCGAAAGCCGCACGAGCGCGTCAATCGTCGTCACAAGGAAGCCTTCCAGCAGGAGTATCCCCCAGATGGTCCCGATTACGGTCGGCAAGCCGAGGCTCATGTTGAGGATGTAACCCAAGCCAAGTGCAAACGCCAGCGGAGCGTTGCTCCCGCCGTTCGCGGGGTAGACGATGTCCTTGTATTTGGCGAAGTCCATCCCACCCGAGATAAGGAGAATTACGCAAAGGGCCAGCAAGCCTTCAAGCAGCATGCCGCCGTAACCGATCACCCGCGCGTGCTTTTCGTTCGAGATCTGCTTACACGACGTGCCCCCGCACACCAGCCCGTGAGCACCCGACGAAGCGCCGCACGCAATCGTGATGAAGAGGAAGGGCCAGAGAACACCGAGATTGGGAGCAGAAATGGCACCGGCCAAGTTGAACGATGGTATGTTAATCACCGCCCCCCGCATTCCCGCGCCGACAACACCGACGACCATCGAGGCAAGCCCAAGAAACAAGATCTGAGCATTCACGAAGTCACGAGGTTGAAGAATGATCCAGACCGGTATCCAGGCGGCAAAGAACACGTAGCCGGTGATGATGATGATCCAGACGGTGGGATCAAGCGTAATCGGGAAATAGTACCCAAACAGGATCGATCCCATGGAGACGACAAACGCGATGACCGTGACGAACCAGACGTTCATCTTTCGTTTGTAAATCAGGTACCCAATGAACGGCGCCAGCACCGTCATCACGATGACCGACATGGAGGCGACACCGCCGATCTGCACCCGCATTTCGCCGCCCTGGTTGAGCATATGAAGTCCGCCCGCGGTGCCCGGTGTGATGTTCACATCGTCGGGCGGCAGCGTTGATGTCAGAGCAATGGCGGTCAGTTGGAGAAAAGCCGCACAGACCAGCAGACACAACGTGATGGCGAACAGCACGTAGAAGACAAAACCGGTCTTGCCGAGCGTTCGCCGGGCCACCTCCGCGATCGATTTGCCGCCCTCGCGAACCGCCACGAACAGGGCCGTAAAGTCGTGCACCGCGCCGATGGTGATGACTCCGAGGACGATCCAGAGATAGGCCGGGACGAATCCGAACAGCAGGGCGAGCGTCGGACCGACAATCGGGCCGGCCGCTGCAATGGCTGCAAAGTGGTGTCCGAACAGCACAATCGGCTTGGTCGGTACATAGTCAACCCCGTCGTTCACCGTCAGAGCCGGTGTTTGTCGGTTTTCGTCTACGCCGATCTGGCGGGCAATATAGCGGCTGTAAAGGGTGTACCCGAGAATCAGCAGAATCGATGACCCGATCATCACGACGGCGATATTCACGGTGGTCTCCTTAGTTGGACGCAAAGGGATGGTAGCAGAGCCAGCGAAATCAGGGCAAGGGAGCCGGGAGTATTCAGCCTTTCTTCTACAGCGCGGCGCGACACACGCATCGAAGTTTAGAACGCGTTACAGGAAGAGCCGCGCACGGGCCGCGGAGCGTTTTCCCCCGGAGCAGCCTGGAGCGGAGTAAGCGGAGTAAGCGGGCCACCAATGCGCCGTTACAGTTCGATGGATGGCCTTTCGCGGCCCTCGGAGCATGAGGGAAGCTTTTTCAACACCCTCACTACGGGTGCGCCTCTGTAATGCGTTCCAAATCCGCTGGTGTGCACCAATGCGGTGCCGCCCTTGCTTAACCCTTGTTACCCCGGATGATAGAATGAGTCCATCCTCCAGGCCCGGAAATCAGGCGTTACTTTAGGCAGATTAGGCAGATATGCAACTGAGCGACTTCCATGGCCCCAATGGCGCCTATGTTGTCGAGCTGTACGAACGCTTCAGGCAGAACCCTCAGTCCGTCGACGTGCACACCCGGTCCATTTTCGAAAAATGGACGCCCGAACTCGACGGGCACAAGGCGCTTGAGACCACCGTTGTGGATGTTCGGAAGGTCGTCAGCGCGGCGAACCTTGCCCAGGCGATCCGGGAATACGGACATCTGGCGGCCCGGCTCGACCCGCTCGGCCGCAAGCCTCCCGGCGAGCCCTCGCTCTCCCCGGAGTTTCACGGCCTGTCTGAGGGCGACCTCGTCAGTCTCCCTGCTGCGCTCGTTGGCGGGCCGATTGCCGAGAATGCCGCTAACGCGCTTGAGGCCATCGAGGCTCTTCGGTCGGTGTACAGTTCCACTCTCGGTTACGACTACGACCACCTTCGAAATTTCGAGGAGCGGCGCTGGCTTCGGGAAGCGGCGGAGACGCGGCGCTACCACTCGACTCAACTCCCAATCAACGAGAAAGAGCTGCTGGACCGTTTGACCCAGGTCGAGGTTTTCGAGCGTTTTCTCCATCGCGCTTTTCCCGGCAAATACCGATTCTCGATAGAGGGTCTCGACATTCTCGTGCCGATGCTCGACGAGTTGGTGGATCGGACAATCGACTCCGGGGCCTGCACGATTCTCATTGGAATGGCGCACCGGGGCCGTTTAAACGTTCTAGCGCATGTGCTCAGCAAACCGTACTCGGAAATCCTGGCAGAATTTAAGGACCCGGTCAGACCGGACATCGCCGGCGACGAATTAGGCTGGACAGGCGATGTGAAGTACCACAAGGGGGCACGCCACCGCGTCGCCGACGAGACGCCGAGTTGCCTCGTCGTCACGATGCCTCCCAACCCGAGCCATCTCGAGGCGATCGACCCGGTAGTCGAAGGAATGACTCGCGCGGTCGGGACCCGCGTGGATCATCCCGGCCAGCCGCGCTTCGATCCGAGAGTTACAATCCCGGTATTGATCCATGGCGATGCCGCTTTTCCCGCCCAGGGAGTGGTCGCGGAGACCTTGAATCTTTCCCGCTTGTGCGGCTACTGGACAGGCGGGACCATCCACCTGATCACCAACAACCAACTCGGATTCACGACCGTTCCGGAGGACGCCCGGAGCACGCTGCACGCCAGTGATCTGGCCAAGGGATTTGAAATACCGGTCGTTCACGTCAACGCCGATGATCCGGAGGCTTGCCTGGAAGCCATTCGCCTGGCGTTTGCTTACCGAGATCTCTTTCATAAGGACTTCGTTATCGACCTGATCGGCTACCGGCGCCACGGCCACAATGAGGGTGACGAGCCGAGCTTTACCCAGCCGAAAATGTACGAGGTCATTCGTAATCATCCGGCCGTCAGGCAGATATGGGCTGAGCGCCTTGCCGAGCGAGGGATTATCGACCAATCAGGCGCTCAGGAACTAGTCGAGAAGCACAACGCCGCTCTCCAAGCAGAGCTTGATCGCCTGGAGCCTGCCGAGGATCTCCAGGAGCCGGTTCCCAAGCCGCCGCCCGCAGGCGCGGCCCGACGCGTCAAGACCGGCGTTCCGGTCGATCGCCTGCAGGAGATCAGCCGGAGTCTCAATAAACTCCCTGAGGATTTTCATCTGCATCCGAAGCTCGACCGCCTGATGGCCCGGAGGTATTCAGCCGTCGACAAGCCGGACGAGGCGACTATCGACTGGTCTGTAGCTGAGCAACTGGCCATGGCGACCATTCTGGCCGACGGGACGGCCATTCGAATGACCGGGCAGGACACCGAGCGCGGAACCTTCAGCCAGCACCACGCGGTCCTCTACGACGTGGAAAACGGGCGCCGTCTTGTGCCGCTGCAGGAGTTTCCTCAGGCCAAAGCTGCTTTTGAGATCTACAACAGCCCGCTGTCCGAGAACGCGGTCCTGGCCTTTGAGTATGGGTACAACATCCAGGAGCCGCAGCGGCTGGTGCTCTGGGAGGCCCAGTACGGCGACTTCGTGAACAATGCTGAAATCGTGATTGAGGAGTTTGTCGTCTCTGCGCGCGCCAAGTGGGGGCAGACCCCTTCGCTGGTTCTCCTCCTCCCTCACGGCTACGAAGGCGCCGGACCCGACCATTCGAGCGGACGCCTCGAGACCTTTTTGGGCTGGGCGGCCGAGACGAACATGCGGGTGGCCAATCCCAGCACGCCCGCCCAGTACTTCCATCTGTTGCGCCGCCAGGCTGCGCTTTTGACGACTGACCCTCTTCCGCTGGTTGTCATGACGCCCAAGAGCCTGCTCCGGCATCCGCTATCGGTGTCGACTCCGTCCGAGTTGGCGGAGGGGCAGTGGCAGCCGGTGATCGACGACGCCGAGCGGCGCGCGCATCCGGAGCAGGTGCGACAGGTACTCCTTTGCAGCGGGAAGTTCAGCGTCGATCTGAGGACGAGCGAGCTGAGGCCCGAAAGGATCGACACCGCTATCCTTCGTCTCGAGCAGTTGTACCGTTTCCCGATGGACAGTCTCCTTCCGATCCTGAAAGCATATCCGAATCTCCGGACGGTGAAGTGGGTCCAGGAGGAACCGGAGAACATGGGCGCGCTGGGATTTGTCCGCAACTACCTGACTCCTTTGCAGAGGGAGGGGTTCGAACTGGAGTTCGTCAGCCGGGAACCGAATTCGAGTCCCGCTGAAGGTTCGGCCGCGCTGCACAACGCCAATCAGGCGGCGCTGGTGAAGGATTCGTTTGGAAAAGGCTAGATGGACGAAGTGGACGAAGTGGACCAAGTGGACGATATGGGTCAATCCTTGTCCACAATGTCCACTCTGTCCACCCCGTCCACTTCGTCCACAGAAAATCACTTTTTGGGGGAAAAATGCCGACACAGGTTCTAGTGCCTGAACTAGGAGAATCAGTGAACGAAGCGACCATTGCCCGCTGGATCAAACAGGAAGGCGAGCGCGTGTCGACTGGAGAAGCACTGGTCGAACTCGAGACCGACAAGGCCAATCTCGAGGTGAGTGCCGAGCGTGCCGGAACGCTGCGTTCGGTGCACCGCAAAGAGGGCGACGACGTCAAGGTAGGTGATGTTCTGGCGGTGATCGACGAAGTCGCTGCGGCGACTTCCGAGAAACAGCCCGAGGGGCCTGCTCCGCCTCCCCCTGAGCCCGAGGTGCAGCCCGAGCAAACTCCGCCCGAGAAAGAGCCGCCCGAACCAGACCGGGCCGAAGAACAGGGGGAAAAACCGGAAGTCCCGCCGGCGCGTGTCCCGGAAATGCCGCCTCCGGAAACGGAGAAACCGGAGATCGACCGCCCGCCCCGCGCCCAGGCGAGGCCGATCGAAGCAGGCCGCCCGGAAGAACGTATCCGCATGTCACGCCGACGCCGGACGATCGCGACTCGACTGGTTGAAGCTCAGCATGCGGCGGCCATGTTGACGACATTCAACGAAGCCGACATGACTGCGATCATGGAGTTGCGGCGCCGCCGGAAGGAAGCTTTCGAGAAACGGCACGGAGTAAGCTTGGGACTCACGTCGTTCTTCGTCAAGGCGTCGATCGCGGCGCTTAAGGCATTCCCGAGGCTCAATGCGGAGATCGACGGCGACGAGATGATCCTGAAGCACTACTACGACATCGGAATTGCCATTGGAGACCCGGAAGGCCTGGTTGTCCCCGTGCTTCACCACGCCGACAGGCTCTCATTTGCGCAAATCGAAAAGGCGGTCAAGCGTTTCACCGAGCAAGCGGAAACGTCCAGTTTCTCGATTGAAGACCTGCGAGGCGGAACATTCACGATCACCAATGGCGGCGTCTTTGGATCGCTGATGAGCACGCCGATCCTGAATCCCCCGCAAGTCGGCATCCTCGGGCTTCACCGCATCCAGGATCGGCCGGTCGTTGTCGGTGGTGAAGTGGTAGTCCGCCCAATGATGTACCTGGCCCTGAGCTACGATCACCGCATTGTCGACGGCCGCGAAGCCGTTCAGTTCCTGGTTCGCGTGAAGCAGTTCCTGGAAGACCCGGAAACAATGTTGATTGAAGGGTAACGCCCGTCGGCGGACGTTGGATCGGACGGATCCGACCGATCGGTCCGATCCGTCGGATCAAAAGCGTGCGATTGTTTAGTCGTTGCTCGTGAGCTCGGAGCTCTGCTGAAAGTGCTCTTCCCGCGAGCGCACGCGTTCTTCAATGACCGCCCGGTATTTCTCCACGAAGGGGCTCAATTCTTCGGTGGTCACATCCGTTGCTCCCGGATCTTTGGGAAGGAGTTGCCAGGGCGGTGTCTTGTCGTACTCATACTCGCCGAAAACGATCACCGGAGTGCCGAACACTCGCGCGGTGATGCGGTCCTCATTCGGGACCCAGTTATCAGCCCAGCGGTACATCCACATCGCATCGTCCTTCAGGAGCCGGATGCAGCCGTGGCTGAACGGCCGCCCGGGCATCGCGTACTGGTGAAATGCGACCCCCATCGAGGTGTGGAGATTTACATACCACGGCATGATCCAGGTGCCATTCAGCGTGCTGACTTTCCGCCTCGATTTAGAGCCGGTAAAGTAGAGGCTCGCAGGTGTCGGCTGCTTCTTGACTCCTGTGCTCGTCGGCCCCCACCGCACGAGTTGCCCGTTCTCATACGCGCCGAACGCTTGAACCCTGAGTGATACCAGCACCAGCTTAGGCCAGCCCGCGGCCTCCGGCAGAGACCGAGGAAAGGGCGCACAGTCCAGAACGTTGACGGGCCGGGTGGGTGCGACAAGCGAAGCCCGGCGATTCAGGCGTTTCAAATCCACTCGGTTGATCTTCGCCACAAGCAAATCCGCGGAGGGCCCGAATGATTTCTTGGCCCGCTTCCATTTCGCATCCGAGGGCCGGACACTCCGATACTGAACAGGCGAATCTGACGCCAAACCAACCAGCGACGACGACCACAGGAGCCCGGCCAGGATAGTGACGAAGAACCTCACACTGAAGAGGTTACCATAAGCAGTCACAGAGCCGCGCACGGAGTGGAACTGGAGTCGCGTTACAGAGCCGCGCACGCAGACCAGTCAGAGCCGTGAGCGCGACTCCAGCTCCACTGCGCTCACGGCTCCGCACTGGTCTGGGTGCGCGGTTCTGTAACGCGACTCCAGCTCACGGCTCTGACTGGTCTGCTTATGGTTTTCGCCCCGCTTTTCTTCGCGCCACCTACCGGGGTAACATACACCGAATGATGAGATACGAGAAAACAAGCGTAGCCTTACTGAGCGTTTTCCTGGCGTTCGCCTTGACGAGTACCTCGCTGGCGACCCAGGCCCAACCAAAGGAGCAGGGTGTGCAAAGTAATCAGCCGTCAGCGTCCAAAGCAAGTCCTGATCCGGCCACAGCCACTGCAAAGGCGCCCGAAACCTTTAAGGTCAATCTCGATACGACCAAGGGCCCGGTCGTGATCGAAGTGGTCCGCGCCTGGGCTCCGAATGGAGCCGACCGATTCTACAACCTTGTTAAGAGTGGCTTCTACACGGACATCGCGTTTTTCCGGGTGATTGAGGGTTTCATGGCGCAATTCGGGATCCATGGGAATCCGGCAGTGTCGGCGAAATGGCGCGATGCGAAGATCCCGGATGATCCGGTAAAGCAATCTAATCTGCGCGGGTTCGTCTCGTTCGCCATGGCCGGCCCCAATACTCGGACCACGCAGCTTTTCATCAATTATGCCGATAGGAACCGTCAGCTGGACCGAAGCGGATTCTCACCGTTCGGGCGGGTGATCCAGGGGATGGAGAATATCGACAACCTGTATTCTGGTTACGGGGAAGGCGCCCCGAGCGGCCAAGGTCCGAACCAAGGGCTGGTTCAGACACAGGGGAACCCTTACCTGAAGAAAAACTTCCCGCATCTCGACTACATCAAGAGCGCGACCGTAGTCGAGTAGCGGCCGACCGGCTATAATACTCCCCCGTTTGTTTTGAGTCCGGAGTTCTGGGTTCTGAGTTCTGCGGTTAGGTCATTCCGGCCGGAAACTCCGAACTCGGAACTTCGAGTCCAGACTCCGAGCTCAGAACTCCGAACTCTGGACTAATTCATAGCGTAAGAGAGGAAACGAGAATGAGTGCCGAGATTTCTGTGTTGCAGAAAGCGCGTTCCGCCTACCAGCCCAAACTGCCGAAGGCGCTGCGAGCGAAGGATATCAAGGTGGAGCTCGGGGCGCCGACCGAGCCCGTGGGACATAAGGACGAGATTCAGAAGCTTTTCCCGAAGACCTGCGGCCAGCCTCTGGCCACCATCGTTGAGGGCAGAGGAAATCTGAGCACTCAGCCGCTCAATGTCGGTGTCGTGCTTTCCGGTGGACAGGCGCCCGGGGGACACAATGTCATTGCCGGCCTGTTCGACGCTCTCAAGGCAGCCAATTCCGGCAGCCGGCTCTTTGGATTTCTTAAAGGCCCCGGTGGGGTCATCAAAGGGAAGTACAAGGAACTGACCGCCGAAGTCATTGACAGACATCGCAATACCGGCGGCTTCGACATGATCATGAGCGGCCGCGACAAGATCGAGAAGCCGGAGGACCTCGCGGCCTGCAAACAGAACTTCGAGTCGATGAAGCTCGATGGGCTCGTCATCATTGGTGGCGACGACTCCAATACGAATGCGTCCGTGCTGGCTGAATATCTGCTGGGGCAGAACTGCAAGACGGTCGTCATCGGCGTTCCGAAAACCATCGACGGCGACATGAAGAACGAGCAGATCGAGGCGTCGTTCGGTTTCGACACCGCCTGCAAGACTTACTCGGAGCTGATCGGTAACATTTGCCGGGACTCGATGTCGGCTGTTAAATACTGGCATTTCGTCCGGCTCATGGGCCGCGCCGCGAGTCACGTGACGCTCGAATGCGCACTCCAGGCCCATCCCAACGTGTGCTTGATTTCCGAGGAGATTCAGGCAAAGGGAACGACGCTCGCCGAGATCGTCGATTATATCGTCGACGTAGTGGTAAAACGGGCCGCGGCTGGCAAGAACTACGGGATCGTGGTCGTGCCGGAAGGCCTCCCCGAATTCATCTCTGACATCAAGCGGATGATCGACGAGTTGAGTACAGTGCTGGGAAAAGAGGAGGAGTACATCCGAAGCCTGCCGGATCACTCCGAGCGGCTGCAGTACTTGAACAACCGGCTCACGGCCCCGAGTGCCAAGGTGTACGGCTCGCTCCCAGGGGACATTCAAGAAGTCCTGCTGCACCGCGACAGCCACGGCAATGTGCCTCTTTCCCAAGTCGAAACCGAGAGGCTGCTTATCGACCTCGTTTCCGACCGAATCAGGCTGCTGAAATCACAAGGCAAGACCGAAGCTAAATTCAGCTCACTCTCTCATTTCTTCGGGTACGAGGGCCGATGCGCGATGCCCTCGAACTTCGATGCGGATTACTGCTATTCGCTGGGGTACGCCGCCACGCAACTCGTACGGGCCGGTCTGACCGGTTACACCGTCAATGTCCGGAACCTTACGAAAAACGCAGACGCGTGGACGGCGGGCGGAACCCCCGTGACCATGATGCTCAACATGGAAGTTCGCAAAGGAAAAGCTGTCCCGGTAATCAAGAAGGCACTGGTCGACCTGGAAGGAAAACCGTTCCAGCATTTCTGCCGCCATCGGGAACAGTGGGCGACGAATGATGATTTCGTCTTCCCAGGCCCGATCCAATACTTTGGGCCCTCGGAAGTCGCCGACGTCTGCAGCGTCACTCTGAAGCTGGAGAAGGGGTAAAACCAGGGGCAAAGGGGCAAAGGGCCAACGGGGCAGAGGGACGCATGAAGATCGCTTTTTGCTCTTTTGTGATGGTTGCGTGCTCGTTGGCGCTCGTTGTTGGGCAGCCGGCGCCAACGAGCACGCAGCAGCACCGCACGATCCTCGCCATTGGCGCGCATCCGGGCGACATGGAGGTGACTTGCGGCGCATTGCTCGCCAAACAGGCCAAACGCGGGGATCGGGTCGTATTGCTTCATCTGACGGCCGGCGAGGGGGGCAATCCACGGGTCAGTTCGGAAGCCTACGGTGAACAGAAGAAACGCGAAGCCCGGGCAGCGGCCAAGGTCATCGGGGCGGATGTCATGTTCGGGACGTCACCTGATGGCCAGCTGGAGAACACCGACCAGACCCGCCATTTCGTCGTTGACGTGATTCGCCAGGTCAAGCCCGCCTACGTCATTACCCATTGGAAGAGCGGGCTCCACAAGGACCACATTGCCGCTCACTTCATAACCTCAGACGCCGTCCTGCTTGCGTCCCTCGAAGGCTTTAAGACTGACTATCCTCCACATCGGGGAATCCGAGGCATCTACTACGCCGAGAACTGGGAAGATAAGGCTGACTTCTCTCCGTACGTTTACGTAGATGTCTCCGACTCCTTGGAGGTGTGGGAGCAATGCGTCAAGCAATACGAACTGATCCGGGGCGGGATTTCGACCTTTCCCTACTTTGAGTATTACCAATCGCTGGCCCGTGTTCGCGGGGCAGAAAGCGGATTCAAAGCCGCAGTCGCGTTCGATATCGATTCCTGGGGCAAGAAGCGAATACTCGGCCAGCTTCCCTGATTTTTCTCTGCTTTTCACCGAGAGAATGAGTAAAATTCCCAGATGCTTGTTGAGGGGGGTTCATGAGACTGATTACTCGCCTGGACTTCGACGGAATCGTTAGCTCGGTGCTCCTCCTGGAGAAGGGAGTCATCGATCGCTACATGTTCGTCCATCCCAAGGACGTACAGGATGGAAGAGTAGAGGCGACGGCTGACGATGTCGTGGCGAATGTTCCGTACATACCGGGCTGCGGTCTCTGGTTTGATCACCACTCAAGCGAGGAAGAGCGCCTGGAGCTCCAGAAACTCGACTATAAGGGTTTATCCCGGACCGCTCCGAGCTCGGCGCAGGTTATTTGGGACTATTACGGCGGAGTCCAGAGCTTCGGGTCACGCTTCCTGCCGCTTCTCTGGGCGGTAAACAAAAGCGATTCCGCCGAGCTGACGAAAGAAGAGATCTTGAATCCCGCCGGCTGGATCCTCTTGTCCTACCTGGTCGATCCTCGCACCGGCCTGGGTCGTTTCAGCGAGTTCCGGCTGGATCATCAGCAGTTCATGATAGAGGTGATCGACCACTGCCGGACCAAGTCGATAGCTGAAATTCTCGAGCTCCCCGACGTAAAGGAAAGGTCTATCCGTTATTTCGAAGGGCAGAAGCAGTTTGAACAGATGCTGCAGCGGTGTTGCCAGGTGTGCGACAACGTCATCGTCACCAACCTGCTCCACGAGGACACCTTGCATGCGGGCAACCGGTTCCTGGTGTTTGCCCTTTATCCGCGTCAGAACATAGAGGTCCGGATTCTCTGGGGCAAGGCGAAACAGAACGTGGTGTTTGCAGTCGGGCACAGCATCGTCAACCGAACCTGCCGAGCCAATGTCGGAAGCCTGATGCTGCAGTACGGCGGCGGAGGCCACACCAAAGTCGGAACCTGCCAGGTCCCCGTCGGCCAATGGCAGCGCATCCAGAGCGAGCTAGTGGAGCGGCTGAGGCAGGAGGGGTAGGGCGGCTGACCGCTGGGAGCGCAGGCATCCTGCCTGCACTGGGGCCGCAGGCATCCTGCCTGCTTGTGCCGCTGCCCTTGCAATGGTGGAAACGGCACAAGCAGGCAGGATGCCTGCGGCCCCAGTGCAGGCAGGATGCCTGCGCTCCCAGCGCTCAATACTCCGCCGGCATCGTCTGCAATTGCTCCAGCGTGAAGACCGGGCCGTCAACGCAGACGTAATACTTTCCGACATTGCAGCGCCCGCACTTCCCGATCCCGCACTTCATGCGGTTTTCCAGAGTGGTGAAGGTGTCGCCCGGTGCAAAGCCGAGCTTAGCGAGCACCGGAAGAGTGAGCTTGATCATGATCGGCGGACCGCAGACCAGCGCAATCGTGTTCTCACTCGACGGATTCAGCTTCTCCAGCACGTGAGGCACAAATCCGACTTCTCCCTTCCAATCGGTCGTCTGCCCGCCGGGGTCCACCGTCGTCGTCAGCCTCACGTCGCCCCGCTTGCCCCACTCATCCAACTCGTACTTGTACACCAGGTCGGCGACCGAGCGGGCGCCGTACAAAATCGACACGTCCTTGAAGTTTTCGCGAAGATCCAAGGCGTTCCAGATGACGCAACGCAGGGGCGGCAAGGCGATCCCGCCGGCAATGAACAGGAGATTCTTGCCTTTCCACTCGTCAAGCGGAAAGACGTTGCCGTACGGCCCCCGAAACCCTATCGTATCGCCTTCGTTGAGCCCGGCCAGGGCCGCTGTCACGCGCCCGGTCTGCCGAAAAGTGCACTCGATGTAGCCTTTCCTCGTTGGCGAAGAGGCGATGCAGAAGGTCGATTCTCCTTCTCCGAAGACCGAGTATTCGCCGAACTGGCCCGCCTTGAAGTCGAAGCTCTTGCCCGACTCCTCGTCCTCGAACAGGAGTCGAAAAGTTTTGATTCCCGGCGCCTCGTCGATGGCTCGCTCGATTCTCATGAGATAAGGCTGATAGACGTTCTCGGCGGTCATACTCGGGCCTCCGCAATCGCAGTCAACCGTTCAAGCAGATTCATGTCCGCGGGGCAGGCGCGAGAACAGCGCCCGCACCCCACGCAGCCGACCATACCTTCTTTTTGATGGAAGTAAGAAAACTTGTGCATGATGCGCTGACGCCATCTCTGGCTCTGGACGCTACGCGGGTTATGACCGGAAGCGTGCAGAGTAAACAGCTTCTGACCGCACGAATCCCAACAGCGGAGCCGTGATCCGCATTTAAGGTCCGCCTCGTCCTGGATATCGAAACAGCTGCAGTTTGGGCAGACAAACGCGCAGGTGCTGCATCCCAGGCACGCCAATGACTGCTCGCGCCAGAATTCCTCATCATTGAAGAGGTCAGGAAGCCGCTTTCGAACATCCGAGACTGAGAAACGGACGGGGACCGATGCCACGACAGCCTCTGTCTCGCCTTCTCCGGTAGGCTCGAAAAGATGTGGCGCCAACTCCACCACTTGCTTTCCTTTAGGGGTCAAGACATCGACCAGAAAACGGTCGCCCCCGACGCTGCTCAGCAGGAGGTCACTACCTTCCGGGTCTCCAGGCCCGCCACCCACCGAGGTGCAGAAGCAGTCAGGATCGGCGACCTGGCAACTGAACGTGACCATCGTAGTCGCCGCCCGTCTTTCCCGAAAAAACACATCCTCGGGTTCGTGCAGGAAAACTGCATCAAGGGCGTGCAAGGCGCGGGTATCGCAGGGCCGTGAGCCGAAGATCACGGTAGGCTTAGCTTGAATCTCGCTATCGTCGATAACAATTTGTTTGCCTTCGTTCCTGAATCTCAGTATCTCTTCCACCATCGGGAGGAATGCTGATTTTGGTGAAAGCACCGTCAGGTGCTCAAGGTCGAGCTCGTCTTCAGGGCCGAGATCCCGGTACCAGGCTCCGGGAGCGGAGCCCGATCGTTGCGGTGCGACAATCCGCCGCCCGCTCTCCCGGAGCGCTTTCAAGAGTGGTTGAATGGACTGCTTTTTCAGTAGTTTCCTGTCCATCGTCATTTGATGAAGTCTTCACGGTCTTTGACGTTGAAGACACAGAGCGGATAGTCGAGTTTTGTAGTTGCCCCGGCCCGTTGGCCAAATTCGTTCAGCACCACGTCTGCCAGGAACTTGTTCATGAGGCCGAGCGGAATCCCGGCCGGGCAAGCTTCGCTGCATGCGCCACAGCCCACGCAACGGCCGGCGAGGTGCATTGCCCTCGACACGTGCCACTCGAAGTTCCCCAGAGCATGAGGCGGCACCGGGACCCACTGCGGCTGATTGGAATCCGCTATACATTGGTCGCAGTAACACATCGGACAGCTGGCCCTGCAGGCGTAACACCGGATACAACGCTCGAACTCCTGTTGCCAAAAGGCGAACCGGGCGGCGCGGTCTTTGCCTTGAGTGCTTTCCTGAGATGGAACCAGGCCGTCAGGCAATGATGCAACAAACGCAGCGATCTGGTCGGGAGCGCTCAGCTCGACGACCGCTCCGTTAGCATCGAGCGCCAGGAAGACCGCTTCCGAATCCTGGTAATGGTTCTCGGCCGCCCATTGCAGGATGCTTCGGAGGATGGCAGGAGTGGCCACTACTCCTGGTTTCCCAAGCCTCTTGATCTCCGGCTTGCGGAGATACACGGCCAGATTCAGACCCGGATTATCTTCGAGTGTCAACTGGTCGAGCTGCTCCGGGGTACGCGCAAAGAGCGGACGGCGCCGCCCGTTCGAGCCTTTCGCATACCCGATAATGACTTGCACAGTTCCTGCCTCGAGCAGTTCCCGCGCTCGTTGTCGAATCTGTTCCATAGTCTCAAGTCATTTTCACCACAGAGACACAGAGGACACGGAGAACGCCTTCTCTGTGTCCTCTGTGTCTCTGTGGTGCGATTTCACTCGCTGAGAGTCCTCTCAATCCCCTTGCCGATCATCTGCTGATACTCGGCATATGGGCCGAGGCGGCGAATGTCGGCGACGGTCGTGTTGACGACTTCCGCCCATTTGGCACCTTCGGCTGCCGAGACCCAGCTAAAGCGAATGCGCTGTACATCGATGCCAAGGAAATCCAGCAACCCGCGGAAGACCATCCAGCGCCGGCGCGCGTGGTAGTTGCCGGATGTGTAATGGCAGTCTCCCGGATGGCATCCGGAAACGATTACCCCGTCGGCACCGCTTGCGAACGCCTTCAAGATCAGCATGTAATCAATTCGACCGGTACAGGGCGTGCGGATCACCCGGACGTTATGGGCATATTTCATCCGGCTGGTGCCGGTCAGGTCAGCACCCGCGTAAGTGCACCAGTTGCAGACAAAAGCGATGATTTTCGGTTCAAAATCGGCCATAGCTGTCTATCGCCTACGCCAGCGCCCTCACTTCGGCGTACAACTGATTGTTCGAGAATCCATCCAGGTCGATTGCCTTGACCCGGCAAACAGAGACACAGGTACCGCACCCCTGGCACAGGCCAGGGTTCACCCGTGCGATAGTCTTGATCGGCTTCCCGTCGCGTGCGGTTATCGTTTCCCGTTCGATGGCCCGGTACGGGCAAACTGATTCGCAGAGAAAGCAGCCGGTACATGTCGAATACTGCGGGGGCGCCGTCCGGTTCACGGCGGCAATCAGCGGCTCGCGTGAGAGTTGGTCCTGAGAAAAGAGGCCGCAGACTTTGCTCGCAGCGCCCGAAGCTTGGGCGACCGATTCGGGAATGTCTTTTGGAGCCTGGCACGCGCCTGCGAGGAAGATCCCTGCGGTATTCGTCTCCACAGGCCGCAACTTGGGATGGGCCTCCGAAAAGAACTTGTAGGAGTCGTAGCTGATATGGAGTTTCTGAGCCAGCTCTTCAGCTCCCGGGCTGGCGACGGCTGCCGTTGCCAGCACCACCAGGTCCGCCTGGATCTCGATTGGCGCGCCCCCCAGCAGGGTGTCGGCGCCCTTCACGATCAGCTTCCCGTCGCGCTCATAAATCCGTGACACCCGGCCGCGCACGTAGCGAGCGCCGTCCTCTTCGATAGCCCGCCGGACGAACTCCTCGTACATCTTTCCGCCCGCGCGGATGTCCATGTAGAACACGTAGGCTTTGCCGGAGTGCACTTTGTGGCGGTAAAGCATCGCGTGTTTGGCCGTGTACATGCAGCAGATCTTCGAGCAGTAGTCGATGCCTTTCGCGTGGTCGCGTGATCCGGCGCAGGCCAGGAAGACGACGGTCTCGGGAATCTTGCTGTCGGAAGGCCGGCGAATTTCGCCCAGGGTCGGGCCGGATGCCGACGCGAGTCGCTCAAACTGGAGCCCGTTGATCACGTCCGGGTACTTCCCGTATCCGTATTCCGGGAAGAAATCGGTGTTCACGACGTCAAACCCGGTCGCACAGACAACTGCGCCGACATCAACCTCGATGATCTCGTCTTCCTGCTCGTAGCGTATGGCCTTGGCCGGGCAGAGCTTCTGGCAAATGGCACACTTGCCCGTTTTGAAGTACCGGCAGTTCTCGACGTCAATCACCGGCTTGTTCGGCACGGCTTGTGGGAACGGAACAAAAATCGCCGTTCTCATGCCCAGGTCTGCGTTGAACTTGCTGGGGATCTTCTTCTGCGGGCATTTCTGCGTGCAGACTGCGCAGCCGGTGCACAGTTTCTCGTCCACCTTGCGCGCCTTCTTGCGGATGCGTGCCTTGAAGTTGCCGATGAAGCCGTCGAGGCTCTCCAACTCCGAGTAACTGAGAAGCGTGATGTTCGGATGCTGGGCCACTTCCACCATCCGCGGCGTCAGGATGCACTGCGAACAGTCCAGTGTCGGGAATGTTTCCGACAGCTGGGCCATGTGACCGCCGATCGACGGGTCTTTCTCGACCAGAATGACCTTTTGGCCGGCGTTCGCGATGTCGAGGCTGGCCTGGATTCCCGCAATTCCACCCCCGAGTACCAAGGCTGTCTTCGTCACCGGCACCTGGATTGGCCGAAGCGGGCGATTGCGCTTGACCTTTTCGACCAGCACGCGCACCAGGTCCGCCGCCTTTTGCGTTGTCGGCTCCCCTTTTTCGTGAACCCAGGAGCAGTGCTCGCGCACATTCGCCATCTCGCAAAGAAATGGGTTCAGGCCCGCTTCCGCACAGGCCCTCCTGAATGTCGGCTCATGCATCCGCGGCGAGCAGGCGGCCACCACGACTCCTGTCAGGTGCTTATCCTTGACGGCTTCTTTGATCAGGTTCTGGCCGGGGTCCGAGCACATGTACTTGTAATCGACGCTGTGAACGACACCCGGGAGCGCGGACGAAAGTTCGGCGACGCGGGCGCAGTCAACTGTCGCCCCGATGTTCTCGCCGCAGTGACACACAAACACGCCGATTCGTGACATATATTCGTTCTAAGCGCCTGCTGGGCTGGTGTTTGGTTGCTGTTCGATCGTCTTTAATAAAACCGGAACAATGTGGCGATCCAGTCCTAGCCGGCCGCGGTCAATCCCGAGGGCCAGACCGATCGCCTGCGTGATGTACATGATCGGAATGTGGAACTTCCTGCCTGCGGCTTTTTCGATATCTCCCCGACGCATGTCGAGGTTTGCGTGGCACATCGGACAGGCGGTGATGACCGCTTCGGCGTCCCGACCTTCGGCATCGTCCAGAATTCGGGCGCACAACTTGGCGACGAGCTCGGTGCGTGCCAGGGTCATACCTGCGCCGCAGCATTCGACCTTAAAAGCCCAGTCCACCGGGTCCGCCCCAATTGCGTGCATCATTTCGTCCATGGTCCGAGGTTCTTCGGGCCGATCAAATCTCACCACCTTGTGGGGACGGACCAGCAGGCACCCGTAGTAGCAGGCGACCCTATGGACGAAGGGCGCCTCCAGTGCGAAATTCCCGCTCTCCATCGCTTCTTTCAGGACTTCGATCACGTTTCGAACGCGAACGGAAAGCTGGAGATCCATCTCTATCAGTTCGCAGACTTCCGCCTTGAGCTTCCGGTCTTCGAGCAAGTCCTGGCGCGCGGTGATCAGCCGGTTGTAACAGGCAGAGCAGGGAACGAGAAGGTCCTCCAGGCCGGTCTTCTCCGCGAGGGCGAGAATCCGGCCGGGCAAGGCCAGGGAGAGGAGGTGATCGATGGCGTGACCTGAACTGGCTCCGCAGCAATTCCAGTCCGGAATTTCGACCAACTCCAGCCCGACCCGTTCGGCTACTGCCCGCAAGGATTCATCGAACTCACGGGCCGAGCCCTTGAGAGAGCAACCGGGGAAATAAGCCACTCTCATTGGGTTGTGCCTTTCTTTTCAATTGTGCGGGCGAAAATCCGTTGGACCGCCTTTGCCCCTTGGATACGGTGAGGAAGAAAATGGAGTTTCCCTCGCATGAGGAGCTTCGGCGCCAGCAAGATGTCCTGGAAGAACTTGAACGAGCGCCTCTTATAGTCGGCGATCATCCCTAGTTCGAACATGCGCCCGGTCATTCGAATCGAGCTGAGAAACGATCGGTGGAACGCAATGATGTTTCGCGCCTTGGGGTGGATCTGCCCCCGTTTCCACGACTCTTGGCGAAGAAAATCCATGATCCGTGGCAGATCAACTTCCTGCGGACACCGGGCCGAGCAGGTTTGGCAAGTCAGGCAGAGCCAAATGGTCAGAGACCCGAGGGCCTTTTCATCCAGGCTGGGATCACCGAATTGCGTGAGTCTGAGTATTTGACTGGGCGGGTAATCAGTCTCCGAGGCCAGCGGACAGCCTGCCGAGCATTTGCCGCACTGGTAACAACGGGCCACGGATTGTCCGGTGGATCGATATAGTTCCTCGCCAAGCGAAGTCGGGACACTGGTTGTCTGAATACTCATAGTCAATCTGCATTTAGTTTGCAGGCAGGCTAATGCTATTCCATCGGAAGGCAAGTGCGCAAGTTGCCGGGGATGTAAAAAGCGGCGGCTGGGAGCGCAGGCATCTTGCCTGCACTGGGGCCGCAGGCATCCTGCCTGCTCGTGGCGTGGCGACCATCGATCTTGCCGGGCCACGAGCAGGCAGGACGCCTGCGCTCCCAGGGGCCCTAAAACTGCACGGACGGCGCCTGACGGGCGGCAGGGCCGGCTTCGAAATACGGACGAGAATCGAAGCCCATGAGTCCTGCGACGAGATTGGTCGGGAATCGGCGCAGCGACTGGTTGTACACTTGGACCGTCTGGTTGTAACGCCGGCGCTCGACTGAGATCCGGTTTTCTGTGCCGGCCAACTCATCCTGGAGCGCCATGAAGTTCTGGTTCGACTTCAACTCCGGATAGTTCTCCACGACGACCATCAAGCGGCCGAGTGCACCCTCCAGGCCTGTCGCTGCCTGGGTCCTCTCGGCCGGAGTCCGGGCCTCGCCCCATTGGCTGCGCAAGCGCGTGATCTCGGTCAAAACGGTACTTTCCTGCTTGGCGTAGCCTTTGACCGTGTTCACCAGGTTCGGGATGAGATCGTAGCGGCGCTGCAAGACCGTGTCGACCTGAGCCCAGGAACTGTTGACCTGCTCCTCGAGATTGACGAGGCGGTTGTAGGACCCAATCGCCGCGATACCGAGCACGACGACAACGAGCAGTACAATCACACCGATGACGATCACAATCTTGCCCATTATTTCCTCCTACGGCTTGCACAAATGCGCATCGACTGCCTGCACGATCGACTCAATCGTTCGCAGGTAACGCCCGAACAACTCCTCCGTGTCCACGTCCCGTAGCTTCTTGGTTCCAGCTTTCAAAGCGTCGATTGATTCGAAGACTCCCGGGTCAAAGGGGATGTATGAGCTGAGCAGAGTGACCGCTTCAAGCTTGGTCGCGGGCACCTGCTCCCTGTAAAGCCGGAGCGCGGCTCGGAACAACACGAGAAAACTGGATAAGGAATTGATCATCAGATCGCCGACTTGCTTCGATTTCCCGCCAGTCTCCAGGTAGCGCTCCCGCAGCTGGATGACCTTGCCTTTCAATTCATGCTCCAGCTGAAGACGCAAGTTTTCCGGGTTGATCTCGATCTGGCCCGTCATGTCTTGCCCGTAGAGCACGCGGTGAGCGTCCCGTATGTCCAGCAGCTCGATCGGAAAGACGTCGGCAGACTGGCGAAATCCTTCAGGCGTAAATAGGAGCGGCGGAGCATTTCCGTCCTTTACCCAACCCTCCGAAGGCTTGAGGAACAGTTTCAGCTCGGGAAGGCCGAGCTGGTCCATGATCACGAGGACGTTGTAATCCGACCGCTTCCCGACGTGGTCCCCGGCCGCCGCAGACCCGTAGAGGATTACCGCTTTCAGTCCGGTCGGATTCGCTTCTTTCAGTTTCTCAACCAGCTGTTCCGGTGTCACTCGCGTTCTCCTTCACTTAAGTCTAACCGATGAACCCGCTAACGCAGGCATCCTGCCTGCTTAAACAGCGAGCATCCTCGATGGCGCAAACCGTTCACGCAGGCAGAATGCCGCGCTCCCAGGTGCTCACCAGCTCCGCCCTGCTCCCCCTCCACCGGAGGAACCGCCGCCGAAGCCGCCGAAACCGCCTCCGCCAAAGCCGCCTCCGCCTCCGCGCCGGCCTCCGCCTCCGCCTCCGCTGCCAAGGATTTGGAGCAGAAAGAGCAGCAGGAAAGGATGCCTGATGAAGACCAGAATCAATACCGCGATGATGATGTAGCCCAGGCAGCCGATCCCCCGGCTCTCCCCTACGGGCTGCGGGCTGCCGCGTGCGGGCGCCCCGTCAAGCTGGACGCCCGCTTCTTGGGCAATGATTCCGGCGATGGCTCGGGCTCCTTCAGACAGTCCCGCACCGTAATCGTCTTGCTTGAAATACGGGATTACGTATTGATCGAGAATCCGGCCGGCTCGGGCGTCGGGGATGAGTGGTTCCAGCCCGTAGCCGACCTCGATCCAAACCTTCCGGTCCTGGATGGCGGCGATGAGCAGGGCACCATTGTCTTTCCCTTTGCGCCCTATACCCCAACGCTCAAACAGCCGATTGGCGAAGTCCTGGATCTCGTTGCCTTCTAAAGACGGAACGGTGACCACCGCGATCTGGGAGGTCGTTCGGCGCTCCAGCTCCGCCAGGTATTGCTCGAGGTCCAGTCGCTGTTCAGGCCTGAAAACGCCCGCGAAGTCGTTCACATACCCGGTTGGATTCAGGCGTTGGTAGAGTTCCTGCTCGGCCGGCTGCTGGGCGGACAGGGGTACGGCAAACAGACTGAATAGAAGGGCGAGGATGAAGTGCCGGCGCATCCATGTGAATATACAGGAAGTTGGGAGGGCAGGCTACAGAGGGGGCACCTCTAGAACAGAACCGGCGCGTGCAGCGGACTGTAGAACGCGTTTGCCCCCGTAGGGGCGGATGTTTATAGTCTCGATGGTGCAAGAAGAAGGGCGCCCCAGCGGGGCGCGATGTTCCGAAC
>Ga0105092_10000461_pt1 | contig 21170 bp, 21 predicted proteins | sample PPLLak2March2015_FD_87021 | JGI IMG/M metagenome (GOLD analysis project Ga0105092, IMG submission 87021) | Freshwater sediment microbial communities from Prairie Pothole Lake near Jamestown, North Dakota, USA - PPLs Lake P7 Core (1) Depth... | ecosystem: Environmental > Aquatic > Freshwater >... | reverse complement strand
GCGATCGTCGGGACATCAGGCAACGAGACGCTGCGCTTTGCCCCGCCGGTGCCCAGCGCCTTGACCTTGCCGGACTTGATATGGGGCATGAACTGAATGAGCGAGCCGAGCGCGGCATGGGTATGGCCTCCGATCACGTCGATCATCGCCGGGCCTCCTCCTTTGAACTGGACGATACCGACGTCAACTCCAGTCATTGACTTGAACAGCTCGCTGCCGAGATGCTGAAAGCTACCGACGCCCGCCGCCGCGAAATTGAGCTGGCCGGGTTTTTCCTTGGCGAGCGCGATGAACTCTTTCACGGAGTTGGCGGGAACGCCGGGATGGACGGCGAAAACGTTCGGCCCGGTTCCGACCTTGATGACCGGAGTGAAGGCTTTGACCGGATCGTACGGCAGTTTGTAGAGCGAAGTATTGATCGCGTAAGCGGAAGAGATGATGAGCAGAGTGTATCCGTCGGGCTCGGACTTTGCGGCCGCCTCAGTGCCAATAACTCCTCCTGCTCCACCGCGGTTGTCCGCGAGGACTTGCTTGCCGAGCCGTTCGGACAATTTGGTGGCGATGAAACGCCCGACGATGTCGTTGCTGCCGCCCGGCGGAAACGGAATGATGAGGCGCACCGGCTTCGTCGGGTAGCCCTGCGCCGCTGCGATCCCGGTGTATAACCCCGCCGCAAAAACCAGCATTACTGCGGAAAAACTCTTTATTGTATATTTCATTCTGCCTGCCTCCTTATTTCTTCTCCAGTAAGGTTCCAGCGTTCAAGCTGTTCAATCGCTACGCTCCGTTCAATTCCCCCCCCTTTGTCCTCCCCCGTCGCGGGGGAGGAATGAGGTGGGGGTTTGAACAGCTTGAACGATTTGAACGGGTTGCTCCTGCCGCTAAGATAACGAAGAATCCGCGGAACGATTGCATTCTATATCCAATGCGCTCCAGTCGGTCAAACTTCGTTGCGTCCGATGAGCCTGTCTCAGTTTGAATGGCTGCCGGATTGTCAGTAGTTTGTCGGTCGAGGTATGAAAGCTCGATCTCTTTCTCCGCAGCAGATGTGAGGTATCCATGAAGATCGCCGTGATCGATGACTATCAAGACGCGTTTCGCACGCTTCGGTGCTATCCAAAACTCAAAGGACACGAGGTACTGATCTACAACGACACGGAAAAAGATCCGGCGCGTCTCGCTGAGCGTCTCAAAGAAGTCGAAGCCGTGATCCTGACCCAGGCCCGCTCGTCTTTTCGGCGCGCGCTGATCGAGCGCCTGCCCCGGCTCAAGTTCATCAGCCAGACGGGACGCAGCACGGGACATATCGACATCGACGCCTGCACCGAATACGGCGTGTTGGTCTCCGCGGCGGGGTTTGCCACCCCCCACCCCACGGCGGAGCTTACCTGGGGCCTTATTCTCGCTGTGCTGCGTCACATCCCGTACGAAGCCCAGCGGTTGAGAGAGGGATACTGGCAGTCGACTATCGGGAACTGCGTGAAAGGAAAAACGCTCGGCATCTACGCCTACGGCCGCATCGGCAGTCTGGTCGCGAATGTAGGGCGGGAGTTCGGGGCGCGGGTTCTGTGCTGGGGTCGAGAGGGATCGCTGGAGCGAGCGAGAGCGGCCGGATATGAGGCGGCGGCAAGCCGACGCGCATTTTTCGCCGACAGCGACATCCTCAGTCTCCATCTCCCGCTCAACGCCGAGACGCTCGGCATCGTCACCGCTGAGGACCTCGCCTGCATGAAACCCGCCGCGCTTATCGTCAACACCAGCCGCGCCGGGATCATGGCAAAAGGCGCGCTGGTCGAAGCTTTAAAGGCGGGTCGTCCGGGCTCAGCGGCAGTGGACGTTTTTGAAGACGAACCCGTGCTTGGCACGGCTCACCCGCTGCTCAAAATGAATAACGTGATCGCCACGCCGCACCTCGGCTACGTCGAAAGGGAGAACTATGAGCTTTACTATGGCCTCGTGGTTGATCAGATTCTCGCCTACGCGGCGGGTAAACCCATCAACGTCCTCAATCCCGAAGCGGCGGGCAGGAAGTTAACACAGACCAATGTAGTCAATAAGCGAATCGACGTGGGATTGGCGCCATCAAAGGCATGAATTTTTTCGGCCGGCTCCGCGCAGTTACTCGTAGCGCAACGCGTCGATAGGATCGAGATGTGCTGCTTTCTGAGCCGGATAAAAACCAAAGAAAACACCCACGGCACCGGAGAAAAGGAAAGCGATTGCGACAATAATCGGGCTGACCAAGGTGGGCCAGTTGGCCCAAAACTTCAAAATCTCCGAGCTGCCGATGCCGAGCAGGATGCCGATGCTACCGCCGGTGGCCGCCATCACGACTGCCTCGACGAGAAACTGCAGCATGATATCGCGGCTGCGCGCGCCGACCGCCATGCGAATTCCGATTTCGCGAGTGCGCTCCGTCACCGAAACCAGCATGATGTTCATGATTCCTATGCCTCCCACCAAAAGCGAGATGGAAGCCACTGCACCCAGTAGCACGGCCATAACCCGCGCGCTGCTGGAGGCGGCCTCGGAGATGTCGGAAAGATTGCGGATGAAAAAGTCATCTTCCCGCTCAGGCTGGATCCTGTGGCGTTGGCGCAGCAGGAGAGTCACTTGCTCCTGAGCCTCCTGCACCCGATCGGCGCTCACGGCCGACGCGATGATGGTTTGAACATGGGTTATCCGCATCAACCGCTTCTGCATGCTGGTATACGGAATCAGGACGGTATCGTCCTGATCGGCTCCCTGGCTGCTCTGCCCTTTCGGCGCCAACACTCCCACCACTCGAAAAGGAATATTGCGAATGCGGATAACCGCCTCCACCGGATCATCATTGCCAAATAGATTTCTAACCACCGTCTGACCCAGCAGCGCCACTTTGGCATCGCTTTCGATGTCGCCATCGTGAAGAAAACGTCCCCCGACCACCTCCCATTCTCGTATATATTGAAACTCGGGCGCTACGCCTTGCACCAGCGTATTCCAATTGAGATTGCCCGCGACGATTTGTTCCGGTCGCCGCAAGACGGGGGATACAAACGCAACGGACCGGATCTCCTCCCTGATGGCCTTGGCATCCCCTTCTGTCAGGGTATTGACGCCCCCAAAACCTGTCCTGACACCGCCCTGAGTCGCGGTGCCGGGCAAAATAATCAACACGTTGGTGCCCAGGCTGGCGATCTGGGCTCGAATCGTCGCTTTGGCGCCTTCGCCGATGGCAACCATGGCGATGACTGCGCCAACGCCAATGATGATGCCGAGCATCGTTAGAAACGAGCGAAGTTTGTTTCGCGCCAGAGCCCGCAGCGCGATTCTAAACGTCATGAACCACATAGATTAATTTTAGATTTTAGATTTTGGATTTTGGATTCGTTCGGAAGCCGTTATCCTGATGCCTTTTGTCCACTCCAATCCACCGGCTGTCTTAAATCGGTATCTTTTCGTTCGTCCGAGACGATCAAGCCATCACGAAACATCACTCGGCGCTGAGCATAGTCGGCGATATCCTGTTCGTGCGTTACAACAATGATCGTGATGCCCTGATCCGCGTTCAATCGTTGAAACAAGGTCATGATATCGGCACTGGTCGCAGAGTCCAGATTGCCGGTCGGCTCGTCCGCAAGAATCAATGAGGGCTTATTGACCAAAGCCCGCGCGATAGCGACGCGCTGTTGCTGCCCGCCGGAAAGCTGATTGGGCGTGTGGTCAAGGCGCTCGCCGAGTCCGACCAATGAGAGGACTTGGGCCGCCCGTTCGTGCCGCTGCTTGCCCGCGAAGCCATTGTACATCATCGGCAGCTCAACGTTTTCCAGAGCGCTGGTCCGGGACAACAGATTAAACCCCTGGAAAACGAACCCAATGCGTTTGTTGCGAATCTGAGCCCACGCATCTCGAGACAGAGACCCCACCTCCTCCCCCTCAAGAAAATATTTGCCACGGGTGGGCTGGTCGAGACAACCGATGATGTTCATAAAAGTCGATTTGCCGGAACCGGAGGAGCCCATCACGGCGACAAACTCCCCGCGATCAATGGTGAGGTTGATACCACGCAACGCCGGCACCTCCACGTCCCCCATGCGGTAGGTCTTATGAAGATCCTCAACGCGGATAACTTCGCTCATCGAAAACCAAACCCGCGCGGTTGACTGGGTTGGAAGGGGTTTACGATGCCGGTTTGACTCTGCGAGCCGCCGCTGCTGGTCATGCCGATGATCACGGCATCGTTCTCCTCCAGTTCGCCGTCTCTGACCTCGGTTTTGGAGCCGTCGGTGATGCCGAGCTGGATTTCAACAGGCTCAACTTGGCCGCCTCTAAGAACATAAATGGAAACCCGCCGTCCACCCCGGCTCCCGGCCCCGCTAGCACCGCCAGGGGCGCGGCTCGTTCGCCTGGCACCGAGTGTGGGTGCGGCCCTTCTTTGGTCCTGACGCAAAAGGTCCTGGGCCTCGTTTTTCTGATCCGGCGGTTTGAAGCGCATGGCCATATTGGGAATCGTCAAAACGTTTTCTTTACGGCTGACCAAAAATTGCACGTTGGCCGTCATGCCGGGTTTGAGCAGCAGGTCTTTGTTATCGATCCGAACCACGGCATCGTAGGTGACGACGTTCTGAACCACTATAGGCGCATTGCGCACCTGGTGCACTCGGCCCCGAAAGCGGCGCGCCGGAAAAGCATCGACGCTAAAGCTCACCTCCTGGCCCTCACTCACGTTACCGACGTCGGCTTCATCGACGTTGGTATGCACTTCCATCTTGGAGAGGTCGTTGGCGATGGTAAACAAGGTCGGCGCCTGGAGCGAGGCGGCGACGGTTTGGCCAACGTCCACGCTACGCGAGATCACGATGCCGTCCACGGGAGAGCGAATGACGGTGTTGTTGAGATCGACTGTCGTCTGGTTCAATGCCGCCTGGGCTTGCGCGGTCTGTGCTTTATTGACTTCCAACTGCGCCAACGCCGCATCATAGGCGGTCTGAGCCGCGTCGAGTTCGCTCTGGGCCATCAAATCGCGCTTGCGGAGCTCCCGATTGCGTTCTAGGGTTCGCTGTGCGTCGACAACAGTCACTTTGGCCTTGGCTAGATTCGATTCCGCGGCGAGGAGATTGGCCCGTGCCTGATCCACGGAAGCCTTGAACTTGTCTTGATTGAGCTGGGCAACCACCTGACCCGCTTTCACTTTGGTATTAAAATCGGCAAAGAGCTTATCAATCGTTCCGGAAACTTGGCTCCCAACCAAGACGGTAACGACCGCCTGCAAGGTCCCGGTTGAGGACACGGCTTGAGTTATATTTCCGCGTTGCACCGGCATCGTCACGTAGGGAGACTCTTCGGGACTGCTTCCCCAGCGCCAAAAACCATAACCGGTGCCGGCCAGCACCAGGATTGCGCCCAGAAATAACAAGATTCTTTTGTGTGTCATGGCTCGCCGCGTAATCGGTTGAAGACTTCTACGGCGTGATCGTTGCTCTCTCGCTTCGTCTGGCGCCTATAGGTCAACCCGCTGGTGATCTCGGCGTTGGGCTCTTGGTCTTCCAGCAACTGCTCCGTGGTAATGCGAAACCTGGACTGCAACGGAATCCCGGGGATCTCCGTTTGCAACTCCCTAACGCTGCCTTTGAGATAATAATTAATCCCATGGTCGGTGATCAGCAGGGTGATTTTGCTGGTCTGGCGGAGGTGCTTCGCGGTCGAGCTGTTCTTCCATAGGGCGATGTCGAGGGTCGTCGAGTCCTTGGCGACGACTTCATAGTAGGAAAGCAATGCTGGATGCGGCCAGCCCGATTCATCGATCGCAAAAATCGGAATGATCTTGCCCTCGTACGTTTCCACGTTTTGTCCACTGAGGCGTTCCAAAAGCCCTTCCGTCAGTTCTTTGCCGAGCAGGCGTGACATGAATCGCTCCTCATAATGTTAGACGGTTTGTGTCCTTATTCGATCTACGGTTCAATCGCAAGCTCCTGGCGTTTGCCAAAGCCCTGTTCATTATCAATGAAGAACAGCCGCTCGGGTATTATGCAGTAGAATTTCACCTTGAGAAAAGCCTGGTAAAACAATCCGCTGGCCGGATTAGTGAAAAGCTTAATGATTTCAGGATATTTGCGTGCATAGACTGCCATGGCTTTGGCCTTTTCCCCGAGCCCATCGACCGCCGCAACGGTCCCCTCCAATTGGATACCTTTGATCTTACGCCAGTCGCGGTAGTCTTCTTGAATAGTGACGGCGACTCGAGAATTGACAGCTAAATTTTGACAATGCCGTGAGTCGGGTACCGAAAAAAAATAGAGCCGCAAATCATTACTGCCATAAAAGACCGTAGCCGCCCACGGTACATCGCCCGAACAAGTGGCCAGCGTCATCGTGTTATGCGTTTCCAGATAATCGAGAATTTGTTGCTTCAGCGGGTCAGACATGGGTTGCCTCGATTACAGTTTCGAGCCTGCCATCCGATAAATTCAATGCGAAACCCGAAACTTGGAACTGCGTCAGGGTCGGCGCACGAGAGGAATTTTCTTTAGCTCATCCAGCTTCTTTGCCCCGACGCAAAGCATGGCGACTTTGATCTCCCGGATGATACCGAGGATGAATTCTACCACCTTGTCTGGTGATGCCAAAGCTGCCGCCAACAGCGGCTGGCCAAAGGCCGACATGTCAGCCCCAAGCGCAATCGATTTAGCAATGTCCAAACCGGTGCGGATACCGCCTGAAGCAACGATTTGAAGATCGGGCACCGCTTGCCGAACCGCCACCAACGCCTCCTCGGTGGGGATGCCCCAATCGGCGAACGTGGTTTCCGCCGGTTTTCCCCGTCTGGCCGCCCTTTGGGCCTCCACGGCATACCAGGAGGTTCCACCCCTACCGGCAACGTCGATGGCTTTGACACCGGCACGCTCTAAGCGCACGGCCACTTCGGCTGAGATGCCACTGCCGACTTCTTTGGCCACCACGGGAACTTCCAGTTGCCGGCACACCTCTGCGATCTTTTCACCCAATCCCTTGAAATTGCGATTGCCCTCCGGCTGGACCGCTTCCTGTAAGACGTTTAGATGCAGAATCAGCCCATCGGCGCCAATCATCTCGACCGCTTTGCGGCAATGATCGACGGTATAGCCGTAGTTGAGCTGTACGGCGCCAAGATTACTGAGCAGCAGAATGTCCGGAGCAACGTCACGGACCTCGAAGGAATCGGCAACCGATGGCGCTTCGATGGCTACCCGTTGGGAGCCGACACCCATGGCTAGACCCAGCCGTTGAGCCGCTGCAGCCAAATTGCGATTCACCCGCCGTGCGAGCTCAAAACCTCCGGTCATTGAAGAAATCAGGATCGGCGCTTGCAGCTGCTTCCCAAGGAAATTCGTGCTCAGGTCGATCTCGTCGAGATCGAGCTCCGGCAGGGCATTGTGAATGAAACTGTAATGATCCAGCCCGGTGCCGGCACGGCCGGTAACCCTCGTCGTGTCAAGACAGAGTTCGAGGTGTTCTTTCTTGCGTTGCTGGGTCTTAGTGATTGCTTTTTTGACCCTGAGGCGTGGCATGAGCTGGCAGAGGGACGGCTTAACGTTGCTTTTTAATTTGCTGGCGCTCTTTGGCAGCAGCCAGTGGGGTGGTCTTTCCTGCGTCCGGGTGGCGCCTCATCCCCTCATCGTCCCAGCGATGGAATAACTTCACATCGATATCGAATTGATCCAAAATGCGTGTCACGGTCTGATTGATAACTTCATCCAAAGTTTTAGGCCGATGATAGAAAGCTGGCACCGGCGGAAAAACCACCGCGCCCATGCGCGTCAGTGTCACCATCGCTTCAAGATGCCCTAAATGAAGCGGTGTTTCACGCACGACGAGAACGAGCTTCTTGCGCTCCTTCAGTACGACGTCAGCCGCACGTACCAACAGATCGCCTCCGATGGAGTGCGCAATACTGCCCATGGATTTCATCGAACAAGGGGCGATGACCATGCCCTGGGTGCGAAATGAACCGCTGGAGATACTGGCGCCAACGTTGCTGATATCATGAACGATATCGGCCATCGCCTCTACGTCTTTGACCGAGTACGGGGTTTCAACTTGAATGGTCATTTTGCCCGCCTTGGTCAAAACCAGATGAGTTTCAAAATCTTCCATCCCCGAGAGGATCTCAAGAATTCGAACTCCATAAACTGCGCCGGTGGCTCCCGAGATACCGACGATCAGCCTTTTTTTGTTATTCAATTGAGAAACTCCAGTGTTAATTGGTCACCGTCCTTCAAACCCAGAGCGCTTTTCAACTGCACGGCGGCGACAATTTCGATCTTGTCTTTTGGATAGTCAACCACGCTGGGGAGCAAAACCGCTCCGGTCGCGTGGGCGCTCCCCGGCCCGACAACTGTGATCCGAAAGAGGCGAGCGGCACAAAACCCACTCACCGTCGGTGGCAGCGGGATTCCCGGCAGATTCTTTTGAATGGCTTGCCAAATTCGGGCATCCTCCTCCATCTTCGGCCGCACATTGAGTGTTGCCGGAAACGGCGCGAAACCTAGACTTTTCTTTAGCGCCGCCTGCACCCAATCCAGCGCCATAAATGACGATGCCTGACCTAGATCTGAAAAGATGACGCTGTCGATTTTTGCCGATACTCCCACGCTTTTACTCAGCCGGCCAATGGCAACCGCAAGCACACTGTTGTCAATGGCCGGAAAGCGACGCCGCCTTACCGCCCCTGCGCACTTTAATAACCTCGCCGAGAATGGAGAGCGCGATTTCAGCCGGAGTCTCGGTCGCGATATCGAGACCTATAGGCGCGTAAACCCGGTCGATAACCTCCTCGGCGATTTTTTCCTCGTCGCGGAACCTTTGAAAACACGCCTTGATCCGCCGCCTGCTGCCGATCATGCCAATATATTTCGCCTGACTATGAATGATCTCGCGCAGGCAAGGCTCATCGTATTTATGCCCGCGGGTGATCAAGACGATATAGGTCGACGGCGTAATCGACATTTCTTTGAGCATCTGCGCCATATCCCCGACCAAAACTTCGTCTGCGCCCGGAAAGCGCTCACGATTGGCATACGCCAGTCGATCATCGGTTACCACCACGTAAAAATCCAAAATCTTAGCAAGCTGTACCAGAGGCACCGCGATATGGCCGGCGCCGACCACAACCAGTTTGGGCGGCGCCGGCAGGACCTCGAAGAATACTTCGAGCTTGCCTCCGCCCTGGAGGTTCAGGGAAACGAGTTTCGACTTCTCGTCTCGCAGATGGTTCATGCTTTCCAGTACAATCGCCGCTATGGCGGCCGGGTCACCGATCGTTTCAGCTTTGACCCGACCGTCACGAATCAGGCATTTGGCACCCGGTTCCACCCGATCGGTGCTTTCGACTTCGATCACGGAGGCCAAAACCGCGGCGGCGCCTTCTTCGGCGACCCGGACGAGCTCTTCAGAGAGAGAACTCATTTGCGATTGACCGCCTCCTGATCGCGTTCTTTCCACCACGGATCGATAAACACGTTCATAATCCCGCCGCAAACCGCGGGACTATCCGACGATATCTCATCCAGGAGGTCGATCCGCACCATGCGAGGCTTGCGCGTACGAATCACTTCGATGGCCTCCCGCTTGACGTCTGCTTCGCCACAACCGCCGCCAATAGTGCCGAGGATCTCTCCCCACGCGGTGACCACCATTTTGGCGCCCACTTCACGCGGCGTTGATCCTTTCGCAGACACAATCGTCGCCACCGCCAATGTCTCTCCTTTATCGAGAAATTCTTTCACCTGGTGGTAGACGGAGTCTTTCTTTTTCCCTTCCGGGTGGGTCTCATCAAAACAGGTTCCTTGACCTGGCATAGAGTTACCTCCTAAATCCGCTGACTTTTTATGCCACCATTTTTTGCAACGTACGGCCCAAGGCAATCAGGCTATTGACGTTATGCACCGACAAAAATAGATCCAAATAGGGAAGCGCCGCCTGCATGCCTTTGCAAAGGGGCTCATAGTTTTCACTCGCCAACAGAGGATTGAGCCAGATGATCTTTTTACATCTGCGCTTCAGATCCTGCATCTCCCGCTCGAGCAAACTCACGTCGCCCCGGTCCCAGCCGTCGCTGATAATGACCACCACGGTTCGATGGGTCACCATGCTGGCGGCAAAATGGCGATTGAAGGTATGCAGGGACCGGCCGATGTTGGTTCCGCCCGACCAGCCTAGAATACTGCCGGAAATCTTCTCGAGGGCGTTGACGATGTCTTTGGTACGGATCAGATGGGTGATGCGGCTCAGCGAAGTGCTGAAGACAAAAGTTTCGACACCCCAGAGTTCGTTTTGCAAGCCGTACATAAACTGAATCAAGAACCGGCTGTAGCAATCCATCGAGCCGCTCACGTCACACAGCAGCACGACTCGGGTCTTCTTGATCCGTCGTTTACGATGCACCAGGTCGATAATCTCCCCGCCGTACTTCATGTTCTTGCGCATCGTCCAGCGCGGATCGACCAGGTTGCCTTTACGGCCAAGCTTCTTGCGCCGACTAATCTGTGTGGCGATCTTCGTCGCAATCAGCAAGATGGCCCGCGCAATGGCGCGGCTTTCTTCGATGCCCATTTCGCTGAAGTCCTTGCGATTGAGCAGTTCTTGTGGACTGAAAGTGGGGACGGAAAACTCGTCGAGGTTTTCCAGCGGAACGTTTTCCTTGGCGCTGGTCTCGGCGTTGGCTTCTTCCAACCCCTCTTCATCCCCACCGTCTTGCGCGTCGGACTCGGTGGGCGTCCCTTCGATCTCCAGCGTCTGCATCGGCACGCGCTCGTAACTCTGCTCGCGCCAGAAACAGTCAAACAATACGTCGAAGACCGGAAAGTCTTCTTTTTGGGAAACCAAATTAGACCGGAGCAACGAACGGAAGTCCGCCTTATCTGCAATATCGACAAATTCAAGTGAGCGCGACGCATCGATCACCTGACTCAAGCCGACCTTAACGCCGAGCTGTTTCAAGGCCCGTCCAAAGGCCAACAGATTGGGCAGGGTTCCTTGGCCGCGCACCGAGGAAAACTCGCTGACTGCAGCCGCAACCGCTTCCGGTGTGATCTCCATCGTCGATCAACTGGCCAGCTCGGGGGACATCCTCAGCAAAGCCTCCAAGTTTAGTTGCTTTCCTTCGACTTGTTCTCTCAGGTGGTTCAGATCCTCACGATATTTGAAAACACAGCCCATGGTCTCCACCACAGTCTTATCGTCCAACTCCTTGCGGCTGAGAGCGATCAGAGCCGAGGCCCAATCCAGGGTTTCCGCCACGCCGGGCCGCTTGTAAAAATTCATCTGGCGAACCCGCTGCATGAAGGCACAGATTTGCCTTGCCATGTTCGCCTCAACTTCGGGGAACTTGGTGGTAATAATCTCGTACTCCTTTTCGAAGCTTGGGTATTCAATCCAGTGGTAAAGGCAGCGGCGCTTCAAGGCGTCATGAATCTCGCGAGTGCGATTCGAAGTCAAAAAGACATAAGGCCGATGCTTCGCCGCGACTGTGCCGATTTCGGGGATGGTAATTTGAAAGTCCGAAAGCACCTCTAGCAGGAACGCTTCAAATTCCATGTCGGCGCGATCGATCTCGTCGATGAGCAGTACCGGCGGGCTTGCGCCGTCGGTTTGGATGGCTTCCAGTAAAGGCCGCTTGATCAAGTAGTCTTGAGAAAAAATTTCCGTCTCAACCGCCTCCTTATCCCCATGCTCGACCTCTTCCAATTTTATACGGAGCATCTGCTTGGGATAGTTCCATTCGTAGAGCGCCGTGTTGGCATCCAATCCTTCATAGCATTGGAGGCGAATCAGTTTGGCGTTCAGCACTTTGGACAGCACCTTGGCGATTTCCGTTTTCCCTACTCCGGCCTCACCCTCCAGCAGCAACGGCTTACCCACGACCAGCGAAAGATAGACGACGGTCGCTAATGAACGATCGCAAATGTAGCGTTCGGCCCGCAGAATGTCTTGGACTTTCTCGATAGTCAGATCTTTTGGATTCACGATGCCTCACCTATGATTAAAATAGTAAACGAGATCGCAATCTTTTATACAAACCGAGGATTTGACAGTCTAGGCGCTAAGAATCACGCCCACGACGCTCCCTGCCACAACCCTACCCTCGTGAAATCGAGTCACCATAGCCCCTTTTGAGACGCGGATCAATGTCGCCGGCTCGCATCGGTTGGACAACCCCAGGACCATAACACAATCCTCCTTTAACATCATAACAAAGCCACGACGCTGCTGAAATCCCGAGGACCACTAGCACGGCGAGCCAGGCTTAACCGCTGTCTCTTGTTGACTGAAAATGAGGGGGGAAAGACGACGATCCGATGCCGCGGACCGGGGCAACAACCCCGGACGTAAGCCACCGATGGACGATGGCCTGCCTTCAGAGGGCAAGGTAAATGACCTCGGCTTTAGTTAGCGCAGCGCGATAAAAGCTTGGTCAAAATTTTCCTGGGCCTTGAGTCTCGTTCGCAGTTCAAAGGCTTCGCTAAGATCGACTCCCTGGCCCACGCGGACGCGATGCCAAATCTTAGATTTCACCTCGGCGGCGACTACGTAGGAATCGTAGCCTTTGCCTTTGAGCTTATCGGCAACACCCTCGGCATCGCGGGTTTGGTTAAGTGAGGCAACCTGAACCGTCCAAACAGCACCTCGCCGAGAGGGTTCGCGCGCTGCGTTTGTCGCAATCGGATTCGCGCGCGGTTGCTCCTTTGGCGCAACGAGCGACATCGATCCAGGGCTTTCCTTGCGTGGCCGTCCCGGTTCGGTTAGCTTTTCGCCAGCCGGTACAGGTTGTGGCGATAAGACACGGCTCACGAACAGGGATGAGGGTCCCCCGCTGATCGGCCCCTCCGGCGCCTGGCTCGGAGGTATCGAAGGCAATCCCTGGGGAGGGAGATTTATGTTTCGCAGTGGCGCGGTCGGTGATTCCGGCCGGGCGGGGCTGCTGCTCGGCGACGGGCTTGGCGGTTCATCTGAGGGCACGGGAACCGCAGGGCTTTGTTGCTGTTGCCAGTCACGCTTCATTTTTTCCAAATCGCGCTCGCGGTCCAATCTCATCCTTTCAAGGTCGTTGCGAAGGGCCGAGAGTTTGCTTTTGAATTCTTCCGTAACCGCGGTGCCTTCACTCCTGTTCCGAATGACATGTGGAGTAATGAGCATGATGAGCTCGGTCCGCCTGGTTGCCTCCGATGTGGTGCCAAAGAAGCGGCCCAATACCGGGATATTCATAAGGTACGGAATCCCTGTTCTATCGTTGGTCTTATTTTCGGCGATAATCCCGCCGATCGCGAGCGTATCGCCATCCTGAACCACTGCCGTGGTTTCAGCTTGCCGCAAGTCAAACGATGGAAATGAGTCGGTGCTGCCGCCTACGTTGACGTTCGCTCCCCGCTGGCTCACTTCTATCAATGCTTGAAGATTCACCAACCCCTTGGAATTGACTTGTGGAATGATGGTTACGATTCGCCCGGTATTGCGATATTGGATGGTCGTGCTCGTTGAAGGGCTTGCGGCGCCTGTTGCGGCAGTGAGCTGCCCCGTCGCGATCGGCTCTTCACTGCCGACTTGAATACGCGCAGGCCGATTGTCACTCGCCAGCACGCTGGGCGCGGATAAGATCTTGACGCGGGAATCTCTCATTATGGCGTTTATAAACGCCCGCGCCACGTCCCCCATCCAAACAATGCCGCTCAGGCCTGGAGGCAATTGGCTAATCCCGCCGGCATTTGGGGCACCTGCGCCGGCCAGGGCACCACTCAGCAGACCACCCCGGGAGCCGAACGTACGATCAAAAATTTGCACACCGCCACTCTTGCGCAAAATTTCATAGTCGAAACCCAACGATTCGCTGTCATCCAGGGTTACCTCGGCGACGAGAACGTCCAACAAAACCTGTCGCGGCACAGCGTCCAGCTCTTTCAGAATATTTTTTATGTTTTGAAATTCCTGCGCCGTGCCGTAGATGATCAGCGAATTGGTTGCCGGGTCAGCGACGATGCGCAATTGCTCTTCCGGCTTTGCCATTGGGGCGCCCGGAGCACCCGGGGCCGGCGCTCTAGGGGCAGTCGGCAGAGGAGGAGCAAGTCCAGGAGTAGTGGGAGCCAGCTGTGGCACAGGCGCAGCCGGTTGACCGGATGGGGCAGGAATTTGCGCCGCGGCGTACGCGCCAAATGGTTGTTGGCTGCCAAAGCCGGAACCCCCAATGCCGGAACCCGAAGTTCCCGGCATCCCGGTCGTCGGGCGGCCCCCGCCGAATTGACTTGAACCACTCGGAATGGAGCGATGCAATTCTTCTAGAGTTCTTCTTTGCCCGGCACCCGCCGGGACTGGTAAGCCGAGAGCCGAACTCAAGACGGTGGCCAGTTCATCCGCCTTGCCGTTTTCTACGGGATAAACGAAAATCCTTCGCCCGGGGCCTTCGGCGATCACGTCGATGCGGTCGAGCCATCTCTTCGCATAAGTCCACGCCGCCTCGCTGTGGCTGATCACCAACAGTTGATTGATGCGCGGCAGCGCCAGGGACTGCGCCGTAAAACTCTCGATCTGTGGCACGGAGGCCGCATAGGCCTGCATGACCTTGGTCATCTCGGTGGCGAGTTCTTCCGCGCTCGCCACTTTGGGTTGATAGATTTCCATGCGCGTGCCGGCAAAAACTTGAACATCGATGAGGTCGGCGATTTCCATCAGCCGCTGAATATTGGACGGCAAATCAACGATAACGAGAAAATTTCCCCTGGGATTTTCGATGATCTCGCCCCCCGGCATAACAAACGGTGTCAGGACCCTTTTCATCTCGGCGACAGCGAAGAACCGCACCGGCATGATCTGTATTGCAAAGCTATCTTCCCGGCTCGAGCCCATCGGTCGCGCCAGACCTTTGCCGTCCTTGATGGGCATGATGCGATAAACGTTGCCCGCCCTAACTGCCACAGCGCCATTCATGCGCAGCACTTGGTGGAAAATCGGCAGCAGATCCTCGGTTCTTAGGGGCTCAGAACTGTTGATCGTCACCGTACCCTTGACCTCAGGATCAATGGTGTAAGTGAGCCTCAGATGTTGCGCAAGGATGTGGATGATCTCGATTAAATCCGCGCGATTGAAATTGAGTGAAACCATTCCCCCCGGAGCGACCGCGGGAGGCGGCAGCATTGTGCGCTCGGGAGCGCGTCCGGGAGCGCCTGGTTGCGGTGGCACTGCCCCTTGAGGTCCTGGAGCAACCGGAGGCTTAGCAGGAGGCGTCGCCTCTTGGGGCCCCGGAGCAACAGGAGGCTGAGCCGGCGGGACCACGCCCGGTGACGGCTGCGCTTGAGGGGGAGTTGCTGGCGCTGCGGCCCGTGCCTCCCGCAAGATCTGCCCATTCAGAGGCAACCCAATACTCATGACATGAGAGAAGACAACGAACCATGTAAAGCACTTTCTTGGCATCATTCCTCCTGCGGTCAACTAACGGCCCTCTCGTTCTGCTGCGGCGGAGTCGCGATCTCGCCGCGGCAACGCAGGGATCGCCCTGGGCACTCTTTGCCCTGGTACGCTTGTCTGTCCCGGTGTAACCACTGGCGGTGCGGGGGCCTTTGCCGGGGCGCCTGTTGGCGCCACAGAAGGCTTCCGCGCCTGAATACCGTCGACTTTACGAAAATAATCCAGTGGAACCTCTACCGTCGCGGTGCCCCTGGCGAAGACAACTCTTTTCTCCGAAACTTCTGACAGCCGGAACCCTTCGACCGTATCCCCGAGCTTAATCCGTATAGGTGCAGCGGGTAGACCGGGATTTCCCGGCGTACCACCCGAAGTAGTCCCATCTTGCAAAATGGCAAATCGGTTGCTCCCAATAATGGCGGTGCCCAATAAAACCATACTTCGTATTCGTTGAAAGGCCTGGGAGTTGGCCTCCGCTTCCCTGGTAAAACCCGCGCCTCGCTCGGGGTCAAAGATATTCCTGCTGATAATCGTTTCCGTCCCCACAATCGCTGGCGGATTGGTCACCGCTTTGGAGGTTTCCGCAACCACCGCTACCTTGGCTCTTCCGGGATTCGGCAGATCCCATGGACCAGCCATCCAGAGCCAATAAGTCTTAGCAACCACTAACCCGATGGCAACGATAAGGAAAAGGCTAAGCAGTGAAGATCGTGTCAAAATAACTCAATCCCTCAGTCTCAAAAGCAAAACGGCCCTTTATTTTACTTTCACCTAACTTTTGCGTCAAATTGATACCGAAGTGTGAAAAATATGCTCAAAGGTTTTCTTTTCTGTCATTTTCGCCGGGCGGCTCAAATCAAACTCAGCAGACCCACGGAATCTCCGACGGATTCTTCGTTTAGGGCTCGCCGGCCCTGGCGGCGTTGCCCTTTGATGGATTCGGTGCAGATTCAGTCTTGGTCGCCGCAGCCGCTTGGGAGCGGGCCAGACCCGAAACCGTTAGGCTTACACGCAGGTTCTGCGCCGCTAACTGGGGAGTCCCCTGTGGCTGGGGGAGCCCGGCAGGCCGGAAAAGTGAGCGCACGTTGATTTCGTCGATCATCAGCAATTTTGGAGAATTCTCGATGCCGCGAATCAGACTCGCAAGCTGGTCGATCTGGCCGCCAATTTCCATTTGGACAGAGATTTTAGCGAAGCTGCCGGCCGTCTCGGGATTCAAGACTCGAGTGGTAATCACCTGCGTGCCTTCCTTTGTCGCCAGACCTTGAATCACATCTTGCAAGTCCGACGCGCTAACCGACGGCGTATCTCCGGTGAGCAGCCTGGGTTCTTTCGCTTTGAGCTCGTTTTGGTTAGCTTCGAGCGTGGCCATCAATTCGTCCTTCTGGCCAAGGAAACGGATATTTTTCTCCAGCAACTGCGGTTGGATATCGAGCTGACTCTGAACCCATTCTCTTCGCTCAACAAACGGGCCAATGATGATATACCGGGCCAATACGAGAAAAATAATGACCACGGTAACAACAACAAGCCCACGCTCTCTTTGAGACAGCCGCTGCCAAAATTGCTTCATGGCTTGATCGCTTTCTCCTTCGACCTTTCGATGTCGGCTTTCAATGAGAACGTTTCCCGGTTGTCTCGTCCTCGATTCGAGGGGGCATTGAATCCGACGTTTTCAAAGAGTGCAGAGCGCTCCAGCAAAGGAATCATTGCGGAAGCGTTTTCCGCACTGCCCTGGATTTCCAAGTTGCCGCCGCGGTATCTCAAGTTGGATAGATAGGCATTCGTCGGCACCGTTTTGGAGAGTTCATCGAAGACGCGCAGAACCTCACCTTTCCGTTGATCGAAATCGGCGAAGAAACTTACTTCTTTGCGCGTCCTTTGAAGTTCGGATTCTTCGCGACGAAGGGCTTCCACGGAAGGCGCGAGTTTTTGATTTTCTTTTTGGAGTTGGCGCAAGCGCAGCTCGTCTTTGACGGGGTAACTCACCCCCCATGCGATGGCGCTGACGATCAGCAAAGCGGCGAGGGCCGCATTGATACCGGAAAACGTTTTTCCACCGCCATCGACAGCCCCCTCTTGACGTAGGAAATTGACCGTGAAGGACGCTTCACGAAGTCCACGCAGCGCAGCTCCGACCGCAGGCAGAACATGGGGATGCTCGATGTTACCGCTTCCGGCCAGCCGCTGATTGCCGGCAGCTAATAGATCTTCATATTTTAATGATTCGCCGTTTCCGGACACGGAACGGAAAAACCCGTCCACCTCGCCCCAGCCAAACAGCGTTGGCGATGTGGCAAGACACTCGCGCAGAATTTCTTTGCCCGGACCCTGGGCCCAGTCCGCCTGTGGCAAAGAGTGGGAAAAAAGCAATTCGGCATTGCGCTTCCATCCGTTGCCGCCGTTTTGAACTCCAACCATTTCCCAAGCTTCGTTTTGTCTCCCGATAATAAACGCCGGCTGGTCGAGGTCGCCCCGGCAGAAGACGAGAAAGTTGGCGATCGCCGTGACTGTGGTCTCGATTCCGTTGGGTCTGATGCCAAATGAATCCAACACATCGAGAACATGAGCCAGATTTTTTTTTGGGATCGCAAAGAGATATACCCCGATCTTGTCGCCCTGTTTTCCTATCGGCAGGAAATCAAAATAGATATCGTCGCGCCGAAAGGGAAGCTGGCGTTCGATCTCGTATTCCAGCACTTGCCGGAGATTATTCTGCGCTGCTTGCGGTAAAAAAAGCTTTTGCACGACCGCCTGTTCTTGAGGAACACAAATATACAACGAGTCTTTGCCCGCGCTAAAATGAGGCAAGAGGCTCACAATCGCTTGCCGCAATGCCCGTTCCCGGGAATCGGTCTCGGCTCGTAAGGCGATTCCTCTTATGTCTTCCGCGATCCAGCCGGTCAATTCGGAGATGGCCTGCTGATTCTCACCTACCGGCAACTCTCTGGCCTCTTGTTCGGCCAAAGACAAGCGTAAGAAGTTCTTGCGCATGCGGACTAAAACGACGTGGTCGCGCATGATATAGAGACCCACACTGCGAAGAAAATCAGCGCGGTAAAGACTGTGCAACCATGGAGGAAAATTCATAGTTTTTTATTCCTTGCTTCAACAACCAAACGTCTGATTCAGGAACTGGGCCCGCCGCGCTCTACGATTGGCATTCCGTCAATTAGCGCGTCGGCAGCGCCACATCACGGTCGATCCAGCGCACCAGTTCGAACTCTCGCCCCCCGCCGGCCGTGCGCACGACACCCTTGACCCGCCGCGCCGCGGCCGACTGCGCAGGGCGTCCTTCGGCTTCCACGCTGACTACCGCCGGATTGGTAAAGACGAACTGCTGCAACGCGGCATCGCGTGCGCCGACGCCCAGGAGAGGCAGCAAATCGCCGAGCGTTTTGTCGGAAAGCTTCCTTCTTTCTTCGATGAAGTCACGGCATTTCTCCAAGGGTATGCCGGCAATCGCGTGAATAACTTCCGCGGAGGCGGTGCGAAGATTAATCCGGTCGATGGGGCTATCGACGGTAAAGATCTCCCGAAGCGCAATCCTTTTTGTGTCATCCTCTCGCTGTCCCTGGGCCACATCATGACCATAGAACATCTCGGAGGTGACGCCCCTTACCCAAAGGAGATCCTCGACCGTATCGAAAGGACCATTTCGGGCGGTGTAGGGGGGAGTCAGCGAGAGATAATATTCGTTCTCCGCCCCGCTCAGGCGATGGAGATGATCAGGATCGCGCCAATCCATAATCGAATCGATTATGATGGTCCGACCGGGCTCCTCAACCCCTAAGTTGGTAAAGACCCGCCGTAGAGTCGCTTCATCGGCGCGGTTGATATTGATCTTGCCTCCTTCATCCAACCAACGGACTCGAAGCACCCCGTCACTAAGCGTTTCTTCCTGCCAAGTGCCATCAAAAATATCGGCCCGCTTCTCTGCGCCCAAGTCGTCCCGACCGGCGGACTGCTGCAGAAATTCATAAACTCCACGCTGAAAACCAGCCAGAGCCAGGTAGTAACCCTGGGTCTCCTCATGATAACGGTGCGCTGCGGTAGCCTCCTCCCGGACCGAGGTGCTAAAGTCAAAAGCCACCACCAGAAGAAAAATAAAAATCCACAGCACGATCAACAACGCAGCCCCTCGCTGGTTAAGCAACGCTGATTTATCCTTATTGTTGAGATATACGGTCATCGGGCCAGTAAATTCATCATCACCGGGAAAACCCATCGAGATTCTCCGCCGTCCACCGTCCGGTATTCGAGCCGTACGGCCCGCGGGAGCCCATTTCTTTCCCCCACGTCCCAGCGTTCCTCCCATTTCTCTTCCTCGCTCTGTGGATCCAAATAGCTTATGCGAAACTCTTTGACTCCCTCACGGATAACCATTCCGTTTCTAAGGCCCTCGTGGCCCTCATGACCTTCTTCCTCTTGCACCCGCACCGGTGTTTCCTCTTCCAACCGCAAGCTTCCCCCGTGCTTTTCGTCGCCTTCCCAAAAAAGACGGACCTTCGCCATACCCCGGCCGCCCATGGCGAGGGAAAAAGATGAAACGAAAGTGAGCTCAGACGATTCCCCTATGAAGAGAAGCGGGGCACTCTGAGGGACAGAGCGATAGGGAAACGCAGAACGGATATAGCTTCCCACCAGCTCATCCACCGCGCGCAATTTTTGATTCTTTTCAAAACTCTTCTGGGACTTTTCCACTGCGCCGTGGCCGAGAGAAAATGCACCGTAAAGGATGGTGCCCATGAGAGCGAAGATCGTCAGCGCCAGCAGGACTTCGATCAAGGTGAACCCGATTTGAGAATTTCTCGTCACGGACTCTTCTTTCTTACGAGGCGATACGTTCGCAATTCCATCGGCCGATCCCTTCCGGCCTCCGTCAGTTGCATATCCAAGGTGATCTCTTTCAACTCCCAAGCCGATGACAGAGTCAGTCTTTCGGATCGTTCACGTACCGGTTCAATTCCAAGTCTCCAGCGAGTTTTGTCATTGAGAACACCTTGTTGGGGACCTTCCTCGATCTTGCGTCGCAGCAAAATCTCGTCCATCGTTTGACGCCCGTAGGCCATCGCTTCGGTCGCGGCGGAGCTCCGGGACCCCAAACGCAGCCCTGAAGAGAAAATCTCTAGGAGTGTTACAACGCCGATGCCGAGGATGGTCATCGCCACGACGACTTCCAGCAACGTAAATCCAGCTGACCGCGAACCAAAAGCCTGATTGCGCTTCAAGATTTGCCACCCTGTACAACGTCAATCTTGCCGCTCAGCGGTTCGAGACGAACCGAATAGGAAAACGCATGGCGGCCCCCAGACAAACGAATTTCTCCTCCAAGGCTGCTGCCGTTAGGAAAAAAAATAAACTGGCGTACGCTTCGATCGAGGGTTTGGCCGCCCTCGACTTGAGAGAATTTCACATCCGACGGCAAATGAACTTCACGATCTTTTGACGCGAAGTAGCTATTATCAGACACTTTCAGGATGAGGCGTTGGGGAATTCCTTCATACAGCGCGCGGTTACGCAGGTCGCGCGCAACCGCCGCGAGCGCTAGCGCGGATCGCCTGACTTCCCTCCCGCGCCGTCCCGTACACATAGCGGGGAGAACGATAAGGCTACTTAAACCAAGAAGAAGCAGGACCAATATCAGCTCTAAGAGTGAGAACCCCGGACTATCGTTCCCAACTCGTAATATCACGGTTATCCCCTTCGCCGCCGGGAGCACCGTCGGCCCCATAAGAAACAATATCAAAGGGACCATG
>Ga0105092_10000460_pt1 | contig 21237 bp, 24 predicted proteins | sample PPLLak2March2015_FD_87021 | JGI IMG/M metagenome (GOLD analysis project Ga0105092, IMG submission 87021) | Freshwater sediment microbial communities from Prairie Pothole Lake near Jamestown, North Dakota, USA - PPLs Lake P7 Core (1) Depth... | ecosystem: Environmental > Aquatic > Freshwater >... | reverse complement strand
TTCCAAAAACCTCTGGATGTGAAGAATGTCAAGCAGAAGGAACTGATTGGGTTGCACTTCGCATGTGCTTAGTTTGTGGTCACGTAGGTTGCTGTGATTCTTCTGTTGGTCTTCATGCAACAAGGCACTATAAAGAAACCAATCACCCTGTAATGGTGGCTTTACCTAACAAACAATGGAGATGGTGCTATGTCCATAGGGAATATTCGTAATTTCTATTTACAACTGCTAATTATCTGATCTTTTATTCTAGTTTGCAAATATTCAAATAAATAATTATTTCCACGCAATTCGAATTTAGACGGACATCAAAGAATGCCAAGTTACTAAAATGGCGATTATATCATCACATATTCATTTGTCATTGAGTTGATTAATATCTAATCATGCTAATCATGAGGTATTCATTGAAGCAAAATCTCTACAGAAATCATACACATTTTAGTATGCAGCTGATTTAAGTCATGATGATTATGTTATTACATGGAATCTGAAATGATATGTGATAGTTGTAGAAAAAGGACCTACTCTCTGAATCATTTCCTAGGCAAGATGGTTTGTGGTAAATAACCAAGTTGAAGATTCAGAAATCCGAATAACGGATAAGGGAAAGAAAAGACTGGAAAATAATCAAATTTAGTTACATCACTTTCGATAAATCCCTTCCATAATAATGTCCTTCAGCGGTTTTCTATCAGAGAGTTTTTCCTTTTCTTGAAGTTCGGGAGGAAGAATTTCCTTGGGCCCTTTTTTGCCAATTGCAATCATTGCCATTACTTCAAAATCAGTAGGGATTCCCAAGTCCACTCTAGCTTTTTCATAATCAAAACCCTGCATACCATGAGCAACAATACCTCTATAATATGCTTCTAATGCCAGATTCTCCCAGGCGGATCCTGCATCAAATTGATACGTTCTTGCTGGCTTTTCATTGTATTCAAAGTTCTTCCTAGATATTACTACAACTAGTAACGCAGAGTTTTTTGCCCAAGTCTTGTTAGCTTCAGCCAATAAGTTAAACAATCTGTCCCAATGTTCTGTGTTTCTCTTGGCATAAATAAATCTCCAAGGCTGATTGTTGTACGAAGAAGGAGCCCATCTGGCAGCTTCAAAAAGCGACATAATGTCTTCGTTCTTAAGCTCTTCCCCTGTCATGGATCTTGGTGACCATCTATTAAGAATGAGAGGATTAATTGGATGAGTAGCTCTTCTTACTATCTCAATTTCTGATTCCTGCATTTGACTCTCAATATTAGACTGTCCTTAATCCTTTATTACGGATATGCTTGTCCCATCAGCAACCGCTGGTTTAGCAAACATGGTAATTGACTGTATTCATAACACGTTTCGATAAATATCAATATTCAATTTTTTTAAATAATACATACATGATATTAACATCTATAGATATTGAGTGAATCTATGTTGAAGCTACAAGATCTGCTAAATAATGGCTGTAAGATAGAAAAAATATATCCAAGTGTACTTGGTTCAGATGCAGAAGTTAACATAGTAACAGTTGAGGTAAAATGTCCTGACGGGCAAATCCACAAGATCCGAGCTTATAGAGAGGAAGCTAGTGATTTAAGAGAATTTATACGAACCAAGATATCAGATATCAAGTAATACAGCCAGGTAAATATTTTGAATTAATCTTTTTGTATCACTATGTTTTATATATTCTAAAGCTGAATTATTATGTAAAATGCCAAGAGAGCGTTTATTCTCACGTCTTGATTTCTTAAAAATGGTGGGAACTGCAGGCACTGCATTTATGTTCCTGCCATTAGTACCGTTTGGAAAGACGGTAGGCACTAATGTTACTGCAGCTAGTAAACCTGTAATAATCAAGCGGCTTAACAAAGTTGGACCTGATGGTGTGGCCTTTTTGTATCCTACTAAACAAAAGGGCTTTGTTTGGTATATGAATCACGATGAACCATTTGATTCGCATTTTGAAAGAGGCGGTGGTTCCACCTATCGTAAATTAGTAAAGAATGATGATGATTCCTGGACAGCTGACGACAATCATAGAGTCAAGTTTAACCTGAACGTAGATCCTGACTATAAGGATGCGATAGGTGGTTGCAAGATGAGTTTTAAGGACTCTATGGCCCGAGGCTATACATACGATAAAAGCGATCTTGATGATGTTGAATTGACAGGTTTCTTTAATGTCCACAAGCCTACCGAAAATGATGGTATCTACCTTAGGGGTCCTTGTAATCACCATGATGAAGCCGATCATCTTTGTTGTGAGGAATTCAACTACGACTGTGAAACAAATTGCAATTCTACGATGATAAGATCAACAGTTAAATTCACTAAACAAAGCCCAAACAAGTATCATAATGACCCAGCCGGTGTTAAAGCCATAGTTCCACGTATCATTTTAGCTGGTCATGGTTGGTTTGGGATAAAGTATATTCACATAATTCTATCTCGGGATATGAACAATCCAAAAGTAAAATTGGAACAATGGATGAATTTTAGTGGCGATGGCAAAACCTGGATAAAGGTAAATGAGGTTATTGACACTAGATCCTCTAAATGGGGACCAAAGGCAATTTGTGAAGGCGAAGACTACGAAGTTGGAGCCTGGGGAGCGCCACGTATGGTTTACAAGTGGTACCGCGGAGACGTTGATTTCAAATGGTTTTCATGCAGACAAATTGAACCTACTTTAATCCGGACGTAATTCAAAAAAGCATCCAAAATATAACTAGAGCCTGGTTATATGCAAGAAAGCCAGTAGAATAAATTCCAGATACTCTTGTCCAGTCCACAAACACACAATATATTTTTACAATGGATTACTAAAGGTGGAAGGTGGAAACGGCCTGTTACAAAAAAATTTATTTGCTCTTAATTCTAGTTCCCAATTCAGTCCAGTGCTGATGAGATAATAGTGTTAAATTAGTGATAAAAATATGTATTTTATGGATATAAAAATGTAAAATTTGGTATTTTTTTGTTTTATTTACAAGACTTTAAATAGTCTGGATAGTGAGTTTGATTAATGAATTCGTCAATGGAGAAGTCTCCTGGATGGCTTCGAGGAGTACAAATCGGTCTTGGAATTATTACTGTCATTCTTTCTATTTACGCACTCGCATTCCCAGCGGTCACATTTGTAGCTGTAGTTTTTATACTTGCGGTAATTTTGTTTGTTGTAGGTATCGAGAGGATTATTTCTGGAATTTTCCTTCGGGTCAAGGGAAGATGGACAATGATAGGACTCGGAATACTTGCTCTCATATTTGCTGGGCTTGTAATGGCATATCCAGGATTTGCTAGTTGGACTATATCGATCTTCATTGGCATAGCACTTCTCTTTGTTGGTGGTGCTAGTATAGCCCAGGGATTCTCAGGACATGAATCTGGCTGGAGGAGAGCATTCTTAATTGGAGTAGGGACATTGTTAATAATTATAGGAATCATCGTCCTTGTGTCTCCTTTGTTTGGTATGGTCTTTGCAGGATTTGTCATAGCAATAGGACTATTGATAGCAGGAATACAAATGATAACAGCGGGCGCTACAGGCAGGAAACTGGACATGCCGTCCGCCGATACCTTCACTGGAAAAAGCAAATAAAAGGCTATACTAATTTATCCTAATTTTTCAGGTTCGGATCCAAATGTACTGTTACTAATACATGCATATCCGAAGTCAATAGGATACTAAATATTATTTTAATTGTTGCTTACCTCACATTTGGCTCCAGAATTATCTCAAGCGGTTAATATGGTCTATACATTTTGCCTGTTTCTCCTCGATGTCTGAAAGTCTACTCATTAATTCATTTTTGAGTTGATTTAGTTGCTGTTCTCTCTTTTCTATTTCTACTTTATCATATCTTCGTTTGTAGAAAGTGTTAGTAATAACAAAGAACAGTAATGATATCATTGAAATACCAAAAAACATGTAAAATATTGCTACGATTCGTCCTAAGTTACTAACCGGTACTATATCACCATATCCTACAGTAGTGACTGTGGAAACACACCACCATAATGAGTCAAGATAGGTTTTTATTTTTGTATTAGGTACTTTCGATTCTATATTGTACATAATAATCGTTCCCACCAATATGACCAATCCTGCTGCTATGATTATATGAATAATTCTATTCATAACACACAATGCCTATTCATATTTTTTAAGTTAACTGTTTGAACCTATGACTTTGGATATTCAATCAATTATTTATAGATCTTTTAAACATCGTTAAAACACTATTTTGCTTTATTGTTATAACCCGTCAGGTAACAAGAAATCAACCGCCTTAAATAATCCTTCAAGTTCCTTGGAAATCTGATCTGAAAATACTCCTAGTACTTCAAAGTCAGCAGCCTGCATTCTTTTAGTGCTAAACATTGCTAAAACTCTAATCACTTTATTACCGTGAGTAAGAGGATAACCAGCAAATGATTGAAGTTTTTCTTTTTTAGCCCACTCAGGATATCTGATTCTCTTGTCATTAACAACATCGTTTGTAATTGATGCTTTACGAGTTATTACTATATTCCCTATCTTATTTGAGTCAGCTCGAACCTTTGAAAACTCTCCATCTATATTTTTGTACTTTCCAGCGCTAAATTTTAGAACAAGATTTTTACGTTCTCTGTCAAGTAACCATATTCGGGCGAACTTTGCTCCAAAGTATTTTACTAAACTTTCAACGATAAACTCTAGCTTTTCGTTTAAATTGTGGTACTTTTTCAAGGAGTTTAGTATCTTGTAAGCGCGCCATTTTTGGTCTCTTATTTCATGATCATCAAAAAAAGTATAAGGGGCAACCTTAACCATGCTGGATTCGTAAGACCGGAAATCATCGATAAGATCAATAAACCTGTTCAAGAAGTTGGAACTCTCAAATTCAAATTGTTCCACGGAATCAAAAACAAAATGACATATCCAGTCAAAGTCTCCTGTCATCCTAGCAGAATAAACACAAAAATATGATTCTCCACAGTATTTCTCAAGACGAGAGATCATAACAGACGTATCAGCACGAAATTTGAATTTTAGAAGAATTGTACGATTTATCTTTTCTGATAGTAAAGCTGGATTTAGGAGAAGAGAATATGCTAATATGATGTTAGATTTCTCCAATCTCTTTAGTCTATGTCGCACAGTTCTATCGGTGATTTTGTAGCCCATTTCTTGTAAGTATCTTGACATTTCGTATGAAGATGTACGCGAATTTTTCCCAAGCTGTGACAACAAAAATCTGTCAATTTCATCTACCATTAGTTAATGACATTTAACATCATTTTTATGTATTGCCAATTGGGAAATTTTTTAAAAGATAAATCCTCTTTCTCTATGGCATATTCGTTGTCGTATTGCCTAATCGGAAATCTTGATAGTACTTTTTTTCCGTAGTAAATATAACTTTATTTTACCTAAATAAGGATATGAAAGTAGACTTTTTTGAAATAGAGCGCGTAGTGGAGGAACTGGCAAAAAACTATGCAGCTCCATGTACCACAACGTGGTTTAAAGTCACAAACAACAAGAAACCGTCGACGGAGGAATATAGAGAAAAGGTAGTAGAATTCATGAAACAATTTGAAGCAACCTTATCCGTTCAATTACCAGCTGGTGAACAAGGTACTTCCTGTCTGGACTACGTAAAGAAACTTTTACATACACAAATCTTACTCATTAGAAGGGGAAATAACAAAGAAGTAGAGAGGCGTTTTCAATACTATGTTAATTACAATTAGTTTTGACAATTACATTACTTTGATTATCTTGGCTAATATGCTATTGAATAAGATGGAAATAATATAATATGATAAATTACGGCTTACTTGCAATACCTCTCATAGCAATACTCGTTATCGGTGGAGTAATCAGTTTTTTCGTTGTATATTCATTTTATCCAGAAAAGCATGAAAATGTAAGTATTGATGGCAAATGCTACGAGTTAGTAGATGTGGCTCATCAAAAAATTACCAATTTAACTGCAGAAATGAAAATAAGAAAAATGTTACTTCAGATAAGTAAAGTAGAACCCCAAAATGCAATCATACCAATAATTTTCAATGGAAAAGATTCTGAAATTAAAAATTTGGTAAATAGATATGATCTTGCTGTAACCTCAAATCAAAAAGTGATATATTTTCCCAATATCAATGGAAGCGTTGTTACTGCAAATATTACTAAAACCGATCTACAAAGAATTGTTGGAAATCTGAGCATATTTGATGTCCTTCCGTCATCGAAATCTGTCGTTGGTAGTATAGGTATCCAGCCGAATAAGTATATAACATATGATGAAGACGAAGATGTTTCTTTACTATTGGACAAGATCAAGAAAAGTCGAGTGATGGAAATTATTCATAACTCAGACGGTGTTGACTCAGCAGAGTGCCGCAATGAAACGTAATTAATCAGTTCTATTTTAAAATAAACAAGATTAAAAGATGAAAATTTATGCGATTCAGAAGTGCTGATTATTCTAGCGGTACTGTAAGACGCGACACGTTCTCTTGCTTAATTTCTTATGGATTTGCTGGATTAGTGTGCTGTTGAATAAATCTTTGTCAATCCCGTTAGATTGCTTGTTCATCTTCAACTCCTGTTGCAAGATCTATTGCATGAGTTACTGGAGTAACAAAGATCTTACCTATTTTGGAATTCTCTCTTATTATTTTAATAGCTCCATCCATTCCGCTATCAGGCAAGACAGCTACTACTACATATTTATCACCGAATTCAGGCGTGAAAATCTTTGTTCCCTTTGAGGCATGAATACCTGCAGGAATGGTTTTTCCTCGCCCTTTCACTTTAAAGACAGTTAAACCACCAACTCCTGTCTTCTTTAGTCCCTCGCTTACTTTTGTAATGTCATTTTCAGCCATAATCACTTCTATTCTTATCAATCAATTTCCTTAATGAATCGCTATTAAAATAATTATCTCTGGATTACAAGAAGTAACTTTTTTATACATATTTGCTTGTATGAATACGATTTGGCTATAGACACCGGAGATACAGCCTGGATGTTAATTGCATCGAGTCTTGTTTTGTTGATGATACCTTCATTGGGATTATTTGAAGCTGGATTACTTAGGAAGAAAAATACAGTTTCAATTTTCATGCAGATATTCTTTGGGATGGCTCTTCTTAGTGTTATGTGGTTTATTTTTGGTTTTAGTCTATCATTTGGTCCTGACACATCGGGACTTGCTGGAAATTTGGAGTGGACTTTTCTTAAAGGCATCCCATGGGATGCCACCTTAACACAATATGCTCCGAGTATCCCAGGCGTCTTGTTTGTAAAATTTGAAATGATGTTTGCTGTAATTACGCCATTGCTCCTAACAGGAGCTATAGCAGAGAGAATGAAATTTAGTGCTTTTGTCTTGTTTATAGTGGCTTGGAGCCTGCTTATTTACTATCCCTTGGTGCACTGGATTTGGGGTGTTGGGGGATGGCTTAACAATTTGGGAGTAAAGGATTTTGCTGGAGGTATAGTTATCCACACCAGTGCAGGAATGGGTGCTCTTGCTGCTGCTCTGGTTTTGGGTAGAAGAAAGGATTTTGGACCTTCAATAATGGTTCCTCATAGTATTCCCCTTGCAGTTCTAGGATCATCTCTCCTTTGGCTGGGGTGGTTTGGATTCAATGCTGGGAGTGCTCTTGCATCAGGAGGGGTTGCTGGCAACACTGTGATTAATACTCACATGGCATCGGCGGTATCTGCGCTAATATGGGTAGGACTCTCATGGATGAAAACGGGAAAACCGAGTGTAATAGCTGCAATTAATGGGGCAATAGCTGGTCTTGCAGGAATAACTCCTGCATCTGGATATGTGAGCGTTGAACACGCATTTGTTATTGGCATAGCGATAGGTATAGCATCTTATCTTGGAGTACTTTTGCTCAAAGACAGACTCAAAATTGATGATGCGCTTGATGTTAGTTCCGTCCACGGGATCGCAGGAATAATAGGTGCGTTATCTATAGGAATATTTGCTTCTACTGCAATAAATCCTACTGGTGTTAATGGTCTTTTGTATGGTAATGCAAATCAGTTGTTGATACAAGCAATAGGGGTTGGTATTGCCGCAGGCCTTGGATTCGGTGGCACATATATAATAATGAAGGTCATAGATGTGTTGATCGGTGTGCGAGTCTCCTCAAAGGTAGAAGAGTCTGGATTGGATATTGAAGAACATGCCGAAAGAGCATACAGTGATGAAGATGAATTGAGTAAGATATAGTTGAATGATTTACAAGATGACTCCCATATGCAAAAAATGATCTTCTCCACTTTTCTAATCCAAGATATATGACAATTTTTTAACCTGTGCTAACTCTATGCCCGAATCTCCAAGATGATGGAAACAAGAATTTTATGGTTAAAGTTATAGATTAGTTCGTGCATATATTATCATGGTAAAGTTAGAGTTTCTCAGGGGAACTCAATCTGAATCGCAGGCTTTAGAATCTGATTTGTCATTTGAAGAAATTTGTCCCAATTGGTCCAAAAAATTCAGAAATGGAATAGATGAAATAGATCGAATGATTTTAGTAAAGGATTCTAAGTATTGTGTGGTAGGTGAAGCTTGGGGATTTACAGGAAAGCAAACAGGCTATTACATTGCCCCATTGATTCCCATTGTTGGTTGCTGGACTTGTATCAGATATGGACAGAAATTTAGCAAAATTGCTAGGGATAAGAAATCAAATGATAATTTCGGATCCTTGATCTCAGATTTTTCAAAACACTGGAATCAAAGACATAAAAAAATTACAATTACTAGGCTTAGGTCAATAGTGGCTAGGTAATGTAATTAAGATTCTAAATTCTTACTTTTTTTTCGGTTATTCCCAAATGATTTGCATAGATTGGAAAAATTATTTACTATTATAATTCACCTATATTACTGATATTTCCTTTTTGATTATCTATTCTAGTAAATTAATAGCAAAAGTTATGAGGCATTTACTAGGATCTTGAAACCACCATATACCATGCGCTTAAAATCGAAGGGCATGGATTTTGGATCCATATTTTCCATCCGCGAATCCTTCATCACTTTGGAATTAACACTATCTCTATGAGCTCGAGATTTGTACGTAATCCATGAAAAAACGACAGTTTCTTTGGGTTTAGTCTTGATCATTTTTGGAAATGGCACTCCTATCTTTATCTGAAGATCGTCACCTACACACTCCCGAAATTCCAGAGCCCCGTGCTCAAGCCATATCTTGCTGCACATTCTGGCTAATCGTAGATATGCATTAATCTTACTCTTAGGAACGGCTAATACGAATCCGTCAACATATTTGGCCCTAACGTCTCTTTTCATTAAAATAGTAGGGACAATTCTCATATTTTAAATGTAGGTTCCATTTGGAAAATAAATCCGAATGAAGTATCAACTAATAGTCTGAGTATCACTTAAAAATAGACTAGAATCATCGGCATACGAGTCAATATTGCATGATAAAATTGATAATAACGATGTAAGCGTTATGCAAATAACCCAAAATTGGAACAATCTGGTCATGTAGCAATTGTAACTGGTGGAAATCGCGGCATTGGATATGAGATATGTAAGGAACTTTCTGGGGCTGGTTGCCATGTTGTTCTCACGAGTAGGAATGAAGAAGACGGGCGACAGGCATTAGCTAAATTATATGCTCATGATAATATCACATATCACAGACTCGACGTGACAGATAGTGAAGACATTGCAAGTCTTCGAAATTGGATTCTAAAGAATTATGGAAGAGTTGATATTTTGATCAATAATGCGGGAGTTTATTTGGATGGAGGAGTAAGTGTGTTTGACGTAGATGAGAAAATTATACAAGAAACATTGGCGGTCAATTTTTATGGTGCATTTAACATGTGTAGAGCCTTTGTTCCTATTATGAGACAAAATGGATATGGTCGAATAGTAAACATTTCTTCAGGATATGGAGCAATGAATGAGATGGCCGGCTACGAAGCTGCTTACCGAATCTCAAAGGCAGCACTTAATGCACTTACATTGATTATGGCCGATGAATTAAGAGATGGAAGCATCAAGGTAAATGCAGTATGTCCCGGATGGGTCAGCACTGACATGGGGAGTAAATTGGCTCCTTTAAGTACTGAGACTGCAGCCAGAGATATAGTTCACTTTGCATTAATTGATGCAAATGGTCCTACTGGTAGATTCTTCAGATACAAGAAACCCATTCAGTGGTGAAGGATTTGGTTTACTATGATATTACTTGACATGGGATTACAAATCATACTTGTATCAGTATCTGGCGTTCTTACTCCAGGTCCACTATTCTTTGCAAATCTAGCTTTAAGCAAATACGGTGGATTTTGGTCAGGAATAAAGATAGCAATTGGACATACAATAGTAGAGCTGCCCGTAATAATCCTCTATTCCATACCATTGATTGTATTCTCTTCTCTGAATATGAGTTTTAGCATATTCAAAGTCATTAGTTTTATTGGAGGAATAAGTCTGATTGCTTTTGGAATCTTCTATGTGGTAAGGAATATAAGCAAAATTGATAATCGTCCCTATGCAGTCAAGTCATCTAGAATTGAAAATCCAGTTCTAGTTGGAATTTTCTTCACAGGCCTTAATCCATTTTTCTTCCTCTGGTGGATTTCTGTTGGTTTTACACTAATATCAGACTCAATAGCACTGTTAGGATACCCACTTGGAATAGTTTTTCTTTTTTTCGTGCATATATGGATGGACTATGCGTGGCTTGGATTAACTTCATATTTTGCTTCCAGAGGCATTAAGGTTATACGAACAAAGTATCACAAATTGATAACCATACTGTTAACAGCTCCTCTTTTTTACTATGGTCTTAATTTTATATTAGTTGCAATTAGATAACGAGAACTTGGCAGTAATAGTTAAAACTGAAAGGCATAAAAATTGAATATTAAGAATTAGTAATATACGCAAGACGGATTTACTTGTTTACCTTTACCATGTTTCTTTGCATTTCTTTTCTCTACGTTTTAATAATTTTGCCTAGATAGTTTTTGGCTAATTCATCATTGATTTGTATAATTGTTGAGTTTATTCATGTTCTCATATCTCATATTACACAAAATCATTCAAACTCTGATTTGATAATCATGAACTTGTCATCATAATTTCCCGTTCCAATATTATAAAATGTTCCAGTAAGCATATGTTGATTTGTGTTGGAGATATTGACATGTAGAAACCCACTTTCTTGAAACTGAGTTACCATAAATGGAGCTTGTCCCCTAAAATCATAAAGATTATTTCCTGCCGTGCCTACTACAACATAGATAGGAACACCAGGCATGTAGTAACGACTAGTATTTACATCCTTAATTATTGGTTGGCGAGTTTCTTCTATATTATATACCAAAGGATAGGATCTTTGATAATTATGATTATGTGAAGATATTACCAAATCAACACCATATTTTTCAAATAATGGAGGATATGTTTGTCTTAAAATTTCAGTTGATGGATGAATGGTGGGTGACGTGTAAAAAGGCCTATATCCGTACACTATTATCCAGTCTATGTCTGAATTATTAGCTGCCTTACTCAAATCATCATTGATAAACTTGTACTGAGCAGATCCATTCGCATATGGAATAAGCGAATTCTTGCCCGTTGACATAGCCAGAAAGTGAACGTTTTGATAGTCAAATGAGTAAAATGGACTTTCTAGATCAAAATGTTCAAGAAAATCACCATATCGCTTATTGCTATCAGTATCATCTTCACCCAGTGCTATCTTAACTTTATCGTCATCATGTAATTCTGAAATGATATCAAAAAAGCAGTTTGTATTTTTTACTTCAGATAAATCCCCTAAGGCAAAGACAAAATTAGGATTCAGTTTTTCCATACTCTTTATGGTTTGTCTGGTCTTTGAATCGCAGCCATAGTCACCGGCAATGACAAAGTCAATTTCAGATTTCTTGTTATCCAAGGTATCACCTAAAACATTGCTGATTCCTGATGCTGCAACGGAGTCCACAATGTCAAAAGAACTTGTCACTGAAGAAGAGATGTACGCTTGACTTGATACGTCCACTTGTATGGATAGCGGTCCCACATCTCCGCTCTTTCCGATAGTCCATGAATAAACAAATTTGCCCTGTGAATCCGTTTTTCCCTTAAAATCTTTTTCGTAGTTATCTCCAGGATATATCAATTTTCCGTCTACATCGGCATTTGTAATTGCTCTTGACACTGAATCAGTAACAGTTATTGTGGTATTCTGGGTATCACCTCTTGCGACGGGATTTTTCTGAGAAAAAATTGAAACAAGCATTACATTATTGTTACTGGCTATATCTTTAATATCAGATAAATTCGCTGTGGGTATATCTTGCCGTACTTCTGACTGTACTGGAGATAACATTTCTTCGTTACTGTAATTAGGAACTCCATTGACAAATACGCTATACCAGCGTGTAGGTGCAGATGTACATAGTAATTTTGCAGTTATCTTATTCTCACCTTCAATAATATGTGTATAATTAGTGTGTAATACAAATTTCCACTGAGAAAAATCAGTTATACCCCCTGCTCCACTTGCAACAGCATATTGGTAGGGCCGAACATCATTGACTATCAGAGAGACGGAACAATTTTTCAGAGTGTTATCTGATGATTGACCTGATATTACCAATTCTTCTCCTGTACTCACGTTTTGGGTTGTGATCGGGTTAACTATCTTTATTGTCTCTTTTAGTACTGGAGAGGATGACAATTCTTCCGAACTCTGGCTAAATAACATCTGATTTGGAATAAACATCAATAGAATAAGCAAGGTAATAGAACCTGTGGTAACATATGACATTTTTACCTCATAGTTCATCTCGCTAAGAATCGTTAAGTGGTATATATATTCTGAAGCCTATTAACTAGAGTTAATTTGTCTTTCCTAGATTAGGATTAATTAATTTACTTGGGAATTATACGAAGAGTCTGATTATTATCGATACTAATGCTGCTACTGCCGCGCTAGCTGGTATAGTAATAATCCAGGCGTAGACTATTCTCTTACCTACACCCCATCTGACAGCTGATAGCCTTTTTGTAGCACCTGCCCCATGATACCTCCGGCAATTGCGTGAGTGGTACTTACAGGAATACCTAGCCAAGCCATTGACGATAATATGACACCACCACCTGTTTCAGCACAAAACCCTTGGAAAGGACGCAGATTTGTTAACTTGAAAGCCATTGTTTTAACTATCCTCCAGCCACCAAAGAATGTTCCCAGTGCAATAGCAAGAGCAGCTCCCAATATAACTTCGGTAGGTACTATGAATGATTGAGAATCAAGTAGTCCTCCCGCAATGAGCAATGCAGTGATTACTCCCATAGTCTTTTGACCATCATTAGCGCCGTGAGTCAGGGAGAAAAAGATTGACGAACAAATCTGAAGGCGACCGAAAATCTTGTTGACATGAGAAGATGCGTGGTTCCTAAAAAAATACATGACAATTAGTGCGATTCCAAACGCACTAGCAAAACCCAGAGTAGGAGATACTACGATAAACGTAAGTGTCTTTTCTATCCCTGAAAAAACTAAGGCCGAAGTTCCTCCTGCTAGTAACGCTGATCCTATGAGACCCCCTATTAGTGCATGGCTACTTGACGATGGCAAACCAAAATACCACGTAATTAGATCCCAAATTATGGCACCAATTAACCCTGCAAATATCACGTCCACAGTTGAAAATGAAGGCTGTATTATGCCCTTTCCAACCGTAGCGGCCACCGCGGTACCGAAAATGAACGGTCCGGCAAAATTGGCAATGGCAGCGATGATTACAGCATATAAGGGCCTCAGGACCCTAGTGCCAACTACAGTAGCTATCGAATTTGCGGAATCATGAAAACCATTTACAAAATCAAAAAAGAGCGCAGCTGCAATGGCTGAATAAACTGCAATTTCAATGGTCAGCAAAGTTTAATCTCAACGATATTTCAATGCGATATCTTCAATAACATCAGCAACATCTCTAGACCTGTCAAGCGCACTTTCGAGCGTCTCGTAAATATCTTTGGATTTTATTATTTCTATCGCATTGTTTGTATCAAATAAATCAGCAATTGCAAGACGATAAATGTTGTCTCCCTCATGTTCAGAATGGCTTATCGCTTTAGTATATTGTATCAAATCTTCGCGTTTTGCCTTTGGTAGTCCGGTAACCGCATTGTGGATTTCTTTGCATGCGTTCAATAGAAGGTTAGCTAGCTCCTGCATATGTATAGATGATTTCTGCATTTTAAAAAGCACCATTCTGTCGGAAGTCCCATACGTGGCATCAAGTACCTGATCAATAGTACTTGTTAGTTCTGAAATATCTTCTTTATCAAGAGGTGTCACGAATGTTTTGTCTATGATTGTAAATAATTCATGAGTTAATTCATCACCTCGGTGTTCTAAATTTTTTAGAATAGAGTTCTTTTCTTTTAATGTGCTGTAATCGCTAATTGACTCTGCGAGAATTGTTGCGGCTTTTACAAGATTGCTTGCTTGATTTTCCAGTACTGTCATTATTTCAGCATCGTTTGCGCGTACCCAAGATAGCCAATCTCTTGTCAATGCGACATGATAATTATTATCATGATTATAGAAACCTTTCGTCGAAAGTACGGTTTCCAGAAGATGTGTGATACTTGATAACAAGATTCTGCTGATAAAGCTATCTGTCCCAATCTATCTATACTTCCATTTTTACTGGGTATTTGAGGAGTTCTAGGAACCATCACAGCATTCTGTATATTATCTTATATCCGAGTCATATACAATAACAGCCTAGGTTAGATTGAAAATATTCTAACAAATGAAAATACAATACGATTTTTTATGCGAATTCCTTTTCTTTAGCGTTCTTGTTATAAACCAGATTACGAATGCTATGATGACACAACCTGTTACAATTTCAAGATATATTGAATAATTATCAATATCCTGCCAGTTACTTCCAAGTTGCATTCCAATATAGGTGAACATAGTATTCCAAATTACCGATCCAAAAAAAGTGTAAATTGAATATTTGAGGAGATTCATCTTTGCTATTCCGCAAGGTAAAGAAATATAGGTTCTTATAGCAGGTAACAACCTACCAAGGAATGAAATTTTGTCACCGTATTTTTGAAACAACTTCTCTGTATATTCGAGATGATGTTCCTTGATAAAAAAATATTTACCAAATCTTAATATAAATAATCTGCCGAACTTTAAACCAAAATAGTATGTCAGAATCGATCCAACGACATTCCCAAATGATCCCGCAAGAATGATGCTAATCGGTTCAAATGTTCCGGTTGTGACGAGATAACCTGAAAAAACCAAAATTATCTCACTTGGTATAGGAATCATTGCACTATCCAAGACCATTAAAAATATGACCCCAAGGTATCCTAAATTTGATATAATCGAAATAACAAAGTCTACAACTGGTTTGAGAATCTCAAAGACAATTGACATTTATTTGTTTTAGAATCAATGAGATAAATATCTCTTTTCACGGAGGCATATTCATTTCAAGCCTCATTGTTGTTCATAATCTGATATTATATTAGACAAATGACTATCTTCTGGACATTTGTAATTATAATATTGATTTTTGGGACAACACTTCCCGTAATATATCGAGTTATTCCATCCATAACTGGCGCAAACTTAACGTGTACCAATAGCAATATTACTAAATTAGGGAATCAATCTATCAATCTTAGTATAATGACTGAAGAATATTTTAAAAATTTAACCTCGGACAATCCTCAATTTGTACAACTGATCTGTCAAGATATTTTAAATCATACGACAAAGTAAAGATCTGTTATGAAAAATCAAAAAACATTGTTTGAAAACTTTATTTTATTGAATACTGAATTAATTATAATATTTGATTTGATTTGACAGATACAGGAGTCCTATACGCGATAATGATCGCATCGAAGGTTATCATTCTAGCAGGTTTATTAGTCATTTTACGACGTAAGCGTAGAACTAGAATATCTAATTTACAAAGTACTGATTAAGGATCCGAATCATATAAAATTTTACAATGCCCCTTTCACTTGAAATATCAGGATCTATCTTTTCTTCTTGTCTGAATCTTTGAACGAAGTCTACATTTTTTCTTAATTTGCGTTTCCGTTAGCCTATTATTTTGCCATGAACTCCTTACTATTTATGACTAAAAAGGTACAAAATTCAAAACTCCAGATTATAGGATTTGAAAGTCGTTGGCCTAAATCTCTAGGTGAAGAAATAACAAAATTTTTAAATGAAAATAACGACCTCGAGTTAATCGGCATAAAGTATAGTTCATTTGGGTTTCTACTCAACAGTAATAGAGAAGAGAATTATACTGCTTTAATAATTTGTAAGAAGAATTAAAGACCGTATTCTGGTAATGAGTGTTGTATTATCTATCTATGCTATCCTTTATTTTGGAAATATGTGGAATTCTTGGAACAAGTACAGCAAATGCTATTGCTACAAAGGCCATAAAATAAAAGTTAAAGCCAATTGCCATACCTATGGCGGCTGCGAACCAGACAGCGGCAGCTGTTGTTAGATTTGTAATCCTTTCAGTTGATTCACTTTTTAGAATCATACCAGCTCCGAGAAAACCAATTCCAGTCACAATCTGAGCGGCAATCCTTGATGTGGAATTTGGGTCAACTTGTGCCGAAATGTACGTGAAAATCATTGTACCTCCAATAACAAGACAATGTGTGCTTATTCCCGCGGGCTTACCTCTAGATTCTCTTTCAGCACCAATCAGAAAACCAGCAAGTAATGAAATGCCTATATCAATTAGGAAGTCAAGTTGATATCCACCCCCTAGTATGTCGTGCAACATAGCTGCTCTTCTCCTGACTTAATGTTGTTTTCCTACTTATAATCTCAACCACAAATTACAACCAAATAGTTAAGGACTGGGATTATGGATGTCATCGCTCATGCATTATGAAATGATCAAGAATTTGTCCATCATTTGTATAAAATTCGCCAATGATTTTTTTACCTTGGTTTGATAATTCTAGATTAAGAAATCCGTGGTTACTCTTTTGAATAATGTGATAATGGTGTGTTTCTTTGACTGGGTCCAATTTATCCCGGCTCATCGGATTGTCCAATTCTATGCACTATCCCCTCTTTTACCCAAGGCTTTAGATTTTCGTAATCATCCATAATTCTTAAATTTTATGAACATGAACTAAAAGTAATGAAAGTAGAAAGAAAATCAAGATATCTTTTAGCGTACTGTACACTGTCTGGATTATTGGCATCAATTGTAATATCTGGATTATTATTCAGCTTGGATTTCATCTCAAGGACTCCTTTAGGTACTTTTTTTGCCGTAATAGGATCATCTCTAGGATTTTATGATTCCAATACGTCACCATATGTTGGTCTCTTATTACATTTTGCGACTGGTACTCTAGCTGGTAATTTACTTGGACAAGGAGCAATATTTTGGAATAGATTAATTCCAACTGGTATAAAACGAGGTATAATTTTAGGGATTATAACTGGAATATCACTTTGGTTAGTCTTATTTTTACCATTGACTACCTATATTATACAACCGAAATTAGATATGTTCAACTTTTCTGCTCCAAATCAGTATGTCTACGTAATAGCACAGCATTTCCAAGGTCTATATGCAATTGTAGTAATGGGTTCCCTTTTTTTCCATGTAGTTTATGGAATAATTTTAGGATTGATATCAGGAAGGCTTATTGAATTAAAACATTGATTTTGGTAAATTCTGTTCGATTAAATAGTTTGGCGAATCAATGATGTACGACTTCGTTGGGAATACATTGTATGTTTAAGTAGTAACAAACTTTATGTAATATTATTTTATAATATTTATAACAAATATAATTAAGATTATATATTATTCAGGTTCGGTGCGACTGATAGTGGTGCGTACTAATTTTGGAATCACAGGTCAAAATGAGTTTGTGATAAATGAACACGGTTCTAGATTCAGAAATATAGCTTGACTAGCATTAAATGAAACGCCACCTCTAATATAAAGTGGCGAATAACGAATCAGTAATACATATTAAATCATTCAAGGAATATTATTCATGTCGTTTTGATTTTTACTAGTACCCAAATGATTTTGATTTTTCTTCTTGCTGTCGTGTTTATTAGCGCTTCTTCTTTGGGCTCTTATGCATCGACAAGTGAATTGACTAGCAATCCACCCATCAATGGCGTTGTCATGAAAGGAGCTTTTGTCAGTATGAAACAGGATGACTACGGTTTGCCTTCAGCTCCACAGGATTACATTGATGATAGTTTAAAAATGATTTCTGAAGCGGGATTGAATCATGTCAGATTCGTGTTCTATTGGGAGGCATATGAAAGGGATCCCGAGGCTTTCATAAACGAAATAAAATCAGTAGCCAATGCAGCAGATAGGTATGGATTGAAAATCATTTATGACAATCATCAATGGCACACTTCTTCATGGTTTGAGGAAAGAGCGACTGGTTTTCCTTGGTCTCTATTTGAAGGGGAATATTCCAAAGGTGGTGGCGGCAATACTCCCGATGAAGCAGCTCAAGATTTTTGGGGAGACTGGTGGGACAGATCTGTCAAAGATAAGGAAGGAAAAGATGGTTGGGCACAAATGGCAGAATTTCTTAAAACAATAGTATTAACAGTTGATAATCATTCAAGTACTTTAGGGTACGAAATACTAAGCGAGCCTCACGTTAACAATAAAGGTCAATGGTCCAAAATAGGCAAATTTAATAGCTTTATTACTGAAGAGTTGAGAAATATCACCAGTAAAACAATAATCTACAGCATGAATGTTCCAATCGACTTGAATAGCCACATTAACATCTCACCAAAAAACTTGGCAAAAATGGCTCCTTCAAACAAGGAGAATATCGCTTTCAAAGTAAGTATCTACGCAGTTCCTAATGGAGATGGCTATCAGGAGAAGAGATTTGACATGTTTTTAGAAACAAGCGATCTAGCTGGAGTGCCGCTATACATTGGAGAGTGGAATAATGTCGTAAGGACAAAGGAAGGCGTAATATCCAAACTCAACCCTAAATTGAGTGAACTTACGAAAACTGATGCGAAACAGATACTGGAGGCGCTCAAGAAGGCAGATGTATGGGGCACAGCATTTTGGAGGTGGGATTATCAGGAGGTAGCTACAGACAATTTTAATTTAGTTTCTTACAATAATGGTACTCTAAAGCCCACCAAGTACTTGGGTATCTTAGAAGATACGGTCGAAAAGATTTATGGTCCTTCAGTTGGTAAATCAACTTTGGATAACGCTAAAGAAAACAATTTGATTAATGCACTCGTGAAAACAGGAAAGTTCACTGAAGATGAGGCCAAAGAATTAGTAACAAAGTCGATGCAGATTGGAACGGATACTGCTGCTAGTGATACTGCACCAGCTAGTGATACTACCACGACTTCTAATACAGATAAAAGTGCTGCTGAAACTCTCTCATTCAGCAACGAAGATAATAATACTAATAATCAGTCTTCTAATACCGATACAAACAACCCTGAAGGTTATGACGATCTCAACGAATTGATAGATAACATAAAAAATGGTGATGTAGACATTGATGAGATATCCTTGAATGCTTTCCAGGATTCAGGCGCCTATCAAGGAGCAGATGAAGAGATCCAGGATTGTATAGACCTAGCAGGAAAAATAGGAGATAATCTAGGTGATCAAGAAATAGTGCGCTGTTCTGAAGATACTAACTTCTTCCAAAATTAAATTAAATATCCAATACAGGTGACAACAACGACAACACTGATGATATCGGTAACTAGTATCTTTATCTAGTAATATCGGTATAAATAAAGTTCAATTATTGCAATATTCTATGACTATATTTAAATGAATTTATGAAGGATGTTGGAAATCCATCGTCTAACTGTATGAGTCAAGAACTGCGATGTTATTAGACATTAGTAAGAGTTTGCAGTCACACATTGAAGGATGATTATTTGTGTTGATGTATAATGGTCTGCAACTAGAACTTGATCTGGGCAATTCTCCTAAATCCCAGCCACAATATCGGAGCACCAAAGGCAACCATGGAATAAGCTAAAACTGAAATCGAATACTCTAATTTAAGGAGAATCAGAAATCCGATGGCCCAAAATATCATGAAAGCTCCAGGAATTTGTACACGTCTTGTGTTGAAAGCAGATTGCATTAGCTGTTCTTTCGTGGGTTCATCATCCTGATAGAATGGTTTGAGTAGATATGTTGCCGACAAAAAGTACAAGAATAAAGAGACGATTAGTAAAATAACTGCGATTGCTTCAAAGTAATAATCAAACCACTCTTTGTCAATATTTGGCTTGGGTTCTGTCAGATATAATACTAGCAAAATCGCGCTTATGCCAATGAACCAGCTTGTAATTATGGTCTGTCTTTCATTCGCGATTTTCCACCCACTCAATACTATGCTCCATCCATCAGGCTTTATTAAAGGTTCAACAGAATCAGCGTAACTTTATCCCGGTCAGCCTATATGACTTAGCCTGGCATAAACTCAAAGGCTATCGTCACAAATAATACCATGAATAGCGAATCACATATAAAATCAATAGATAATCCTTATTTGTATTGTGATTTTAGCAAGTAGCAGAATAATTTTGTCCTTTCTTCTAGCCGCCGTCCTTATTAGCGCTTCTTCTTTGGGGTCCTATGCATCGACGAGTCAACTGACTAGTAGCCAACCCATCAATGGCGTTGTCATGAAAGGAGCGTTTGTAAATATGAAACAGGATGATAACGGTTCGCCTGAAGCTCCACAGGATTACATTGATGATAGTTTAAAAATGATTTCTGAAGCGGGATTGGATCATGCTAGATTCCTGTTCTATTGGGAGGCATATGAAAGGGATCCCGATGCTTTCATAAAGGAAATAAAATCAGTAGCCGACGCAGCTGATAAGTACGGAGTTAAAATCATTTATGACAACCATCAATGGCACACTTCTTCATGGCTAGAAGATAGAGGAACAGGTTTTCCTTGGTCTTTATTTGAAGGGGAATATTCCAAAGGTGGTGGCGGCAATACTCAAGATAAAGCAGCTCAAGTCTTTTGGGCGGACTGGTGGGACAGATCTGTCAAAGGTAATGAGGGAAAAGATGGTTGGGCACAAATGGCAGAATTTCTTAAAGAAATAGTATTAACAGTTGATAATCATTC
>Ga0105092_10000459_pt1 | contig 21252 bp, 18 predicted proteins | sample PPLLak2March2015_FD_87021 | JGI IMG/M metagenome (GOLD analysis project Ga0105092, IMG submission 87021) | Freshwater sediment microbial communities from Prairie Pothole Lake near Jamestown, North Dakota, USA - PPLs Lake P7 Core (1) Depth... | ecosystem: Environmental > Aquatic > Freshwater >... | reverse complement strand
TTTTTTTGTAGGACGAAGTCGGAACGATGATCCATCGAGGGGCGAGGAAGTTGCCAACCGGGCCCAAAAACGGCGGATTCTGAAAGGCGAATCCGCCTTACGACTGAGTGCTTCGGCCCGGTTGGCCGGTCGTAGGGCGGATTCGCCTTTCAGAATCCGCCGTTTTTCGGCCCGGTTGGCGAGTTCAAGCTTCCGGAGCAATGCCGGCTGGAAACGCTAGCGCGCGCTCTGAAACGACTCGGCGGCCCCCCCAGGCTTCGGAGGACCTTCCGACGAAGTCGCGCTATGGAACTTGGCCCCCCAGGCTTCTAATGATCAGGCCGGTGGCTTTACGGCCCTCTATCCTAAGCAAGTTAGCGCTTATAGGTACTTGCCCCGGGGCTGCCTCGTTGCTGACGGTTACAATCCGCGCACTTCGCAAAATACGCTCCGTTTGCGGTTCTGTAACGAGAGTTAGCCGGTCAGCCGGTCAGCTGGTCAGCCGGTCGGCCCGGATCGAGGCCGAGCAGTCGCACAGCGTTCGCGCAGGTCACTTGGCTGAAAGCGCCTGCCGGCAGACGCTGGGCGCGGAGCAAATCGAGTTGCTCCGTCTGATCCGCCCAGGGCGAATCGGTTCCGAACAGGATCTTGTCGAAGCCATGGTTCTCGCAGATTCGGCGCCATTGTGCCGCCTCCATGTGACCGAGCGAGAAGGACGTGTCGAAGTAAAGGTTCCGGCCGACGAGGTGTTCCTCGACCTCATCCCAGTGCTTGTAGCCGCCGAGGTGGGCGGCGACGAATTTACCGGATGGAAACGCATCCACCACACGCGCCAATCGCGGCGGAGTGCACCTGAACGGCGGCTCGTAGGCCGCGTCCAGCCCGGCGTGGAATAAGATGATCAGCCCCGCCCTGACCAGGCCGTCGTAAATCTCGAACATCCGCGGATCGTCGACATAAAAGTCCTGGTAGTCCGGGTGGAATTTCACCCCGCGGATCCGGAGGCTTACCATCCGGTTGACCTCCTGCTGCCAATCAGCGGTGTCCGGATGAAGGCTGCCGAAGGCAATCAATCGACTTTCCTGAATCCGAGCGGTCCAGGTATTCACGTTGGTGACCTGCTCGGCCTTGGTTGCGATGCTCAGGACCACGCTCACGTCTATCCCCGCCTGGTCCATCGATCGCTTCAGGCCGGCGGTTGTTCCGTCCGAAAAGAACGGAATGTTCGCTGCGGCGGCGAGCTTGCTCATCGCCCGGGGCGCGAGCTCGTCCGGAAAGCAGTGTGTATGGAAGTCGACAACAGTAGGAGATACCGAATCCATGGCCGTCTATTATGCGCACAACGACGAGGCGAGGATCAAGGGATCGGGGGCGGAAGGCGTTTGGAGGGCAAGCCACGCATAACCAGATGACACAGCTGACCGGCTAGGGATTGTCCGATGACGCCCATGCCGGGATTCTCAGCCGCGCCAGACTTTGGCTACCCAGCACCCGATCGAAACTGCGGCGGGTGCGAAAATCATCACCAAGGCGAGAATCACGATTTGAGCAGTGATTGTCAGATCCACGCGAATACCTCTCAGAAGAACGCGGTGCTTGCCATCCCCAGCCAGGCAAGCAAGCCCAGACAGACAACCGCAGCCGCCAGCGGCAATCCAAAAAAGGCGAGAGCCAATCCAAACAACACCAGAATCGCCAGCGCGCCCAGCCAGGCGGGTGAAGCGGTGTCTACGGATCCGCGATCGTAGCTGACTCGCTGGTCTGTCAGGGAGATGCCGAGCCGAAATGCGCCGGGTCGTAAGGCGCGTTGCCAGTCCAGCGACCGGATGCCGGTCGACCCGAACGCCCGCTTGGCTGCCCAAGGCCCGAAATTTCGATCGATACTGTTATCAACAACAGAGGGGAAATCTGGTCCGGAAGCTTCCAAAGCCGTGTGAGTCGACGAATAAGCCGAGTCGTCCGGCAGATCAAGAGTCGTGATCCGGTCGATGCGACGGTGAACCGAGGCAACGATCGCCGTTTGCATCGCTCGGACTCCGTCATTCCGCGACGGCTCCTGAGCTATTGGCTCGAAGTCATGCGCCAGGATCTTTGGCTTGTAGAACCGCGGCGATGTCGAAAGCCGCGGCGTCAAATCGTACTCGACCGCAAGGGAGATTGCGGCAGGCTCCGTCACCCTGGCTGTCAGCGCAGGCTGGGTTTCCGGGCCTGAGGCGACGCTCTTCGGCGCGGCGACGGGGCCGCCCTGCTCCTCGACCCAGCGAATCGAAACCGCGGCCGGGAGCGGGCCAGGTCCCTCGGTCCGGGCGGCAACAACAGCGCGCGGAGCCGGCATCGCCGGCTTTGCGGGCGTCTGATCCACGGTTGCAGCGCTATCGGGTGCGGCCAATGCCGCCGTTTGAACATTCGACCGCACGGCGAGTCGGTCAGACTGTTGCGATGGGAATGCCGGCAGATATACGGTGGAAGCCGGTGGCATGTAGGCGTTCAGTTCAGCAAGGTTCAGCTGGGCTTTCTGGTAGTCCGGCTTCAGGGCAAGCGCTCGACGAAACGCCGCACGGGCTTCGGACCATTCCTTCCTTTCCCGGAGGACCACACCCAGATTGTTCCACGCGGCGGCCGGCTCACTGACCTGCAGGAACTGAGCAAATGACTGGTCGTATTGGCCGAGGTGGGCAAGGGTCACTCCAAGGTTGTTACGCGTCTCGATCACCTGGCCGTCAAGTTCGATCGCCCGTCGCAGTTGCTTTTCAGCGTCCGACCACGCTCCTGCCTGCATTAAAGCCAAACCAAGGTTGGCGCGGCGTCCGGCGATCTCCGGGCCGCACTCGAGCGCTCTGCGATAGGCTTCGGCAGCTGCCGGGAAGTTTCCCGCGTGCAGGTTCGCCCTGCCGAGTAGCTCCCACGCCTCGTCGAAGTTCGGTTGGATGGCCACTGCCCGCTCGGCATGGGCACGAGCCCTCGGGTGGTTGGCCCAGTCAAGCCAGAGAGAGCCAAGCTGCAGTTGGACGACTGGGTTTTGAGGCTCAATCTTTTCGAGGGCGTCCAATAGCTCGAACGCTGCGAGGTAAGCGCCAGCCTTGCGATGGGCAATCGCGGTCTGGAGTCGTTCCGTGAGACTCGCCTGGCTTTGCGCCGCGTTCGGAGCATCCGCCTGGATGCCGGCCGGCGGAGCGACGCTGCCCGCAGTCTGGGTCGTCGATTTCCGCTCGCCGTAGGACAGCTTCATGACATTCCGGATGTACTCGGACAGGTTGCGAGGCTCGGCTGGCCTGTATGCGTTCCTGCCGGTCTGCTGAGGCGTAACGACCCGGCGCTGGACACAACTGGGGGACACCAGAAGAAGCAGACAGACGACAGCCACCGAACGGCGCAATCCGACCAAACGGCCGGTACCAACAACGGACAGAGGAGGGCGAAGCATTTTATCCTCTCGCTATCCTGATGATGAGAATGCAGAACAGGATAAGGAATATGAAAACCAGGACGAAGCTGATAACGAGTTCGGTATCCATCTCGAAACTCCGTTAGGCTACTTAGAAGCCTCCCCCAAGAACGGGAGGAGACTGTGGATTATGCCGATCAAGGCCGGGCCGATGATGACTACGAAAATCGCCGGGAAGACAAAGACGACCATCGGAGGGATCATCTTGACGCCCATCTTGGCCGCCCGCTCTTCAGCCCGCTGGCGCCGCTTGGTCCGCATGGTGTCGGAGAAAACGCGGAGCGATTGTGCGATGCTGGTTCCGAAGCGATCGGTCTGGATCAGCACAGCCGCGAGCGATCGCATATCGTCAACGCCGGCGCGTTGACCCAGATTCCGGAGAGCATCCGCCCGGCCCCTTCCTGCATTGACCTCCATCGTGAAAACGCGCAGCTCATCACACAGGTCGGGATGCGCGGTATAGAGGTCCTGACTGATACGTTGGATCGTCTGGTCCAGTCCAAGTCCGGCTTCCACGCACACGACCATCAGGTCCAGGGCGTCAGGCAGTCCCTGTTCGACACGCTCCCTTCGGCGGGAACTGCGCCATTTCAGCCAGAGATCGGGGATCAGGGCACCGAAGAGAACGGAAAGGATCAGGAACAGCAGCGGGTTGCTCGCCCACAGATTGGTGACGATAGAGGCAACGAAAAGCAACCCGGCAAGTGCAACCTGGGCCCCGTAGAACAGTAGCGTGCCATCTTTTCGCCGGATGCCCGCCGAAACCAGGCGTTTCTCCATCCTGGACAGATCCGAGGCAGGCCGGGGGAGGATTCCGCCAAGCGGTTTCAGCAGCTTTTCCGGGTCCAGGTGCTCACGCCAGGCAGATTCCCCGGCCACCTCGGGTGCTTCGCTCAAGCGCGCCCGAACGTTGAGCGTTCGCTTGAGCACCGCGTACAGTCCCGCGAATACGCCTATGAATACAAGGAGTCCAATGGTCAGAAGGGTTAGGTTCATCGCCGTGCCTCAGACTTTCAACGTGGTGATTTTCTTGATGATCAGGTAACCGACGATCTGCATGACGACCGCTCCGGCCACCATCTTGTGACCCATCGGGTCGGTGGCCAGCGGCTTCAGGTAATCCGGGTCCGTAATGAACATCAGCAATGCTGTGACAGGCGGCGCGGCAGTCAGGATGTAGAGCGACAGGCGCCCTTCGGCGGTGAACACTTTGACCTGCCTCATGAGCTTGAAGCGCTCGCGTATGACGTAGGCGAGATTATCAAGTATTTCGGCCAAATTGCCGCCACTGTCCCTCTGGATCTGGAGCGCGGTCACAAAAATCCGGACGTCCGGCAAAGGCATCCGCTCTGAGAAGTTCTGAAGCGCCTCCCGCATGGGAAGGCCGAGGTTCTGCTGGTCGTAGATCGTCTTGAATTCGCCGGCGACCGGCTCGGGTAGTTCCCTGGCAATAAGCTCCAGGGCGGTCGTGAATGCGTGGCCCGCGCGCACGGCCCTGGCCAGCAGATCGAGAGCGTCCGGAAAAAGCTCGGCGAACCGGGAAAAACGACGCGCCCGTTTGACTGCTAATACCACGAACGGGATCGCCGCACCAACTGCGGCCAATGCCAGGGAGAAGTAAATGGGCAGCCGGAACAAAACGGCGGGGAAGAAGAAGGCGAGCGCGAGGGCCAGCGAGACGAGCAGTATTCGGCTGGTCGGCGTACGAACCGCCGCCTGGTCCATGAAGTGGCGCAGGGCGCGCACCGCTGGAAACGCCATCAGGCTGCGATTCAGCCAAGGAATTTGGCTGAACACTTCCTGGCGCAGCAACTCGGCCTCGAAGTCGACGTCGCTGTAAGCCTCGCCCTGCTGTATGGCCTGCAGACGCGCCTGAAGCCTTTTCCTGGCAGCCGGTACCTCGACAAAGAAGTAGATCGCGCTGACAGAAAGACCCATCACTACGAAGAAGGTTAGTAAGGTGACTATGAGTAACATCTCTTGTTCCTTGATGAAATCTCGCGGACCTTGCAGTCGCGCGAACCTACTCCATCCTCGACTCGAACAAGTCGGACGGCAGGGCAACCCCGGCCGCGTAAAGGCGTTCCGTAAACTTAGGGCGAATGCCAGTCGTTTTGAAGATCCCCCGGACTTGCATCTTTTCGTCGATTCCACGCCGCTCGAAAACGAACAACTCCTGCATGGTCACGACCGGACCTTCCATGCCCGTCACTTCGGAGATGCTGGTGATTTTTCGGGTTCCGTCGCTCATGCGGTTGACTTGGACAATCACGTTCATCGCCGAGGCGATCTGCTGCCGTGCCGCTTTTTCCGGGAGGTTCAGGTTGGCCATGGACACCATGGTCTCGAGCCGGCTGAGCGCGTCTCTGGGAGTATTCGCGTGAATCGTCGTAAGCGACCCTTCGTGCCCCGTGTTCATCGCCTGCAACATGTCGATCGCTTCTTCTCCACGCACCTCGCCGACGATGATCCGATCCGGCCTCATGCGCAGGGCGTTGATGACCAGTTGCCGCTGCCGGACGGCACCCTTCCCTTCGATGTTTGGAGGTCGTGTCTCCAGCCGGACGACGTGCGTTTGTTTGAGTTGCAGCTCGGCCGCGTCTTCGATGGTGATGATTCTTTCCGAGGACGGGATGTAAGCCGAGAGAACATTGAGCAGCGTCGTCTTGCCGGCACCGGTTCCCCCGGAGATCAGCACGTTCAATTTGCCTTCCACAACGGCCTTCAACAGGAACAGCATGCTTGGGGTAAGGGACCGGTTCTCAATGAGGTTTTCGGCGGTCAGCGGGTTCCGGCCGAACCGGCGAATCGAGAGAATAGGCCCGTCCAAGGACAGCGGCGGGATGATTGCATTGACGCGCGAGCCGTCTCGGAGTCGCGCATCAACCATCGGAGACGATTCATCGATCCTGCGTCCCACGTTCGAGACGATCCGGTCAATGATTCGCATGAGATGGGCGTTGTCGTTGAATTCGATGTCCGTCCTCTGAAGCAGGCCGCGCCGTTCCACGTATACGTTTCGGGCGCCGTTGACGAGAATATCCGAGATCGTCGGGTCGTCCAGGAAGGGCTCCAAAGGGCCGAGTCCGAACAATTCATCGATGATTTCCCTCACCAGTTGGTCGCGTTCGCCGAGGGTCAGCGGGGTCTTTTCACGGTCCAGCATCTCTCGAACGTGCTGCCCGACTCGTTCACGTTTGACACGGTCCTCGAGTTTGTCGACGGTCTCGAGGTCCATATCGTTCAGCAACTTGGCGTGAAGCCGAGAGCGGAGGAGCGAGTACTCCGCGCGGTTCGCTGCTAAAAGAGTTCCGTTACCCATTGTTTCTCCGTCCTAACGCTTAAAGAGACTGAACAGACCGCTTTTTTCCTGCAGCGGATGCCCTATGAGGTCCGCCGCCAACTCGCGATAGCTGCGAGCGAGCTCGGAATGATTCGTCGAGACGAGCGGTACCCCCATGTTGATCGCCTGGATTGCCGCCGAGTAGTTGTTTGGAAGTGTCCAGTAGACCTCGTGCTTGAGAGCCTTACCAACTTCCGACTCCCTGATCTCGTCTTTCTTGTGGACCCGGTTCAAAAGAAGCCTGACCTTTTCTTTGCCCCCATTCTTCCCAATGAAAGAGAGAAGCCGATCGGTCCGCCAGAGAGCAGGAAGTTCAGGAGTAAGAACGACGAGCACCTTTTCCGCCATATCAGCTACCACATGGAAAGCCCGCGGGTCAATCCAGGATGGGAGGTCGACAAGGACGTGGGCGTACGTCTGGCTGGCCACTGACAAGACTTTGCCCAATGCCTCGAGCTCAATCGGTCCCTTGTGGTGGTAATCCTTCAATCCAGGGAGAACCGAGAATCCGTTCGACCGGGCCATAAAGCTGCCCAGCAGCACGGAATCCAGCCGTGCTGCTGCTGCCAGCGCATCGGAAACACAAAATTGCGTCTTGAGATTGAGGTAAGCGGCGGCATCGCCAATCGGGCTGTTCAGGTCGATGAATGCCACGGGTCCGTCCTGCATCGCCGACAACGCAGATGCCAGGTTGATACACACCGAGGTGGCGCCACTGCCGCCCTTTGCGGTGGTAACGCAATGGATGACACCTACATGGGATTCATCAGCCGGCCTCTGCTTCTCGGCCAGATACCGGCTGAAGGCTTGAGTCAGGGCGCGGGCCGTGACCGGTTTGCTGAGCAGGTCCCGGGCACCAGCGCGCATCGTCTCGATCAGCAGGTGAGAATCGAGACTCCCGGCCATCACCAGAAGCCAGGCGTCCGGAAGCGCAGACTGGAGCACCCGAACGGTCTGGAGACCCGACGTTAAATCGTCCATGTCGACCAGAACGACCTGCGGCGCCGCCGACATGAGCCGGCGAGTCGAAGAGTCGGTTCGGGCAAGGCAGTACTGGTCCACTTCGACCACGCGGAAGGTCATCCCGGTGTGGCCGAGTTGCTCATTTATCAGCTGGCGCATCTCACCTGACGTTGCCACTATCGCTAGAGAAATCTGACTTGATGTCATGACAACTAACCCTCTGCTTCGGCCTGCGGCGTTCTGACCAGACGAACCGGGACCGAGTAGGGCCCCGTGACCTCCGGATTCTCCGCAGGCGGTCCATTACCGCAGGTATAGACCGAAACGATATGCGCCGAGACATCGTTGCCATTGACGATTCCATCAATGAATAGAAGCGCAAACCCGACCACCGGGATCTGGACGTTGGCTCCATGATCAGGCAGTCGAAAGTCGCCGCTTTCGTCGCAATTCAAGGAAAGGGCACAGATATTCCAGATCGGAGCGACAACCAGCGAACGGCTGGTAGGACTCGGGGCGGACCCGTCCGCGTGTCCGTAGTGACCCGCGCTTATCCACCAGTCTGGGTTGTCACCAATCAGGTCCCGAACGCCCTGCGCTGTCGGGCCGATCATATTGCCTGGCTCCACCGGATACAGCCGTTGACACTGAATCGCCTGCGGACTGCAGCTGCCGATGTTGGTTCGATAGTCGTTCCCCCCGGTCGAGTCGCCGATCCGCATGCAAAAGAACTGGCCGGGATCCAAGGCGTTCTGGGGGTTTGAGGGCTTCAGAATGAACGGAAGACCGGAGTCGATTCTTGCCCTCAGCAGCGGTACATTGACCGAACCGTCCGCGCGAATAATCACCTGCCCGGTGGCACAGGCGCCTGCCTCCCCGCAGATGCCTGTGGTGCTGAAGATCGTGTTGGGCAGGAACCAGGGCTTCACGCACCTCGCTCCGAGCGCGAATTGAGACGCCTCGGCAACCGCCTGGACGGCTACCGTCGACGAATCCCAACCGAGGGCACGGCCGAAATAGGTTGTTCTCGACCGCGTGATCCCCACCGTGACGCGGCGGTTGGGAACATCGACGTTGATCGTCACATCCCCGGTCACAATGGGATCAGCCATGATGTTGTTCGTTAGCGCCGTAGCCCGCGCTTGAGTCTCCGCCGTCAGCGGATGTGGCCCGTCAGGCGTATGGACGAAGCTGAAAGCTCCAGCCAAGGCGGCCGAATCGGCGGCTCTCTGTGCGGCCGAGCGCGCGCTGTACAACATGCCGACATCGACGGCGAGAGCAGCGAAGCCCAGAAGCACCGCCAGCAGCAGCGCAACGGTAATTACCACATAGCCATCGTTTGAAGGGTGTCTGGTCCGCATAGTCGATCCCTCTGCAGTGCCTCGGGCCTCCTGTTTCACTGCACCTGCACCTGCGCCTGTGCTCCGCGAGCCGGAGCCTCTCCAAACAAGCCGTCAAGCTTGCCCTGGTCGAGCGGGTACGGGAACTCCGGCAGTGCGGGCACTTCGCCAGGATTCAGTGGACTAACCAACTTGGGACTTACCAGAACCAGGAGCTCGGTGTTGCTGCGGTTGCGTGATCGGCTTCGGAACAGCTTTCCGAAGAAGGGGATGTCCCCAAGCAGTGGGATTTTCGAGGCGATTTCCACGAAGCGGTTATCGAGAAGACCGGCAATCGCGAAAGTCTGTCCCTCGCGCAGCGCCACCTCGGTGTCTGCCCGCCGCGTGGAAATCGCGGGGACCAGAAAGCCCGATATGGTAAGGGCATTAGAGAAGTCAAGCGAGCTGACTTCGGGAGCGACTTTCAGGATGATCGTGCCGTCCTCCTGGATATTTGGCGTGAATTTCAGGCGGACACCGAACTCCCGGAACTGGATAGTGACGGCGGTGAAAGTCGAACCTCCCTGAACCACAGGGAAGGGGAACTCACCGCCTGCCAGAAAATTGGCTTCCCGTCCGTCCAGCGCGAGGACATTGGGTTCTGCCAGGATCTCCAACAGATTCCGCTGTTGGAGCGCGCGGATGGTCACCCCAAGGTTGGCGTCTGACCGGAACAGAAAGATGTTTAACAGATCACTAAGCCCAAAAACCGCGGGCATGCCCTTGAGCGGGTTGCCAATGCCGCCGGAAACGGCGCTGTTGCCGGACGGCTGGCGTCCCAGTTGCGCCTCCGCCGGGATCGCGCCGGCGCTCCCGGTGGGAGCACCAAACTGCTGCGTGGAGATCGCGCCAAAGGTGTTCCCGGCACCCGTGCTCAGGATATTCAGACCGAGCTCCTGGACGGCGTTCCTATCGACCTCGGCAAAGCGAACCTGTAATAGGACCGCTCTGTCCCGAACCGGCCCGGCGGCTTCCAGAAGATTAACCACACTTTGTGTCTGCGCCTGCGCGAGCGCCAGCGCCCTGTCTGCATCCGCAGGTCTCCTCACGCGACCTGAGAGCACCACGGAGGCGCCCAGCTGGCTCACATCGATCTGATCGCCCGGGATTGCCTTCTGGAGGGCCGCACGAAGTCCGGGGAGATCGAGCTCGACCTGCAGATCAAACGACTGGGACCCGCCCTGTTCGTTCCACAGGACGAGGGTTACGGCTCCGGGTGTCAATCCATGGACCAGGACCTGGGTCGGGGAGACGATGATGGCCGAAGCGATTGCGGGTTCGGAAACAGCTACCCTGGAGAGCGGCTGCTCGGAGTTCACCACGAGGGATTTCTTGACCGCCACCCGAAGAGGTTCAACTCCCGAAGGCGGCTGGCCAGCCGGCTGGGCCTGGGCCAGCGCCACTTCGGCGGCCATTCCAATGGGGCCAAAAAAGACGACTGCTGATACCACGAGCAGGAACTCGAACAGCAAGAGAGAGAGCAGTTTGTTATTCATTGTCGTCCAGCCTGAGATGATGACTATCGGTTGATCTTCTTCTCGTCCGTCTGCTTGTCGTTCTCAAACATGACCTTCTTGCGCTCACTGCCGTAAATCAGCTCCACCTCGAGCGGTTTTGGCGCTGGAGCGGCGGCGACCACCACCGGAGCCGGTGCAGGGGCCACGGGCCGGGGCTTCCGTTTGACCACAGGACGAGGCGCGCTAGCCGAAACCAGCTCGACAGGGGCATTGGTTCCCGAGGTATAAAGACTCCGCTTGTTGACGGGCTTGGGATTCGCATGTTCGAGGTCAAGCGGGTTGCGAAGAGCCAATTGGATCCTGCCGTCCGCTGAGGCTAGCGCCAGTTTTTGGCTATCCTCGGGAGAGACGAGCAGAGTGATCACCTGAACGTTCTGCGGCTTTCCGTCCTCGTCGTGCTCGAGGTTCTGCCCTGCCGCCAGCACCTGGACGTTCTCAAGTATGACTTTGGAAGTATCGTCCATCCCTGTGCGTTCGGCGGACCCCGTGAGGATGATGTCGACCCGCGTCCCGGGAAGCACGAAACCCGCCACCCCGATCACATCGTTCACCTTGACCGCTACGGCTCGCATTCCCTCGGGAATCGTGGACGTCAGCCCGGCGCCTCCTTCCTTGGGAGCCAACTTCCCTTCGACGACAGGGTCGTTGGTCAACAGCGGAACGATGACGCCCCGGCCGATCACTTCTTTGCTGTCCGCGAAGCCACCTTCCGGAAGGAGTGCCTTCGGCCAGGCCACGGTGCGGACGTGCTGGGGGCCGATTCGCGTGCCGACGCCGATTTTCTCCACTGCGACTACTATCTGAACCGTTTGCTCGGGAGAAGGAGCCAGGCGACTGCTGAGCAGCCGGTAAGCCAGGAAAGTCACGACCAAGCTGAGCGCGAGTGCTACGAAAGCGACGACTAACATGCGGACTCGATTCATGGCGATCTCCAAGAAGCGGGCCGGGAGTTCCGGTCAGCCTCGTCTAGTAATAAAGGTTGCAGAACACGGCGCGCGCAGTCAGCGTCAGTCCGCCAACCGGAAGAGCGCCGGCGCCAGGAAGAAGCAAGGGACGGTTGTATTGAATCGTCACAGCGGACCCGTGCAGAGTCACATCCCCTGCCGGGATGTCCCAGGTCTGATCCACGCTGATCTGCTCCGGTAGGATCGTGATGTTCTCATTGTGCCCGTACTCGATCACCCGGGCCCTGATCTGCGTCAGAGCATAGGGATTCTGAGCGAGATTAGAGCTTGGAAGAGAAGAAAACCTGGCGCCCTCGCGAGCCGCGTTCTGCAGGATCTGATGCTCGTGAACCACCAACCCGAGATTAATGATTGCGAGAAAAACCAGGACCAGCAGCGGAAGCATCAGCGCGTATTCGATCAACACCGCACCCCTCTGTCCGTGCTGCTCGTTCGATGATTTATGGACTGGTTTCATTGCGCATCAGAGCCTCACCTGCAAGAGTGGTCTGCAGGCCGGAAAACATGGGAAGTGTCATCACCCGGTAATTCAACGTCACTCTTACCCTGGTGTACTCCGTGGTGATCCCGTCGACCACGACCGGTACCGGACGCTCGACCGAAATCGTCGTATCACGGAGATTGGCGGAATCCAGGAATGCCTGTGTGACTGACCGGATCTCCGCTTCGGTGGGAAGTGTACTGGTCCCACTGGCCGGCGCCACAGCGACCCGAGCCCCTTCACGCGCAGCGTCCGTCAGAACCTGCTGAACGTTAAGGAATCGACTGGCCTCCATCATTCCAAACAGAAGGACAAGGAACCCGAGCAAGACGATCGCCGATTCGATGATGGCAACGCCTCTTTGATTCTGTGTGGCTTTGATGATTGTTCGCATGGATGACTCGCCTGGCGCTTGCTCAGAGGATCGGGCGGCAGGAATCCAAGGCTGCCGCCCCACCGTTCCCCTTCTCGATTTTTCGAACCCCGTTACTAGGTACCCGCGCCGGCCGACAACGAGGTCAGCTGGTTCCCGATGCTCGTGAAGATATTGAGGATCGAGGTGCGAATGTTCGGCGAAGCGATGGCAACCGCCAGGGCAACCAGCGCGATCATGATCACGTATTCGACGATCGTGACGCCCTTCTGGCTGGAATAAAGCTTGCTCCACTCTGACTGAATCAAAGACCGGATCTGTTTCAACATTTCTGCCTCCTAAGTGATTAACCTTTGGTGGGACCCGCCCAGGGCCCCTTTCCGATGTTGAGAGTCTAGGTCATCGAAGAAGGCAGGTTGTCAAATCAAAGTCAAAGAATGTAAAAGATTGTCAGACTTTTCGATGCTCGCCGCGCCGCGTGTACCGCGGGTTTCGACCTGACTCGACGGTCCACGCTTTGTATCCGGGCCTTCAGGGCCGGCCCGATTTGGTCATAGGCGGAGAGCGAGAAAAACTGTATAAAGTCCTCGTGCAGGCTGGAAAACGGCTCGATTGGATCCTCGCCAGGCGCAGCCGCATTCTCCCGCCCGCCCTCCTGGCTGCCTCATTCACCTTCCTGCTCGTCTGGAGCTGGCGCAGATGGCCGGACATCTTGATCGATTTCGGAAGGGAGTTGTATATACCCTGGCAGATTGGCTCCGGCAAAGTCCTCTACCGCGATATAGAACACATCTTTGGCCCCTTGTCTTCGTATTTTCACGCGGCACTCTTTAAGCTCTTCGGCGCATCGTTGTTGGTACTGTCCGTGTCAAACGCCTGCCTGCTCGCCGGATGCCTCGGCCTGCTTTACGCTTTCGTCGGCCGGTTCGCTGACCGGATGGCGGCATGGGTCAGCTGTGCGTTTGTCATCTTCGTGCTCGCCTTTTCTCAGTACATCTACCTCAGTAATTACAACTTCATTAGCCCGTACTCACATGAGGCGACCCACGGCGTGATACTTTCGGTGATCCTCATCTATCAGTTGTCGAATCACCTGCGCCAAGGACGCAGGCTCTCGCTCGTCTATGCCGGCCTCGCCTTCGGGCTTGTTTTTCTGACAAAGACCGAGATCTTCGCCGCAGACGTCGCCGCGGTCTTCACTTATTTCGCATCGCGGGTATGGGCCGGACAGAGAAGCATTCGCAAACAGCCAGCCGCAGGTAACCGGTCCGCCTTGGCTGGTCACCAACCGCGCGAAGCCATGATGCCTGGAACGCGAGCGGGCTGGCTTTGGTCTCGGGCAAGGCAAGAGGCGTCGAACCTCAGCCTCTTTCTGGTTTCCGCCCTGGTTCCGATCCTCGGCTTTTTCGCGTACTTCTCAGTCGTCTTGCCCTTCGTGGATGCGGCCAAAGCGGTCGCCACCCCCTGGGCGGTTCTCCTGCGCACCGACATTCCCAGCAATCGCTTCTACGTGCTGAGTATGGGGCTGGACGATGTGGGAGGAAACGCATTGAGGGCGGCGGCCGCCGCGGCGGCTGTGCTTCTCGTTCTCCTCGTGGGAGTTCTCCTCAGTTTCCTCAAGACAGGGATCAAAGCGAAGTTCATCCGGTCGATGGCCGCGGCCGCGGTTCTGGCAGCGGTTGCTTACTCTAGTCCATTCCCTGTAACGCGGGCGCTCCCGATCTTGGTTTTGCTTGCCCTGGTTACGATTGCGGTCAGGTTTCGGCGCGCCGGTTTTGCCGAAGGGGGGTATCGACTGAACAGCCTGCTGTTATGGGGCGTTTTTTCCGCATGCCTTTTGGCCAAGATGCTGCTCAACGCCAGAATTCACCATTACGGGTTCTATCTCTCCTTACCCTCAATCGTTCTCCTTCTCGGCATCCTGTTCCACACCGTTCCTCTGGCAGTCAGGAAAAGGGGAGGCGACTGGAGGTTCTTTCGCCTTTGGGCTCTCGCCATTCTCGCAGTTTTTGTGGGTCACTACTTCATGTTGAGCAGAGCTATTTACCAAGGCAAGAATCATCCTTTCGGTCGAGGCCTGGACACGATCCTTGCGTTCAATCCTCAGTTGGATCCGCGTGTCTTGCCCACAACTCGTGCGTTGGAGTGGCTCTCATCCCGCCTGCAACCGGAAGAGACGTTCGTGGTTCTGCCGGAAGGAGTCATGCTCAACTACCAGGCAAAGCGACTTAATCCAACTCGTCACATCAGTTTCACCTATCCCGAGATCCTCGCGCACGGCGAAGATCGAATCCTGAAAGACCTGATCGAGCGCCCGCCAAACTATATCGTGGTGATTCAGCGAGACGTCCGAGAATACGGCATCGACGATTTCGGCGACGACCCGCGATACGGGAAGAAGATCATGAGTTGGGTTGAGGAAGCGTACGCACCCTGCCAGGCTTTCGGAAAGGTGCCTTTCGAGAAAGGAAATTTCGGGTTACGAATCCTGAAAAGGACAACCCCCTGAGCACCTGGGGCGGTTTCTCGTAATCGGTAAACGGGCCTTTTTGTCTTCACCCGACGAACTTGTATCCCTCGCCATAGATGGAGAGGAGATACTTAGGGTTGGCAGGGTCGTCTTCGAGCTTCTTGCGGAGCTTCATGATGTGATTATCGACCGTACGCGTCGTGGGGAAGGTGTCGTAGCCCCAGACGGTATCCAGCAGCTTGTCGCGAGTCACGACATCACCGCGATTCTGAATGAGCAGGCGGAGGATCTCGAACTCTTTGGGTGAAAGATCCAGCTCCTCGGTTTTGCGTGTTGCCCTGAATTTTTCGAAGTCTATCTCAACGTCAGCAAAGCAGTAATGGGACAGCCCGTCCGGCGAGCTTGCCGGCTGACGGCGAAGCCTGGCACGAATGCGCGCCTGTAGCTCACGCAGGCTGAAAGGCTTGGCTACGTAGTCATCCGCGCCGATCTCGAGCCCGACGACGCGGTCAATTTCCTCTGACTTGGCGGTCAACATGATGATGGGCGCCTCGAAACCCTTACGGCGCAGTTCCCGGCAGGCATCGAACCCGTTCATCACCGGCATCGCCACATCCAACAGGATTAAGTCCGGATTGTTTCGGATAGCGGAATCAATTCCGGACTGCCCGTTGTTCGCCCGGAGGATCTTGTAGCCTTCTTTGGCGAGGTTCACTTCCAAGCCGTGGCCTATGTCTTCATCATCCTCGATGATCAGGATCTTCTGCATCTTCTTCCTCGGCCCTCACCGTTGTTACTTCTCACCGCCCGCCGACATAACGGGCCAGCTCCATGGTACGAGCGAACGGATGGAAATTTCTCGCGAAGCCGGCCAGCCGCGCTGGCTTGGACAGCGGGAAGACGAGTCGGAACCGGCTGCCCTTTGCGGACTCGCTAAAAACCTCAACCCGTCCGTTATGTGCTTTCATCACGTGCCGGACGAGGAACAGTCCCAAGCCGAAACCTTGCCGGGAAGGCGAATTCGACACGCGGTAGAACCCTTCGAAGATCTTTGGCTGCTCTTCAGGCGGAATCCCGACTCCGTGATCCTCGACCTCCAGGATGCACTCCGACCGTTCTCTGAACAGCCTGACAGCTATGTAACGCGCATCGCCGGAGTATTTGCGAGCGTTATCCATCAGATTCAGAATGGCCTGCGAGATTGCTTCCGAATCGAACCGGAGGAGAGGAAGCAACTGGGCCAGATCGAGATCCACGGTAAAGCCCCGTAGCCTCAGGTGCTCTGAATACGATTCGACCGTCCGGGAAACGGTTTGTGCAAGATCACCGGCCACGAGGGTGTATTGATTGCGTCCTTGTTCGATCTTTCTGGCGGTGAGCAGACGCTCCAGGAGCCGAGAAAGACGTTCGCTCTCACGACTGATGATCTGGCAGTAACTCTCTCTGGTCGCCGGCGAGAGCTCGTCGTCGTTCTGCAGCGTTTCGGCATACAACCGGATCAAGGTCAGCGGGGTTTTCAGCTCATGTGAGAAGGCGCTCATAAAATCGGTGCGCATCTGCTTCACATGGAGATCGCGAACCAGCCGGATGATAAGAACCAGCCCTGCTGCCAGGATCGACAGGAACATCAGGCAGGAGACGACCAGGTAGACAGTCTCCCGGACGGCGTTCGTCTTCTGGCGTTGAATCGGAGACTCGGCGATTTCGATGTGCATGAACGGTAGAACGCCGGTCAATTGGGTGTTCAGGGCAAACCCGTCGTTGAAGGGCTCCATCTCACCTTGCTTGAGGCGGACATGCTGCACCGTCACGGGATCGAAGCCGAATGACAGGGCGATCCGGTGCAACAGGACGTCACTGATCCACTGCTCATCGACAATAAACGCCGCCGCCCGGTTAGGCCGGTCGAAGACTTTGAAAAACACCTGGTACTGCCTGGCCCCCAGCCAGATCGGGTCTGTCCCCGTTTGACCAACATCGGCGGCCGCCAGCCGCTTTTCGAGAGCCTGCCGGAATCCTCGCCCGACCTGTTGGGTCGTGACAATGCGGCCGTCGGCCACCGCCATGGCCTGTTTGACCACCGGGTGACGCGCGACAACCTCGCTGGCGATTCTTCGAGCCTCCTGCTCCTGCGTGGCTGACGGTTTTTGGCTGGCCAGTGCCAACAACTCCTGGAAGCCGGGGTCGGCCAGGGTCGCCTCCGCCTGCTGCCACGTCTGACGGTTGACCTCGGCGGCGACTCGTTCCGTCCTCAGCTTGACGTTGGACAACTCCAGGCTCATCACTTCCGCTTGCTTTTCCTTGAGCGTTATGAGTCCGACGCCGAAGAGGAAGAGCGTGAGCACCACGACCAGCACGAGACACAGCAAAGCTAGTCGTGGATAGATAACGTCGCGCTTGTTCAGGGTCATACCACCGTCCACAGGCACTTGAGAATCCGACTGGGCCTCGGCCCGAATACCACAGGTTGACTGGTTACGCAATTCGGTTGTTGACCGACAATGTAACTACCCGTTTTTTACCACATCTTCACATACACTTCCAATGGACAGAAAAGAGATGGGTTCCGGAAAGACCTACGAGCGGGGGGCAGAAAGGCGCGAGAACCTCCAAGCAAGAGGCCAAAAGGACGCAAGGAGGCTGCGAAAGTCGGTTAACGGACCCTTAGCTTGCGTTCCCCCTGGTCCTTCTGCGCCTCTTGCGTGGCACGCTCCGTGTCCTCGAGACGCGCTTAGCGCTTGGCTGTTACCTCCGACTCGTATCGCCGAACGGCGTCCATCCAGGTAAAACCGGCCGGAACGTTCTGCTGCAGGCAGTAGTAGTCCCAGACGGCACCGGACGGCAGAGTCTTGGCCTCTTCCAGCAAGGCCAGGCGGCCCGTCAGATCGCCTTCAGTCTCGAGCCGGCGCAACTGCGCGGTTGGCTCCAGAAGGGCACGCAGGAGAGCTTTCGACATTGCTCGGGTCCCGACCACCCAGGCGGCTATGCGGTTGATCGTCGCGTCGAAGAAGTCAAGTCCGATGTGCGTGCGGCCGAGGTAATCGCCGCGTACCAGCTCGGCAGCAAGGCTATCGAGGTCGTCGCCGAGAACCACCACGTGATCGCTGTCCCAGCGCACGCCGCGGCTTACGTGGAGCAGGATCTCAGGCAGGAACGTCAGGACCGAGCTGAGTTTGTCGGCAATCGTCTCGGTCGGATGATAGTGTCCCATGTCAAGGCACAAGAGTTTCTTGCGGCTGGCTGCGTACGCGAGATAAAACTCGTGAGATCCAACCGTATAACTTTCCACTCCGACGCCGAACAACTTCCCTTCAACAGCGTCGAGGTTCTGACGGGGATCTATCGGTTCGGCAAAAATCCTGTCGAGGGATTCAACGAGGATCTCCCTGGGACCTCGACGATCGACCGGCGTGTCTTTATAGCCGTCCGGGATCCAGAAGTTCGTGACGCAGGGTGTTCCCAACTCCCGCCCGAAAGCGGCGCCCACCCGCCGGCAGGCGATTCCGTGCTCTATCCAAAAACGTCGGACATCCTGGTCTGGATGAGCCAGAGTGAAACCCGAGGAAGCCTTGGGATGCGCGAAGTACGTCGGGTTGAAATCCAATCCAAGCCCGATCGCCTTTGCCCAGTCGGTCCAGCGCCGGAAATGCTCCGGGGCCAGTTCGTTGCGTTCGGCACGGCGGCCCGTGAACTCGGCGTAGCTCGCATGAAGGTTGAACCGGTGTTTACCGGGTATCAGCGAGAGTGCCTTCTCCGCGTCACACCGCAGTTCGTCGGCCGTGCGAGCTTTGCCCGGGTAATTCCCCGTCACGGCGAGCCCCCCGCCGATATCACTGCCCGCATTTTCAAAACCCCCGACATCGTCCCCCTGCCAGCAATGCAGCGAGATCGGGATGTCCGCCAACCGGCGCAAAGCGCTGCCGGAATCGACACCCATCTCGGCATACCGATCCGCAGCAAGGCGGTAGGCTGCCTCAATGTGCTCAGTCTTCATCGTCCAGTCCTTTCTTTCTTCTTACGCATTTCCGACCAGACCGTCGCAGAAACGAAATACACCACTGAAAACAGGATGAACGCGGTCGTATAGGCGTTGAAGGTTACTCTACCCTGGAAATGCGCGATGCCCGTTCCCAGACAGGCGACAAGACTGAGGACGGTCAACAAAGGAATAAGAATTTTCACCTTCTCACCCTCTTTTCGAATCAGCAACCCGCTGAAGGACGACGTAACTTATCAGGGCAATGAAGTACCCGGGCAGCCAGCGAAAATAAAGATGGAACGGCATGAAATAACAGACGACAAGCGTCCCAACCCAGACAATTGCCGCGTTCCAATTCAAGAACCAGCGCTTCTTCTCCGCCTGGTATTGCGTGATTCCCAGCCACGGGAGGATCCAGTGTTCCGCAAAGACAACCGCCCCGATCGGCATCAGGACCAGCCCGTAAATGGCGACGTAGTCCAGGAGCTTGAGAAAGAAGACCGGGAAACAGGCGAGCACGGTCGTGGTGGCGCCGGCGATGAGGGTTACTTTCCAGCGGGGCCAATTCGGCGTTGCGATCTGCAATGCGAGTCCCGCCCGGTAGAGCGTCGGGTTGGCCGTGGTCCACCCGGCCAAAAGCACCGCGGTAACGCCGACGAGTCCTGCCGCGCGATAGGCCATCAAACCCGGGTCCATCACCCGGTCGGCGGCAGCCACCATGACGCCTGAACAAATCCACGCAAGCATATGGCCAGGGTACATTCCGAACGCGGAGTAAAACCCGTAGGTCCACTTCTTGGCGTAACGAAAAAGCGCCAGGTCGGAAAGCCCAACGTGCATTGCCAGGTTGGCGAACCAGGCGAAAAACAGGATGTGCCACATCCCGAACTTTTCCTGCCCGGGGTTCGGGATCCCATTCCAGATGCGGGTCTTCGCAATCTCCCACAGGTTGCTCAGGTCCTGCTCGACTCCGAGCCCGGGAAGAACCGCAATCGCGCCCGTGACAAAAACAGCGAAAATCCAGGGGGAACAGACCGAGGCGAACCGGCTGAGCCTCTCGAATCCCAGAATGGCCAGGGTGGTGAATCCTGCCCCGATCAGGAAGGTGAGGATCACCCATCCGACGCTGGTTGGAAAAACAGAGTCGAGCGGAGGAACGGGGATTCCAAAGCCCAGACCAATCGCGGTCGACGAGACCGATATCATTGCCCCGGCCAGAATGCAGTACATGACCGCGTTGGCAATGTTGTAGATGAGAGTGAGGCCGGGCCCTGCGATCCTCCGCAAATACCAATAGAGTGTCAGTCGCGTGCGGACGGCGATCGGAGCACACAAGAAGGCCCAGGACAGCACGGCCAGCAGGTTACCGACCGCCAGACCGACGAGCAGGTCGACCACGCCGACGCCGTGGAGTACGAAGAAGGCCCCGATGACAAATTCCGTGGCAGCGACGTGCTCACCGGCGAAAACACCGGCAAACTTGGATCCCGAATGAAGGCTGGCCGGTTTGACTGCCTCCCGGTCAAACTCGTACAGCTGGTCCATCTTCGACACGATCTGAGACAGCGTCGAGCTCGGCATAGGCCCTATAAAATACAGGGAAACCGCCGGGAAACAATACCCAAAATAAGTGAGCAGAATCGCCAAAAGCGACCCGTGCTCCATGTATCATTGCGCGCCGGGGGGGCAGGAGGCACGGTTTATGGCAGTCAGTTCAGTTTGGCAGCAGTGGACGAATCAGCACGTGGCGATTGACCTCGGCACGGCAACCACGCAAGTTTTCGTCCGCGGTCGGGGTATCGTGCTCAACGAACCATCTCTGCTCGTGATGGAGGAGGGCAAAGATGGAGAACCGTTTGCAGTCGGCCAGGAGGCCAAGGAAATGATGGGGCGGACCCCGCGGGACTACCACGTGATCCACCCGCTCCAACGAGGCGTCATCGCTAATTTTACCGCCACTCAGGCTATGCTCAAGTGCTTCATGGCACGAGCTTTTCCCCGGCGTCGTCCCTGGGGCGCCCGGGTCGTCATTTCTGTTCCGGCCATGGCCACGCCTGTGGAAACGCGTGCATTCCGGGAAGTAGTCAGTGCGCTTCCAGGCGTCCGTTCCGTCTCGATGGTTCCCGACCCGCTGGCAGGCGCACACGGCGTCGGCTTGCCGGTCGGCAGACCCACCGGGTGCATGCTGGTCGATGTCGGGGCCGGCACAACCGAGGCTTCCGTCTTGAGCAAGGGCGGCATCGTTATCAACCGCTCGATCCCCGTGGCCGGCAATGCGATGGACGAGCGGATCATCCAATATCTGCGGAACCGATACAACCTCATCATCGGCGACCGCACCGCCGAGGAATTGAAAAT
>Ga0105092_10000458_pt1 | contig 21254 bp, 20 predicted proteins | sample PPLLak2March2015_FD_87021 | JGI IMG/M metagenome (GOLD analysis project Ga0105092, IMG submission 87021) | Freshwater sediment microbial communities from Prairie Pothole Lake near Jamestown, North Dakota, USA - PPLs Lake P7 Core (1) Depth... | ecosystem: Environmental > Aquatic > Freshwater >... | reverse complement strand
AGTTCCACAGATTGAAGTGACTTTCGACATTGACGCCAACGGTATCGTTCATGTTGCGGCTAAAGATCTCGGGACCGGGAAAGAGCAATCGATTAAAATCACTGCCTCGAGCGGACTCAACGAAGAAGAAATTAAGACGATGGTGAAGGACGCCGAGGCACACGCCGCGGAAGACAAGAAACGAAAAGACACGGTCGAGGCTCGCAATCAACTTGACTCGCTTGTATATTCGACTGAGAAATCGCTCAAAGAGTACGGCGGCGATCTCGATGTCAGCGTCAAAGATAATATTGAGAATGCACTGAAAAAGGCTAAGGAGACGTTGGAAGGACAAGATGCCCAAGCGATGCGTACGGCCGCGGAGCAGCTGAGTCAGGCCTCTCATAAACTAGCGGAAGTCATGTACGCTAAAGCTTCACGACAGCAAGCCGGCCAGGAGGCTTCGGGAGACCCCAAAGAGCAGCCGGCGAGCGATGGCAAGAAAAAGAAAGACGATGTCGTCGACGCCGACTTCGAGGAGGTTAAGGACTAGCTAGATTCCAGGACACGGTGTAGTGACGGATTTTCTATATTACCAAAGGGAAAGCCCCTGCTCCTCCTACCGGTCGAGGAGAGGGGCTTTCTTAATATCGAGGTTGTGACTTGAGCGAAAAAAACGACTATTATGACCTTCTTGGCGTCAATCGCAGCGCCAGTGACGACGACATAAAGAAGGCCTACCGTAAGCTCGCGCTCAAGTTTCATCCGGATCGCAACTCCGGTGACAAGCAAGCGGAGGAGAAATTCAAGGAAGTTTCCGAAGCCTATCAAGTCCTCTCCGATCCACAGAAACGTACGCAGTATGACCAGTTTGGCCACGCGGCTTTCGGTGATGGTGGTCCTTTTGCCGGCGGCTTCGACTTCACTGCAGGTTTCGAGGATATCTTCGGTGACATCTTCGGCGAGTTTTTTGGCGGCGGCACGGGACGCCGCCGCAGTCGTCCTCGGGGAGAAGACCTACGCTACAATCTAACCCTCACTTTTGAGGAGGCCGTCACAGGAACCGAGAAGAAGATCAAAATACCGAGACAAGGTCCGTGCGAGAACTGCCACGGCAACGGCGCTAAACCCGGAACAGCGCCGCAGACCTGTCCTACGTGCCGTGGCAGAGGACAGGTGAGTTTCCAACAGGGTTTTTTCAGTGTCTCGAGAACTTGTAATCAATGTCACGGCCATGGCACAGTCATCAAGGATCCGTGCGCGACCTGTGGTGGCGCAGGGCGGGTGCGAAAGTTACATACCCTCAGCGTTAAAATCCCCGCTGGCGTGGACGCTGGATCGCGCCTCAAACTGAGAAATGAAGGGGAAAGTACACTTGGCGGGGGTACCCCGGGAGACCTCTATGTAGTCATCCAGGTAGAAGCCCATCCAATCTTTGTACGTAACGCCCTGGACATTCTTTGCGACGTACCGATAAGTTTCGTTCAAGCGGCGCTGGGAGCAGAGATCGATGTGCCGACACTGGACGGCAAGGTAAAAATGAAAATTCCTGCCGGGACTCAATCGGGCAAAGTCTTTCGCATGAAAGGCAAGGGTGTCAAAGACATTCAAGGATATCTGCAGGGTGACCAGCATGTACGGGTGGTCGTCGAAACTCCGACCCATCTGACGACGCGTCAGAAGGAACTCCTGAAGGAGTTCGCGGCTACCGGTGGAGAGGAAGTCAATCCACTCTCCAAAGGCTTCTTTGATAAGGTCAAAGAACTATTTGGCTAGACCTATCCGGTTCCCTAAACGTCAACCGTTCCGCTCAATTTCCACTCAAGCACTTTAGAAAGACCTGCCGGGACACAAGATTTTGGTTGACGTCAAATGCCAGTGTGATTAAGGTGATGCAAACACTATGAGTGACGTTGAATGGAAGATTGAGGGTCAAGAGGCCAAAGGATCGCAAGTAGAGATTCCCGACGTCTTGCCGCTCTTACCGATTCGCGACATCGTCATTTATCCCTACATGATGTTACCCCTCTTTGTCGGCCGCGACGTGTCGATTCGTGCGGTTGAAGAAGCTCTGTCCCGCGACCGGCTGATTTTCTTGGTCGCGCAGAAGAATTCCGCCGAAGAGACCCCGAGTGCCTCGGACATCAACCGCGTTGGCACCATCGCATCTATCATGCGTATGCTCAAACTGGCGGATGGCCGGGTCAAAATCCTTATCCAGGGCCTGTCGAAGGGAGAGATCGACGCTTACCTGCGCGAGCGACCCTTCTTTGAAGTCACGATACGTAAAGTCATCGAACCAACGGTGCAAGAGGTTCCCATTGAGGTCGAAGCCTTGATGCGGACAGCGAAAGAAAAAATCGAACAGATCCTGAATCTAAAGAATCTCCCACCCGAAATCGTCATGGTCACAGATAACATAAGTGATCCCGGCGTGTTGGCGGATCTGGTCGCGTCTAACCTGCGACTGAAGATTGAGGAGAGCCAGGCAATTCTTGAGATTTTTGACCCCATCGAACGTTTGAAAAAAGTTAACGAACTCCTTAGTCGTGAGCTGGAGTTGTCGACGATGCAGGCCCGCATCCAGAACCAGGCCAAGGAAGAGATGAGTAAAACGCAAAGGGATTATTTTCTGCGCGAACAATTAAAGCAGATTCAGCAGGAACTGGGCGAGGGCGATGAGCGCACCGAGGAAATCAACGAACTGAAAAAACAGATCGACAAAGCCAAGATGCCCGCCGAGGTTAAGCGGGAGGCAGACAAGCAACTGAAACGCTTAGAGCAGATGCACCCCGAGTCGTCTGAGGCGTCATTGGTCCGAACTTATCTTGATTGGTTGGTGGAATTACCTTGGAGTAAAAAAACCAAGGACAATCTAAACTTGAAGAAGGCAAAACAGGTTCTCGATGACGACCACTACAACCTGGAGAAGATCAAGGAACGAATCTTAGAATACCTCGCCGTCAACAAACTCAGGCGAAAGCTTAAGGGGCCCATCCTTTGTTTTGTCGGGCCCCCTGGCGTGGGCAAAACTTCTCTCGGACGATCGATCGCCCGTGCCCTAGGCAGGCATTTCGTTCGCGTGTCATTGGGCGGCGTTCGAGATGAAGCCGAGATCCGCGGTCATCGGAGAACCTATGTTGGCGCTTTGCCGGGTCGTATCGTTCAGGGGATCAAACAAGCCGGGTCCAATAATCCCGTCTTCATGCTTGATGAAATCGACAAGGTCGGAGCGGACTTCCGCGGAGATCCATCCGCGGCGCTGCTTGAAGTCTTAGACCCGGAACAAAACCATGCGTTCAGTGATCATTACTTGAATCTGCCCTTTGACCTTTCCAATGTCCTGTTCATATGTACGGCAAACATCCTGGATCCGGTTCCACCGGCGTTAGCGGATCGGATGGAGGTCATCCAGCTCTCGGGCTACACCAACGAAGAGAAGCTGGAAATTGCGCGCAAATATTTGATGCCTAGACAACTCGAAGACAACGGCATCTCAGGTAAACATCTTGAAATCTCGGACGATGCCGTGTTGCGTATTATCGCCGAATACACCAAAGAGGCTGGTTTGAGGAATTTCGAGCGAGAGATCGCTTCCATTTGCCGCAAGATTGCTCGGAAGATCGCCGAAGAAAAAAAGGACCTCACCCGTGTGACGCGTGCCAACCTGCACTTGTTTTTGGGCCCACCGAAATTTCTGCCAGAAACCGAACAAGAACACCATGAAGTCGGCGTTGCCACGGGTCTGGCCTGGACGAGCGCTGGGGGCGAGGTTCTCTACGTCGAAGCCTCTCTTTCAAAGGGCCGGGGAAATCTTACCTTGACAGGACAGTTGGGCGACGTCATGAAAGAGTCCGCTCAAGCCGCGGTGAGCTACGCTCGCGCTCACGCGAAAACGTTAGGTATCGAGGAGGACTTTTATCAGAAGCTCGATATCCATATTCATGTCCCTGCCGGGGCCATTCCCAAGGATGGCCCCTCTGCCGGAATCACAGTGGCGACAGCACTTATTTCTGCGTTGACGAAGCGACCGGTGAGCCGGGACGTGGCGATGACGGGCGAGATCACCCTGCGCGGCAGGGTGCTCCCGATTGGCGGGCTAAAGGAAAAATCCTTGGCGGCTTTTCGTGCGGGTATTAAAACCCTGATCCTCCCTGAAAGGAACAAAAAGGACCTCGATGAGATTCCCAAAGCGTTGCGCCGCAAACTTTGTTGGATTGTCGCTAAAAACATGTCGGAGGTCCTGAAAACTGCTTTGTTGACCCGCCAAAATGGAGCCCGCCGCACTGCGCCGTTCTCTACTTCCAGGTCTAAGCGTATGACGAGCAAGCGAAAGCCGTGGAGGCGCAGTGAAAAGCCGTTACGAAAAAATCCAAGGGAAAGATCGATTCCACTGCTACCGTAGCACGCCGCTAGCTCCCTTGACCCAATTTGCCATGCCTCGGCCTTCAACTGAGTTGCCATAGTCAGGTGTGAGACGCCGCCAGCCAATGAAACTGCGTCGCTTAGGAGAGTTTGGCTTGATCGAACACCTGCGTCGCACTACGCCGCGGGGCCATGGCGTACGGGTCGGGATCGGTGATGATGCGGCCTGGGTCGAGACAAGAACCGGTTCATGTCTATTGACCGCAGATCTTCTAATAGAAGGTGTCCACTTCAATCTTAAGTGGACATCGCTTTACGCCCTCGGTTACAAGACTCTCGCCGTCAACATGAGCGACATAGCGGCCATGGGAGGGACTCCGGCTTACCTCATCCTTTCTCTTGGAATTCCTGCCACATTTAATACTGAGGACGTGGACGAGTTTTATCAGGGTATTCGCTCTCTGGCTGCGAAGAGCGGAGTCGCCTTGGTCGGAGGCGATACTAGCGTCGCGAAGTCATTGTTTGTCTCAGCTTGCCTGCTCGGCCAAACGGCCTATAGGCCCATCACTCGCGGCGGGGCACAAATCGGGGACGATATCTATGTTACCGGCACCTTGGGCGACTCGGCTCTGGGACTGAAGTTACTTAAACGCACATCGCCCGCGCGCCGCGCGCCGCGCGCGGCGAAGTTTCTGCTCTCGCGACATCATTTTCCCACTGCTAGAGTCCGGGTGGGATCGACATTGGCGAAGGAGAAACTCGCGCGCGCCATGATCGACATCAGTGATGGGTTGCTCCAGGACTTAAGCCACATCTGCAAGGCTAGCCGAATCGGTGCTATCGTATCAGAAGAGAGGCTACCGCTTTCCTCAGCCTACCGCTCGCTAGCGGGTCCTGACGGTACACGTCATGCCCTCGCTGGCGGGGAAGACTACGAACTCCTCTTTTGCGCGCGCCGGCGTGATCGGTCGCGCATCACCAAGCTTGAAGAGCATACCGATGTACCCATTACTCGCATTGGCACCTGTGTCCATGCGCGTGACGGGATGACTGTTGTGGACCGTACGGGGCATCGTGTTGACTTCCGCACTACAGGCTACGACCACTTTAAACCTCGATAGCTTAGGATCTATGGATTGTAATCGAGCGCTTACCGGATCAAAGACCTGAATGGACACAGATCGAATTGTAGAACTGCTAATGCAAGTTCGGCAAGGAAAAGTTAGCGTGGCGCAGGCGTGCTACCGCTTGCGCTACCTCCCCTTCGAGGACTTGGGATTCGCCAAGGTCGACCACCACCGTGCGCTACGTCGCGGTTTCCCCGAGGTTATACTAGGAGAAGGCAAAGAGCCGAAAGAGATTGCAGCCATTGTTAGTGCTCTCCGCCGCCAGAAGACTAACGTACTGGTCACGCGGTTGTCTGCCGAAAAGATGGTTTTGGTAAAAAAGCTCACCTCTGGGCTCAAGTATCACGCCGCGGCCAGAGCCGCGAGTTGGATCGGGCAACAGATAAAAATCATCGGCAAGGGAACGGTGTTAGTGGTTTGTGCGGGGACTTCCGATATACCCGTCGCTGAAGAAGCCGTGCTAACGGCCACGATGATGGGAAACCGAGTCGAAAAGCTCTTTGACGTCGGTGTAGCGGGCATTCACCGTCTCCTCGGGAACAGACAGCAGTTGGACGCGGCCTCAGTAGTCATCGTGATCGCCGGTATGGAAGGCGCTTTGCCAAGCGTCGTCGCCGGGCTGATCGACAAGCCGGTCATTGCCGTGCCAACCAGTGTCGGATATGGGGCAAGCTTCAACGGACTTGCCGCCCTATTGGGAATGCTAACCTCATGTGCCTCAGGCGTAACGGTGGTCAATATCGATAATGGGTTTGGCGCAGGGTTTGCGGCAAGCCTAATAAACCGGGTATAAGTACGCTGAGTAAATATATTGTGGGCGAGAACCTAAGAGGAAGCGAGAAAAAAACCTAGACTTCGTATACTTCACAGTGGCCAGACAAAAGAGGATAGGGCCAACCCGCCAACCTTGCAGATTGAATTCTAACCAGCAGACATTCTCGCCGGTACCGAACGAGGCCAACTCGGTGATTAGACCCAACTTTATTGATCAAAGGACTAACCAAACCAAGAAACGAAAGCTGTTGCAGCGAACTCCAAGGGTTAATCAATCATGGAGAACCAAAAGAGATATCGCCTAACAACCCGGCAATCCGAACTAGCCGTAAGGGTTGCGGGCAATTCTCAAGCTGATCTCTTTGCTAATTCCGCTTTTGCGCTTTTTGACGTTATGACTGACGTCGATAAAGTTGATATAAAAGAACGCATGCCCTTAGAGGTAGAGGGAACGGACCGTGACGATCTCATGGTCAATTGGATGCGCGAGCTGCTCTACCTTTATCAAGGGAGCGGGTATCTACTCAAGGAATTCAACATCCGGGAGGCCAAAGATACGCTGGTTAAGGCGGAAGTGTGCGGTGAGAAAATCGATCCCGACCGCCATGAGATTAGAAAGGAAATTCACGGTATCGCCTATCACCAAAGCCGCATGCAAAAAACCGGCGATCAGTGGACTGCCCAATTGACTTTTGAGATCTAAAAACCATGAATCCAGTCACCCACAGCGAATACGAGGGGACGGCACTGATCGCCGACCCGATCCATCGCTACATTCAATTTACCGTCCCGCGGGACAGATCGGAAGTCACAGAGAAGGCGCTCATTGACTCACCGTGGGTGCAACGATTGCGATATATTTATCAGCTTCAAAGCGCCCGTTGGGTCTATCCCTCGGCTGAACATAGCCGTTTTCAGCACTCCCTCGGCGCCATGCACATGGCTGGCGAATTTGCCAAACATCTTTATCCGTCGCTCAAAAAAGTTCTCGGCGATGAGTGCCCGTCAGCTCCGTTTATTGAAGAGTACATGCGGGTCACGGGGCTTCTGCACGACGTCGGGCACGGACCCTTCGGCCATTTCTTCGATGACAATTTCCTCCACGGATATGACCTGACGCATGAGGATCTTGGCCAAACCATCATCCAGAAACATCTCGGCGAAATCATTGCCCAGCTGCGGCGCAGTCCCGGCGGCGCTTTTGCCCCAGGGGAGGAACTCCGGCCGGAGGATGTTGCTTTTCCTATCAAGAAGGATGGCAAGGAAGACCAGCGCAAGCCGAAATGGGTAAGATTTCTCCAGCCTCTGACGAGCGGCATCTTCACCTTCGACAATCTCGATTACGTGTCGCGGGACTCTTACATGTGCGGGGTTGCGGTGGGACCTGTAGACCGCGCGCGGCTCATCCATTACACCTTCTTCTCGCCTAAAGGGCTCACGTTGCACAAAGCTGGCAATAGTGCGCTAACGATGTTTTTAAACACTCGCCTTTATCTCTACACCAACGTGTACTATCACCGCACAACGCGGGCCATCGATCTCCATTTAAGAGAGATCTTTCCAGAAACTATGCGCCTCCTTTTTCCGGGCAATCCCATCGAGCATATGGACGAGTATCTTTATCTCACGGACTGGTCACTGCTTGAACAAGTTTCCGGCTGGCGGCGGAAGAAGGGCGAAACCGAGGCATTGGCGAAAGAATGGGAAACCGTCCTGCATCGAGAAGTCAAATGGAAAATGGCTTACGATCGGACGCTGTCGCTTAACGAGCTTCGTTATGGTGTCGCTTTGATCCAGGACACGGATTGGGAGAAAAGAATCCGCTCGGCGCTTCCTGCCGCTGCACGTGATCTCGTATTCCGCGTCGATATGGCGACTCAAGATCCACGGCCGGAGAATCCTTTCGCCATGGGAAAAAAGCAAATCCATATCTTCGATCCGTCCACGGGCGAGATCACCAAGGAATCCCTTACCGAGCTTTTTGAGTTCATTCCGTCCAAGGTTGTCCAATTTCGCGTTTTTGCATTGGATCACGAGCAGGATCAGCTCTTAGCGGAGGTGGCGGAAAGTGCACTCAAAGGACAGAAACCCGCGGTAAAAACCAGCGTTTAGCGCCAAGCGCGATTGATGTCGCGATCTGTCTCCGGCCGAAGAGCATTGCGGCGGTTTGCTCATGGCTTGGAAAATACTCAAGCAAAGGCCAAACTCTGTCTTGAATAAAATCTCAAGGACGCATCGACCATTCTTTCGCATGTGGGCAGATCGCGAATTCGCCGGCGAGGAAAGTCCTGACTGTTGTCGTTAGATCGATCGCCTCGACTACAGGTCATCCATGCTGATCACGCTTACCACCGACTTCGGCTATGGCGATCCCTATGTCGGGATCATGAAAGGTGTTATCTGCGGAATTGATCCCCAGGCGCGCATCGTCGACCTCAGTCATGGCGTACCGGCGCAAGACATCATGGCCGCCGCCTTGCTGCTGCGCCACTCCTCACCCTACTTCCCACGCGGAACAATCCATGTCGCGGTCGTCGATCCCGGTGTGGGCAGCGCTCGCCGTCCCTTGCTGCTCGAAGCCGACGGGAGTTATTTTATCGGGCCGGACAATGGCGTATTGAGTCTTGCGCTGGACCGTCGAAGGCCGACCCAAATCATTGAACTCTTAAATCCGAATTATCACCTCCGGCCTACTAGCGCGACCTTTCATGGCCGAGATATCTTCGCCCCGGTCGCCGCCTATCTTTCTCTTGGCATTGCACCGCAGGCTTTCGGCGACGCCATAAACGACTGGGTCGAGCTCCCCTGGCCCGCGATTGTTAGGACCGAAACGGCTATAGAAGGCGAGATTATATACATCGATGGTTTCGGCAACTTGTTTACCAATATACGCAAGCATGATCTAGAAGAGCCATCGGGAAGCCCCATCACAGTAAAGCTTGGCGATCTCTCGATAGCGGCCGTGGCGAGTAACTACGCGGCGGTTGAACCAGGCCAGTATGTTGCTCTAATCAACAGCTGGGGATTGTTGGAAATCGCCATTTACAAGGAAAGCGCGAGGAAACGGAGCGGAGCCATAGTCGGGGACAAAGTTAAAGTCACGCTGATTCCGAACACGGTCGGAACAGCAAACGGAGGTCAGTTATGAGCAACCGACTAAGCTGGGATCAATATTTCATGACAATTACGCAACAGGTCGCCGAACGTTCCACTTGTACGCGCGCGAAAGTTGGGGCAGTTATCGTCCGGGATAAGAATATCCTGGCCACCGGCTACAACGGCGCGCCGGCCGGTATGCCCCACTGCACAGATGTCGGGTGTCTTATCTATCAATCCAAAACACCCAACGGCGATGTCGAAGAGAACTGCTTCAGAACCATTCATGCCGAGATGAATGCGATCGCTCAAGCGGCCAAGAATGGATCCAGTATAAAAGATGCCGCCATTTACATTACCCACACCCCCTGCATTCACTGCCTCAAGGTGCTGGTGAACACCGGCATCAAGGACATTTACTACCTAAAGCCCTACAAACTTCACACTCTGGATGAGCTGCTGCACTACACGCAGGTCCATCTCCACGGCGTAGACTTACCGGCAAAATAAAGAAAAGGGCGAGGAAGGCTTCCTCGCCCCTTTGATATTTGTTTCCTCCGTACCGAAGCTAGATCTTGCCCTGTAGAAGAATCGCGATTACAAAACCGTAAAGAGCTAAGGCTTCAAGCAGCGCGAGGGTCAGAACGAGCGGCAGGAACAGTCTGTCGGCTGCATTGGGATTACGGCCGATGCTTTCCATCGCGGCTGCGCCGACACGACCCTGACCTAAGGCAGCGCCGAACCCGGCGATCGCCACAGCAATGCCGGCGGAGATTGCAATTGCGACTCGAGCCGGAGAATCACCGCCGGTTGCGGCACCCTCGGCGGCCATACTCAACCCGGCAGTTATTAGGCCCACGAAGAGCATGCCGAAAAAAGCAAAAAGCTTTTTCATCTCTTTCCTCCTTTCCAGCGATTTCCGGCCTGCCTCACCTCTGTCCTCATCCTCTCCACGGCGGCCCATCGCTTAATGATGCGAATCATGTCCGTGTTCTTCATCGTGGCCATGGCTGACGCTCAAGGCGACGTAAATCATGCTCAGGAGCGTGAACACGAAAGCCTGAATCACCGATACCAAGGTACCCATGGCATAAAAGGCGACCGGGATCACGAGTTTCGTTAAGCCAATAAAAGCACCGATCACTTCATGGTCTCCCATCATGTTGCCAAACAGACGCAAAGAGAGTGACACCGGCCTAAAGGCGTGAGAGAAAAGCTCCAAGATCAAGAAAAACACAACTGAGATCGTTAAGACTGGCGCGAATGCCAACTTGGAGATAAACCCTTGCCCGGGCAGACTGGTCATGGGGCCGATGAAGTGCTTCAGGTAGCCCATTCCTTGCTCGCGCACGCCGATGACGTTGTAACCTACAAAGGAGACCAGCGCCAAGCCGAGAGTCGTGTTGAGATTACCCGTTGGCGGCGCGAAACCGGGCACAAGCCCTATCAGATTGCCAAAAAGAATAAAAAAGAAAAAACTCGCAAAGTAAGGCACATACTTGCGCCCGGCCCTTCCGATAATGGCATCGCTCTGGCGTATGATGACGAACTCGAGCAACAATTCGGCAATGTTGCGGGCAGCGAGTTTTTCATCCGGCACGATGGGGTCCTTCGCCCTTGCCAGTCCCGCGCGGGCACGTAAGGCAAAAATGATAAGCAATACCCCGACAATTAGAGCGAAAAACGTGTGCTCCGGAAGGATGGCTTGTAAGCTGTGTGGCAGTAGATAATACCAGGTAAACCCATGCTCCATCGACTATATCTCCAACTTGATTCTCGTTCTGAGTGCCTCTACGAGAATCGCCAAAAGCAAAGTCGAGAAACCCAAAGCAAAAGATATCGCATCTACCGGGAAGCGGAAGAAGAGCATGGTCAGTAGAGCGAGAAAGATTGCGATCTTAAGGATCAGCAATCCAATGCCCGCTTTCACTCTTCCTCTACTAGCTAAGGGCGTCAAAACCCAGGCAACCCCGTAACCCAGAAGAAGAAAGTTGACGCCCATAAACAGGCCCCCGATTAGCAATCCAACCGGTTCGATTAATTTCGCCGGTCCAAGGGTGGCCAGTAGCGCCAGCAACATGAGACCATGCCACAATTCAATTCGCAGTATCGTCTTTTTCGACGCGGCTTCCATCGCGTTGGCTGGCAAAGTACTTGGCCCATTGCATCAATCTCACGAAAGCTCCTGTAAAAGCGATTAGACCCATCGCGATCAAGAACCACGGACTGCTACCGAAGTAATTATCCAATAGGTATCCGACCAGCAGGCCTCCCAGTATGGTCCCCGGAATCTCAAAAGCGACTCCTAGGTATAGACCTACTCGGCGTAGAAACGGAGTTTGAATTCCCTGGCGGCGATTGGAGCGGTCCCCAACTTTCCCCACTAGCTTAGGTTCCTATCACGAAGACCCTGAAGGATCAACCTGAGGTTTCCGCCGCGGCCCATTGATCGAAAGCCGCGATGGTCTTGCCCAAATCCGCCGCCGTATGGGCAAGCGAAATGAAGGCTGATTCGAAGGGTGCCGGCGGCATATAGATTCCCCGTTTCAACATGCCGTGAAAGAATCTCGCGAACAGCCTACGGTCACACCTCCTGGCTTCGGCCGCATTCCGAACTTTTTCGACACCAAAAAAAATCGTCATCATCGAACCGAGGCGGTTAATAGTAGCACGGACAAAACGCTTTCTGAGAGCCGCTTCGAATCCGTCCTGTAGCTTTTTGCCGCGGGTTTCCAAAGCCGGGTAGACGCCCGGACGTGAAAGCAAAGCCAACGTGGCTAGGCCAGCCGCCACCGCGAGCGGGTTACCCGAAAGGGTACCGGCTTGGTAAACCGGCCCTATCGGCGCAAGTAGGTCCATCACATCCCGCCGACCACCAAAAGCAGCCAAGGGCAGCCCCCCACCTAAAATCTTTCCCAAGCAGGTTAGGTCCGGCCGAATTCGGTAGAGCTGTTGAGCGCCACCGAGAGCTATGCGAAAACCGGTAATCACTTCATCAAATATTAGTAGAGCACCGTAGTTCCGTGTGATTCTTCTCAAAGAACTGAGGAAATCTGGCGCCGGAGGAATCACCCCCATGTTTCCGCACACCGGCTCAACAATCAAAGCCGCTATGCTCTTACCGTGGCGATCGAAAGTTCTTTCAACAGAATCAACATCATTGAAGGTTGCGACCAGAGTCTCCTTTGTGAATCCACCCGGAACTCCTAGACTATCCGGTAAACCCAAGGTCGCCACCCCGGAGCCCGCCCTGACTAGAAGTCCATCGCTGTGTCCATGGTAGCAGCCATCGAACTTAACAACCTTGGCTCGGCCCGTATAGGCCCGCGCTAACCGGATAGCACTCATCGTTGCTTCCGTTCCTGAATTCACCAAACGAATTTTTTGAATGGAAGGGACCAATCGAGAAACTGTCTCGGCCAGCTCCACTTCACCTTCGGTCGGCGCGCCGAAGGTCGTTCCATTTCTTGCGACTTGTGCAAGTCGCTGTAAAACCTTGGCGTTTGCGTGTCCCAAGATCAACGGTCCCCAGGACCCGACAAAATCGATATACTCCCTTTCATCAACGTCAGTAATGCGCGCGCCTTTGCCACGCCGAATAAATCTTGGTGCGCCGTGGACGGCCCTCCACGCTCGGACCGGACTGTTGACGCCGCCGGGAATTTTTTTTCGTGCGCGCTCATAAAGCTGCTTGGATCTTGTCGCCGACATGAGTGAAGTTGTTCGTAACATTGGGGTCGCACACTGTCAAGGTAACCGAGAGAACAGAAAAAAATTTTCTTTTAACTTTTTTTCTTGCAAACAAATTTGAAAAGGATTATGAAAATTTCTTCTGAATTTTGCACACCCGGTTTAGTTTTATGCTTACTCACCCAACGTTCGAAAAAATTTGTCATCGCCGATCGGTTAGAAGCTACTGCGCAACTAGTCTTATGCAGCATAAACTTGTGGCCGTGTTTTGTTGATATTTATGTTTTTGATTCACGTTAAGTAGATAATTTCTTTGGTGTTTTTTACTTATCCACAGCTGTGGATAATGTTGTTTGTAACTTTAGTGAAGGTTTTCATCATCACTAAATCATGGTTGACCGGTGCTAACGATGGATGCATTGTGGGAAGGGGCGCTCGAGGAACTCCGAGAGCGTCTAGGTAAGCAGAATTTTGAAACGTGGATCAAGCCTATCCGTTTCTGCGAGCAAAACGGCAACGAGATACGCCTTGATGTACCGAATAAGTTTTTTCGCGATTGGTTGATGGATCATTTTATTGAGCCGATTGAGCAAGTGTTAGAGTCGCTCGGGCAACGTGACGTGAAGGTTTCGTTGACCGTCAACCACAACCTGCAAGACAAAGATGAACCGGTAAAACACGAAAAGAAGGCCGACCGGGAGTGGGACAAGCCGCAACGCCATAGCAATCATCTGATTTCCAAGTATACTTTCGAAAATTTTGTCATCGGGGCAAGTAATCAGTTCTCTCACGCTGCTTCTATGGCCGTGGCTAATCAACCCGGCGAACACTATAATCCGCTGTTTATTTATGGTGGGGTCGGGCTCGGAAAAACGCATTTGGTCAATGCCATTGGCCACAGGGCGATCGCCAAGCGGATGAACCTCAAGGTCGTCTATCTAAGTTCGGAGTCTTTCATGAACGAACTTATCAGCTCGCTCAGAAGAGATCGGATGGACGAGTTCAAAAGCAGATTTAGAAACGTCGACTTGCTGATCTTAGACGACGTTCAGTTCATCGCCGGTAAAGAGAGAACCCAGGAGGAGTTCTTTCACACCTTCAATTCGCTCTACGAGTCGCATAAACAAATCGTCATTACGTCGGATAAATTTCCCAAGGAAATTCCTGGTTTAGAGGATCGACTCCGGAATCGTTTCGAATGGGGCTTAATCGCCGACATTCAGCCTCCCGATATGGAAACAAGAGTCGCTATCTTACAAAAAAAAGCTGAGACCGAAGGGGTTCAATTACCTCATGAAGTCGCCATTTTTCTCGCCTCCAATATTGATTCCAACGTCCGAGAGTTAGAAGGTTCCCTTACCCGCTTGGGCGCGTTCTCCTCTCTAACCCGAACGGTTATTACCACCGATCTCGCAAAAGAGGTTCTACGCAATACTCTAAAAGGATCACAACGGGAAATCACAGTTGAGAGTATTCAGAAGACAATCTGTGACTACTACAATATCAAGCTAGGAGATTTGAAGGCGAAAAGGCGAACCAAGAACATCGCCTTTCCAAGACAAGTCGCCATGTACCTCTGCCGCAAATACACCGAAACTTCTTTCCCGACCATTGGCGACAAATTCGGCGGCCGAGATCACTCAACGGTCATTCACGCCTCCAAAACGATCGAGCGGAAAATCAAAGAAGATCCCTACATGCAGACCACCATCGAAAAGCTGGAAAGAAGCCTCAACGTCAAGAAATAGCTGTGGATATCCTGTGGTCACTTGTGGCATCCTATGTGAGTAATGGTACAGTAGGGCAAGCCGCCAAAAGCGGGCTGCAAATAGCGGCAAAAAGCATCGGCTAAAGCCACAGGCGAGATGACGGTAATTGCGGCTCAATATTGAGTTTTCGCTTTTATCCACAGCCTCTACTAATACTCCTGAATTATTTTATTACGCTAGAGAGATAGCAGGAGGAAGCATGGAGATTAGGGCCAAGCGGGGAGATCTTCTCACCACGCTCTATTGGACACAAAGTATCGTTGAGCGCCGAAATACGATGCCCATCTTGGCAAACGTGCTTATCGAAGCGCAGAAAAACGATATCCGCGTTACGGCCACTGATCTCGAAGTCGGTATTAGAGGTCGGGTAGACGGTGAGGTCGCAAGAGAGGGAACGGTTACCGTCAATGCCAAGAAACTCTATGAAATTGTTCGGGAGGTACCGAACGAGCAAGTACAACTAAAACGACTGGAAAATGACTGGGTCGAGATCAGAAGCGGTAAGGCGGTGTTTAAAGTCGTTGGCATGGAGGCACGGGAGTATCCACAATTTCCCAAGTTCGATGGCAAAGGACTATCGACACTACCGGCTCCGAGTATTCGTGAAATGATTGAGAGAACCATTTTTGCCGTATCGACCGATGAAACTCGCTATAGTTTGAACGGTGTTTTTATTGAAGAGAGCGAGAAAGGAAAAATAAAGATGGTTGCTACGGATGGTCATCGCCTCGCTTTCGACGAACGCAATTTAAGCTCTTTGGGGTTATCCAAAGGAGTTATCCTGCCGCGTAAAGGACTGGCCGAGCTCAAGAAACTTCTCGAAAGCGGTGCAGAGGGAACGATTTCGGTAGGTTTCAGAGAAAACATGGGCTTGGTGATTAAGGATGGAGTCGAGCTTTTCATGAGGCTTATTGAAGGTGACTTTCCAGATTACACGAAGGTGATTCCTAAAGATAATCCCAATATCGCGAGAATTGAGCATAACGAATTGTTACAAGCCCTGCGCCGGGTATCGATCCTGTCCAGTGAACGGTACAAAGGAATCAAGATGGAGTTTAAGGAGGACAGGGTGTCGGTATCCGCCAATAATCCCGACTTGGGCGAGGCCGTCGAAGAGATCGACGCGGAATACCGGGGACAACCACTAGCGATCGGGTTTAACGCGCGTTACCTCATTGATGTGCTTGGAGTTCTGGGCGGTGAAGGAGAAATCGAAATTGCTCTAAAAGACGAGCTGAGTCCGAGTATAGTTCGCAAAGCTGGGAATGAAAGCTATATCTATGTGCTCATGCCTATGCGCCTTTAGAGTTAGACTTTCTACTATCTTTTGCTAATCCCTATATCTCTGATCTAACGAATACTTTTCTTCAAGTCCAACAATTTCATTAAAATCGTCAAACGCCATCAAGCGATCCAGGATTCTGGTCGTCGACCCGTCGCGGCGCAATGTCGAATATACTTCCGCCAGGGACTTGGCAACTGAATAGACCGGAGCAAGCGGCCAAACAATCAGATCGAATCCTAGTTCCTTCAGTTCCTGGGGACCCATCAAAGGCGTGACACCGCGCTCCAGCATGTTTGCCACCAGTGGACCCGGCACGTGGCGTGCGATCTCTTTCATCTCGTCTTTACTTTCCGGGGCTTCGACGAAAACGGCGTCGGCTCCGGCTTCTTTGAAGGCGATGCCGCGCGTGATGGCTTCGCTAAGACCCAGGGCTTGACGGGAGTCAGTCCGGGCAACAATGTAAAAGTCATGGTCATTTCTGGCCTCCAGCGCCGCTCGCAACTTCTTCAACTGCTCGTCGAGAGGAATAACTTGCTTACCCTTCATGTGACCGCAACGCTTTGGCCACACCTGATCTTCCAAGAACATTCCCGCCGCTCCCGCACGTAAAAGATCTTGCACCGTCCGGATGACGTTTATGGCATTGCCGTATCCAGTGTCCGCATCGACGATTACCGGTGTGTCGGTAACGGAGCAAATCCTTTCGGCGGCGCTGACGACCTCTGTTTGTGTGAGAAGACCAAAGTCAGGCTCGCCAAGCAGAGTCGCTGAAAGACTGTAGCCAGTGATAAAAATTACTTCGAAACCGGCGCGAGAGGCAATTTTGGCACTCAACGCGTCGAACACGCCGGGCATAATCAGCTGGCCATTTTCACTTAAATGACGACGAACTACCCTTGCCTTATCCATTTTACCCCCAGTTACTCATGCAAGACGGTTGTTGCTTCGAAGTGCTTGGTCCATTTGCCTGTGCGCGCGCCAGCCTAGGCTACCTCCGTGGTGATCTACCGAAACCCCGTTGCTGCGTGCTTGGCTCGGGTCTAGGCGATGCGCGCAGCAATTTCGCGGGCTTAAGACCCAGGATATCATCGCCGTAGCGCGACCTGTCGAGGTGATCGTAACGCGCCTTGATCCTATGGCGAATCTGATGACGCTTGACCGTGTCATTTTTGGCGCTTTTGAGATCCTCTAGGTCAAGCGAGATATCAGCCTCATGGCCGCGCAGCTTTAAGCGCAGTGTAAATCGTGTGCCTTCACCCTCCCGGGCAGTGTAGTCGATCTTGTTGTTGATGCTGCGAATGATATCACGCAGCAGCGCTTCCTCTTCCTGGTGGACGCCTTTTCCAAACATGAATGTTTCCTCCCGTAGCAACCGGACTAAGCAGTCTGCCTAGTCATGAATGTGCGGTTGTATTGATGAATAGCTCCTCGAGAGACATTTTTCTGCCGAGTAGACCTTGTTCCCGGGAGTATTGCATCAGGGTTTCGAGGTTCCTACGATTGCTCTCCCCTAGACCGTAGACCCATGGATCGCCACCGAGAATTTCTTCTTGCTCTTCCAGGAAATAGCGAAACCAGGCTAAGGGTACAATTCGTGGATTTTCCATGCGTTTATAGGCGGCTTTCTTCGATTCCTCGAAGGCTTGCATCAGATTTATCGCTACCCAAGGGTATTTATCGACTATTTCCTGCCTGATGGCGGTGGTATGCATAATCGGAAAGATTCCTGTACGCTTGTAATACTCTATTTCAAGAGCTCGATAGTCGGGAAACAGCCGGGCAACTCGTTTGTCCTTGCTGAGTATGGGTTGAATTACCTCCGGGTGAATCAGAGCGTCCAGCTCTCCCTCTACGAGCATGTTTTCAACATTCCTACCCGCACGAACCCGCTGGATGTTCAAGTCGGGCGGCGGGTTCCATTCAACCTCTTCGTCGTCTTGCTTGAACCATTGGATCTGTCGGTGTGGAACTCTGTACTCGTGCTCCAGGATGCCGCGAATCCAAAGGTTGGCAGTGGCTTGAAAGTTACGCAAGCCGACTTTTTTACCGATAAGATCCGTCGGCTTGGCAATGCCTTTATCGGCGTTTAGAAAGACAAAGCCGTGTCTGAAGCGGCGATGGAGGAAGACCGGAATTGCCGCAAAAGGTAGACCCTGATACTTAGCCATGAGATAATTCGACATAGAAAGCTCAGCGACGTCGAACTCTTGATTACGGATCATGCGCCAGTGGCGGATATCGGATGTCATGTCGGTCAGAACTGTTAGTTCAATACCGTCGGGCTTTACCGTTCCTTCCTTGAGGGCGCGAATGCTTTCGTAGTCGCCGCAAGCCAGGGTGAGATGAAGCTGCTTACTCATGCAGCCTATCTAACACGGTTTCCAAAAATTGCCAACGAAGCCGACATGTTGAGTTAAGCGACTCTGTTTGGTACGTCCTATCGAACGCGCCTCTTGCAGAAGTAATGGAGGTTTGTTGAATGAAAAAGTGCTACGGAATGGTCTGTTTGCTTTTATCGTTAGTGATTTTAACATCGCCGGCTTGGGCGCAGAACAACGTGCGCATCAACTGGACGGCCGTAACCGGAGCCCAAAGCGGCATGTTCATGGCCAAACAGGAAGGGCTGTTTAAAAAGAATGGCTTGGACGTTGAGCTCATTCATATCCCGTCAAGTTCCCGGGCCATTCAGGCGATTCTCGCAGGGGAGATCGCTATTTCTTTCATGGACGGTTTAAACGCCGCGCAAGCGAACCTGAAAGGAGCGAACCTGGCCCTGGTTGCTGGCGCTACAAACCGTATGGTCTTCTCACTGATGGCGAAGCCGGAGATAAGGTCAGCCAGCGATCTTAAGGGCAAAAAGATCGGCATTACTCGGATCGGCTCATCGACCCATACATCCGCGCTCTATGCTCTAGGTCAGGCCGGCCTCAAGCCGGCGGACTATCAGATCCTGCCCCTGGTTGAAGTACCCAATATTTTTAAAGCGTTGGCTGCAGGCCAGATCGACGCCGGAGTCGTTTCGCCGCCGACGAACAGTCGAGCACGCAAAGCCGGATTCAAGGAACTGGTCAATTTGGCCAAGGACGGGCCGGACTATGTCTCGGTCGCCGTTGGTACGAGCCGCGGCTATCTCGGCGCCAACGAGGATATCGTTCGGCGCGTTGTCCGTTCCTACGCCGAAGGTGTCTACCTATTCAAAACCAATAGAGCGGCGGCTTTGAAAATGATTCAAAACCAGCTGCGGGTGACCGACGCCGATATACAAGAAGACACTCACAATCAATTTCGTCAATATCTTGAGTACCCACCCTACGTTAACCGCAAAGCCATGGAGGCGGTGCTGGCTGAGCTGGCCGATAAGGAGAGTCTAGCAAAAACGGCCAAGCCGGAAGATTTTATGGACATGCGGTATGTGGCGGAGCTCGATAAGGAGGGCTTCTTCAAGAAATTTGCCGTCAAATAGAGGGTCTCTAAGTTCAGCAAAAACAAACGACGCGGCGAAACTATCTAACTTGATTTTCGGCGTTTTTTGGCCCGCCGGACGAAATAGTCCCACATGGTGCCCATGCGATGTGGCGTGTAGATCTGTTCATACTTGACCTTCGCCTCCTCTTCGCCGGTCCAGGAAGGCTCGCCTGAGGCGGTGGCAAGGAGCTGGATGCGCGCCGCTTTCTCGAGAAATATGGCGTAAAGTGTCGCCACCTCGATGCTCTCGCCAACCACCGTGGAACCATGGTTTTTCATCAAAACCGCGCGGCACTTGCCAAGGCTCTTGGCGACTTCCTCGCCTAACTCGGGGGTGCGAACCAGCGCGGTTGTGTAATCAAACAGCGGCAGACCTTCATAAAAGATGTTGCCTTCATGGCTGATTGGACGCAGCGGCTGGCGCAGCGCGCCGAAGGCAGTGGCGTAGGGCGGGTGCGAGTGAACGACGCAGTTCACGTCCGTACGCGCTTTATAAATCTCCGTGTGGATAAAGACCTCGGAATGACGCTCGTATTTACCCGCGACCTTTTTTCCGTTCAGGTCGACGACGATGATATGTTGGGGGCGAATCTCTTCGAAAGCAAAGCTATGCGGCTTCATGAGAATACGATCCTGGCCGGGGATGCGCACCGAAACGTGACCTAAGATATTGTCCCAATGGCCTTCCTCGGCGAGGATGTTACAGGAATAGGCAAGCGTTTCTTTCAACTCTTTGAGGCTTGGCATCGTCTCTCCTTAGTTATAATCGGCGAGCTGGAAGAGTTCAGCTCTGCGCTCGCAGGCGAAATCTTTGAATTTTTCCGGTGACCGTTTTCGGCAGGTCATCGACAAATTCCACCCAGCGCGGATACTTGTACGGCGCGAGCTTGCTCTTCACATGGGATTGAAGTTCGGTTTGCAACTGACCGCTGGCTTTGAACTCGCTCTTCAACAAGACATAGGCTTTAGGTTTGAGCAGTCCATCGGCATCCTGTCCGGCTATGACGGCGGCCTCCAGAACCGCCGGATGTTCCATCAAGGTGTTTTCGATTTCGATGGGGGAGACCCAAAGACCGCCGACTTTGAGCATGTCATCGGAGCGGCCGCAGTACCAATAATAGCCCTCGGTATCGCGGTAATAGGTGTCGCCGGTCTTCAGCCATTCGCCCTGCATCGTTCTCTTAGTCTGTTCGTGCTTGTTCCAGTAGTAGGGCGCGTTGGCTTCTCCCTTGACCATCAGATTTCCCACTTCGCCCACCGGGACTTCCCGTCCCTCGTCATCGACGATCTTGGCTTCGAAGGCCGGCGTCACCTCGCCGCTGCTTCCCGCCTTGGCTCTTCCCGGCTGATTGGCAAGAAAGTCGTGAGTTGCCTCGGTGGAACCGACCACGTCCAAAAGCTCAACGCCGAAGCGGTCCTTCCATTGATGAAACAGGGCAGGCGGCAGAGGTTCGCCAGAGGAGAGACAGATGCGTAGTGAGCTCAAATCATACTTCTTTTCTACGCGCAGAAAGCGTGCGAAAAGGGTCGGTACGGAAAAAAAGAAAGTAGGCTGATATTTCTCGATGACCTGAAGAATTGTTTCGGCATCGGGTTTTTCGGGCCAGAGAACCGTTGCGGCGCCGAAGCGGAACGGGAAGTAGAGCGAATTGCCCAAGCCGTAGGAGAAAAACATCTTGGAAGCCGAGAAGCATAAATCGGTTT
>Ga0105092_10000457_pt1 | contig 21255 bp, 19 predicted proteins | sample PPLLak2March2015_FD_87021 | JGI IMG/M metagenome (GOLD analysis project Ga0105092, IMG submission 87021) | Freshwater sediment microbial communities from Prairie Pothole Lake near Jamestown, North Dakota, USA - PPLs Lake P7 Core (1) Depth... | ecosystem: Environmental > Aquatic > Freshwater >... | reverse complement strand
TTCCGGCGGTTCTGACGTGAACCATCCGGGCAGACGGCCGCGACGCCGTCTGCGATCCGGAGGTTCCATGTCGCAAGATTACCTTCCCTGTGGGCCCAGTTTCGATTCTTTGGTCGACCGGTACCTGAGCATAAACTGCGCGGTTTTCACGCCGAATCCCGGGCGTTTGGATCATGTCAGGCGGATGGTTTCCGGAGACGTCAGGGCCACAAACGTCAGGCCATAGAGGATGAAAAGGAGCAGCCAGATGCAAATTGTGGTGGTCAATAGCGATTCCATGGGCCGGGGAGACGCAGAATTGGGTACGCAGCTGATCGGGTCATTTCTGCGAAAGCTCTGGGCGCAGGAGAGCAAGCCCGATGCCGTTATCTTCTACAACTCGGGAGTGAAGTTGATGGCTCGGAGCTCGAGGGTTCTCGACGCGCTGGAAGGGCTGGCCGACGCCGGAGTTGATCTCGTGGCCTGCGGCACCTGCGTCGCGTTTTTCAGCCTCCAAGACTCACTGGCGGTCGGGAGGATCAGTGATATGCGCGAAATCGCGGGCTTGCTGATCACTGCGGACCGGACAGTGACCATCTGATACCGGCCACCGCGCGGACCACAATCAGCATCTAAGTCGGCGGCGACTACTCCCGCCCGACGCCGAGGGCGTCGGCCACCCGGTTGATGTAATTGAACCAGGCGGCGATCAAGGTGATCTGCAGAATGCCGGTGTCGTCGAAACCCGCAGCCCGCAGTCCATCGATGTCCTCACGCGTCACCTGCGTCGCATCCTTCGTCAGCTTCACGACGTGATCGAGCATGACCCGCTCCTGGGCCGTGATCGGCGCATTGGCGTAGTCCCGCTCGAGCGCCTCCACCAGCGCCGTATCCAGCGTCACTCTACGCAGAAACTCTGCGTGCGACTCGATTCAATAGACGCACCGGTTCGTCACCGAGACCATGGTGGCAATCATCTCGTGATGGCGCCGCTTGAGCGGCAAATCGGGCGACATCAGAGCGCCGAAAGTCCCAAAGGCGTGATACAGGGCCTCAGGGATCAGGGTATGAGAAGCCACGATTCCAGCCGAACCATCCTCAGTCGGATGAACCGGAACCCGGTACTCTGCGGGATAGACCTTCTGCTGTTCTTCCAGCGCCTTGCGCAGACGTTCGTCCGCCTCGGAAAGAGGAACCGTCTTTATCCAGGTCATAATTGTGTTTGCTCCAAAGGTGTTTTGCGTCTTGAAAGAAAACGGTACACCGGCCACGCAAGTGCAACCGTTCCCAAGCCTGCCAGAGCCCGGACGGGGTTATCCAGAAAAAGGAGAACGAGTAGAACCGCAAGCAGCAGCAGGAAGAAGATCGGCGTCACGGGGTAGCCTGGAACCAGGTAGGCGGGCGCCGGTGTCGATGACCGCCGGCGAAATATGAACAGAGCGGCCACCGACAGCCCGAGAAACAGCACGGCCACAAAGATAAAATAGGCCACAATCTGGGCGAAATTCGACCACACCACCATGACGCAAGCCAATGCCGCCTGCAAGGTTACGGCGCGAGCGGGAGTCCCGTACCGCGGATCCAGTCGGCCGATCGACCGCATGAACACGCCTTCCTTTCCCATTGCATAGTAGACCCGCGGGGCAGCCATGATCACGCCGGCGAGGCTCCCCAGAATCGAGACCGCCACCACCGCCGCGAAAACGGCTTCTCCCGCCGGACCAAAGAGCCGCGAGCCGACATCGGCGGCGAAAGAGCTGTCCGACAGCTTCCTGTCCGCCGGCGTGACGTAGATGAAGGCGACCGTCAAAAGCAGATAGGCGAGCGTCACCGTCCCGATTCCGAGCAGCAGCGCGCGGGGCAGCGTTTTAGCCGGCGCAACGACCTCGCCGGCCAGTTTGCTCACGTCCCACCATCCTCCGTAGGCAAAGAAAGCGACGACCACGGCGCCCGCAAGCGCCGCAATCCAGCCGCCGGAACTCGCCGCCGGCCCCGTCGTGAAGTGGGACCACCGCCCGTCCCCAATCGCGAAAGCCAGCAGGATGATCGCAGCAATAAGCCCGAGTTTCGCAAGGGTCAGAAGCCGGACCGCCGCCGCCCCGATTCCGACGCCTCTCATGTTCGCCGCCGCGAAAAGACAGATCGCGGCGAGGCCGACGATCTTCATGTTCGCCGAGGACAGGGGAGTGAGGCGAGCGACGTACTCCGCCAAGGCCAGCGCAAGCGCCGCCGTTATTCCTGGGTCCACCACGAAGAGACTCATCCAGCCATAGGCGAAGCCGAGCCCGGGGCCGAACGCCTCCTTGAGGTAAACATAAGGGCCTCCGGCTCGAGGGAAGCGAGCCACCAACTCCGCATAGCAAAGCGCTCCCGCCCCGGCCATCACACCCATAACTGCCCAGATCGCGAAAACCTTCCATGGTGAGCCGAGCGCACGGGCCATCGTGGCCGGCGCGAGAAAGATACCGACAGCGATAACCTGCCCGATGACGATGGCCGTCGCGGAGCTTAGACCCAGCTGGCGGGTGAGACCGACCGCCTCACCCGTCTTGCCGTTTTCGACGACGAAGCCGGGAACTGCCCGCGTCTCCACTAGAAGCTCACCTTCACGGCAAATTGAAAAGCGCGCGGCCCGCCCGAGCCGAACACGCCTCCGGCTGTCGTCACCGGCCTCCCAAAAGTCGATGACAGCAGGTAACCGGGATCCGTCGGGTCGTCGGAGTCACGGACGAGAACATTGGAGTGCCCCGAGTAGTTGAGATTTGAAACGCCGAGGACGTTGGTTGTATTGAAGAGGTTGAAGACTTCCACGATCGGCTCGACGCGCAAGCCTTCGTGCACGACCCAGCTCCTCGACAGACGAAGGTCAACTGAGTGGAAGGCGTCGCTGAAGCGCGCAGAGTCCGTGACCAGCGGCAGCAACTGACCATCAATGCCCCCCTGCTCGTTGATCCGCCTCAGGAACTCGTTCAACTCGCCCGGCGAGCGGAATTGGCGTCCGCCGGCGTTCCTCTGAATCAGCGGAATTCGCGAGAGCCCGCTTGGGAGCAGGATATCCATAGGAACGCCGGAGGCCCCCGTCCAGATCAGGGAGAGCCGACTGGCGCCGGGCAATTCGAACGCACCCGCCAACACCAGCCTGTGCCGCTGGTCGTTGGGTGGCGGACCATACTCGCGGGGCAGGTTGTTCGGATCGACAGGGCCATTCGAAAACGGGATCTGATCGTCGTTGGCGTAGTTGAAGGCCTTCGAGAGAGTGTAGGCGGCACGAAACTGATGACGCTCGGTAAAGCGTTGGCTCAATGTCAAAAGCAGAGCGTCGTATTTCGTGTTGACACTCGATTCGAGATTGACCACGAAGTCGTCGCCACCCACGACCGGGTTGAAAACCGTCCCGATGGTCCGCCCGATGATGAAGTGGGTGCCCAGGGTATGCAGCAGATCGACTCGCAGGGAGGTCCCCTGGCCGACCTCCTGCCTCAGTCCCAGGTTGAACTGTTGCACCATCGGGTTCTGGAGCCGGTTGTCGATGATGTTGATTCCCGCTGCGCCCGCGCCGGGCAACAGGAACCCGGTAAACGGCGAGGCCAGGCTCGGGGCGCCTGGGGGAAGGCTCCCGGTCTCCGGATCCAGAAAAGGCACGTTCCCTGCCCGGACCTCGACCGGGAGCGCCCGGCCGTCCAGGCCTCTTTCAAGCGACTGGATCTGGAGCACAACCCGGTCGTAGTAGATCCCGTACCCTCCGTGGACCGAGGTTCTGCCGCTCGCGGGCCCCCAAGAAAAGCCGACCCTCGGACCCCAATTGTTGGTATCCCGGCCCCTTCGCCCGCTCAGGAACGGGAGCACGATCGGGTTGAGCTGATCGACGCGGCTGATGTTCTTGACGTCCGTGTCAAGCTCGTAGCGCAGGCCCAGATTCAGTGTAAGCTGCGGGGTCAGCCTCCAGTCGTCCTGGATGAAAAACGCCAGGTAGGTGTTGTCGGCATCCGGCAAATCGAGAGACCGGTCCGGGAAGGCACTCCTAAGGGTCACGGCGAACAGCAGGTCATTGTCGTCCGTGCGTCCGTCACCGTTGTGGTCGAACTCCGGGAAATCCTGGATGAACTCGATCCGGCCCTCCCGGAAGACGTCGAGAAGAAAGCCGGCATCGATACGCTGCGCCTCTACGCCTGCCCGCATGTAGTGGCCGGCCTGCATCCAGCTGAAAGTATCCGAGAGTTGCAGCCGCTTCTGCTCAGTCTGTTGAGGTACTCGAAATGAGGCGCCGTCCTGCAGACTCGGATAGGTCAGCTGCGGACCGGGCTGGATTGGGTGGGTCTTGTTCACGAAACTGCTGGCGCCGAACTGGAGGCTGTTAAGCCGAGTCGGCGAGAACACCCGGGTCCAGGAAACAATGCCTGACTCGTAGTTGTTGTCACTTAGCTGTCTCTGCGAGGCAGAGCCGATTGAGCGGATCAGCGTGCTTGCCGTTGTGTCGTCGGCGCGCTGGAGTGAGAGGCGTCCCGACAAACGGTCGTTTTCTCCCGGGTTGTAGTCCACCTTGGCGGAAGCCATCAGGTCGTTTAAAGGCGCCTGCGAAAAGCCCCGGCGAATCGTGCGTGCGACCGGGTCACGCTCTCCGGTCAGGAGGGCGCCGTCCTGGTTTCGATGCTCCAGGGATCCAAACCACCAGGCGCGATCTCGGACGAGAGGCCCGCCAAGCCCGAGGGCATACTGTTGCCTGTCGAAGGGAAAATCCTGGTCCAGTGTTCGGTCAAGAGTGGCCGGCAGCGCCTGCAGCCGCCGGTCGCGAAAGAACATCGAGCCCGAGCCGTGAAAGTCGCTCGCTCCCGACCGGCTGACTACGTTGATGAGCGCGGAACCCGTTCGCCCGTGTTCCGCAGAGAAGCGACTGGTCGCGATCTGAAATTCCTGGACGGCTTCTTGTGAAACGTTCTGAAGCGGGCCTCCGACCACGTCGTCGTTGTTGTCTAGCCCGTCAAGCGTGACGTTCCCGCCCCGGCCAAGTTGCCCGGCCGACGAGATCACGACGGAATTGGTTTTCGTGGGATCGAAGTTAGGCGCGGGCGTGTTGCCGGGCACCAGCAGCGCAAGCTCCATGAAGTTGCGGCCATTGAGCGGAAGGACGGAAATCTCCTCCGAGCTGATCAGGTCTTCGACCGCAGCCTGCAGCTGGTTCCTGGGAAGGTCGCTGTCTCTTACGGTTACCACCTGCTCCGGCGCCGCTACGTCGATCTTGAGGTCAACGACTCGCGCTTGCCCGACATTCACGACAAGACCAGTCACCAGTTTTTGTGCAAAGCCGGGATGATCGACTTTGAGAGAGTAGGTATCCGCCGGCAGGGCGCCGAAAAGGTATTCGCCCCGGCTGTTGGTGGTCGTATCCCTGACCTCGCCCGTCGTCTGGCTCGTCACAGTGACGGCCGCGCCGGGCAGAACCGCCGAGTGGGAATCAACTACTCGGCCGGCCAACGAAGCGACGCCGGCGGGCTGGGCAGTCAATGGGAGGGTCGAACAAAACAGAAGACACGTGTACACGAGCAAGGCACGCGGCATGCAGTTCTCCAGATCCAGAGCCCGGGGGATGCGTTGAAGAGCCCATTAAGCAATTACGACGCCAAGCGAGTGATCGGATCCCGGCCGGATGCCGGCAGTATTCCGGTATTAGAGGTTAGCGAATTTTGTGGCGTATATTGTATGAATTGTCATATAGGATATGGTCGCCAGGGGGCCCCTGCCGGTACGGGATGGGACGGCAGCGTTCACCACCGGTACAGCGCCGCCACCGACGTCCACGAGCAGTCCAAACGCGCTGGCGCTGCCGAGAAGACCAGGTTATGTTGACAGACTAACACTTCGGAGCAGTTGTGGGCGAAAAGCGGGCGACACCAGCCGAAACGGAAGCCGAATCGACCAAAACGATCAAGTCTATAGGGACTGTAACTTATTGATTCATTGGTGCCAGAGGGGGGAATCGAGGCGAGTAGGACCAGAACTGCAAACACCGAAACGCTCTTGGAATTCATGGTCACTCCTCGCGTCGCGGAATCCGTCCAAGGCTTGGCCATGTCGACCGAAACCGCGACTCTGGGCAATCTAATAGCCCTGCTTCGCCGCGAAGTCTTGAGGAATCGACGAGGATTTGAAAAGGAATTCAGAGCAATGGTCAACAATCGGAGAAGGGCGCGAGTCCAATCATGCCCGACTTGCCCATCGTCTGGTCGGTTGGATCATGGTTCTCGGCGCCGGTCTCCGAAACGCAGCCCATGAGTTGATAACCGCGCTTGGGTACCGTTCGGATGAATGTGGGAGAGTGCGCGTCGTCGCCGAGAGCCCTCCGCATTTCTGTAATGGTGTAAGTAACCGCCTGTTCGGTCACGCAGACGCCACCCCAGACGTCACGAATAATCTGGTCTTTGGGTATCACTTGTCCGCCGTGCTTGTGGAGATAGACGAGCAAGTCCATCACCCGAGGTTCAAGCGAAACTCCTTTGGTTCCCGACTCCATCCTGTTAAGAGCAGGATAGACTCTCCACTGGCGCAACAGAAAGTCTTTCTCCACGAGAGCTCCTCCCTTAGAGACAACAAGGAACTTTGCGTGGCGGAATGTCTCTACACGAAATTATGTTCTCACCCGATTGTCGGGTCAACCGCAGCTTAGGAATCCGCGGCTGCCTGACGCCGTGCTTATTCAACTTCACTGGGCCGTATTTGGAGTAAGGGGCCAGTGTGGCCCCCTGTTTCCTAATCGAGAAATAAATTGTTTGCGGTCGGACGGGGACAAATTTGGGGACCTCTTGGAGTGAACCCGAATTCCATTGCGTCTGATTAGTAGTCTTTGCCTCTATCATTGATGCCTAATTTGGCGCGGAGCAACTGCAGGCATGCGGTCTCATACGTCGGTCGTGCTGTCATCCGCAGACGACTTCGCTCGAACGGTTGACAGCAACTCGGGCGGATCAAGGACGGGGAGTGACGACTTTCGAAAGTCCCTGATATTCCGGGTCGTAATAACGTCCACTGCGGCGACCAGCCCTGACTGTTCGAGGACGGCGTCTTCGAAATCGGAGATCTTGCTGGCCAGAGCCTGCTCGAGTACAGGACGGTTCACCGGCGCAATCTCAAAAAGATCGAGCAGTCTTTTGAGCGCTTCTCGGGCTTTGAGAGAAGTGAGCGTTTGGCGAAGGAGATAATCGAGGGTAGTAACCGTCGTTGCACAAAGAAAGCCCTTGATTGCAGATGTCTCTACCAATGCAAAGACCTCGGCTGCATCCTGTGCAAAGGGTTGACGATTCAAAAGCACATCCAAAACCACGTTGGTGTCAACCAATACCCTCACAGGTACTTCTCCCGGAGGTGCTTCTTGTAGTCCTCCTCAGACACTTGGGCATCACCCATTATCCCCAGCAGCGAGGAAGTCAGGGGTGGCAGATCACGCCTGTCCTTGGCGGCCTCGAGAGACGTGACGAACTCGCTGAACATTTGAGATACTGATTTGCCTCGTCGAGCAGCCTGTCTCTTGGCTTTCCGCACTATCGTAGCGTCCATCCGAAGGGTGAGCTTCGTGTTCATGACGTACACTCTCACATATTCGATACGTCTTGTCAACCGCCTGATTCTCGTCGGGCTTCCGATGTTGGGCGCCGTGTCGATACGGAGAACAAGTGCCAGGGTATCGTATTGAACTAGGATTACGCGCTGGAAATTGCCCCGAATATCGGCTCTCAGCCCGCCCCGCCCTTTCTGAACGCTGGGTGATAACCCAGCAAACGGGCCGACGAGTCGGGTGAGCAAGAGGGTAGTCGCGCAACCCGGCTTGTCTAACTGACTCCTCCAGACAGGAAAAAAAGTGAGTCGAGACAGTGGGTCAGATAAATCGCCTAAGTTATTGATTCCAATGGTGCCGGAGGGGGGAGTCGAACCCCCACGAGCTGTAAGGCTCGCCAGATTTTGAGTCTTTGGAACCGGTAGCCGATATCTACCAATATCCCACCAATATCTACCAATGCCCCCGATTTCTCACGCATTCGCAAGCACTTACAGGCGGGGAGAAAATCCCCCGATTTCCGGTAGATTTCCCCCGGATTTCGGGTTGTTCGCCGAGTAGTGTTCCGATTTTGTTCCGACAAGTTTGTCTCCCCCGGCGGCTCTGGCCGGTAACCCAGGCAGTTCGGGCAGAGTCGGAAGGAAGGAACCGTCTTGGCCCTCACCTGAAGTTCTCAATCAGCATGAGGTCGGTGCCGCTCTTGGTCGGGCTCCTGTCCGCTATCTTTTCAAAGAAAAGGGTGCGCCGGTCGGGCGATACCGAAAGGCCCTCCTTGTAGTCTTCGAGGCTGGCCACCGTCTGGGTCGCTTTGTCAGCAAAACGATAGAATCGGACCTGAAAAGGGCGCTGTGGCTCGGCGTCTGGTCCGGCCCGAGGTGTGCGTAAGACATAGTAGATCCCGTCCGACTGCACGCTGAAACTATTCCAGGAAACCAATGACTCGATGACTTGAACCTCTTCTCCCCCGGCGGTCGGCACTCGCCACAAGCTCGTGTCCGACTCCAGTTTCGTGTAATAGAGGTACGCCCCGTCTTTCGATTCCTCTGCCGCAAGCCCGCCCTTCCTGGTCACCTGGATGGCTTCTCCCCCCGAAACGGGCATCTTCCAGAGCTGGTACTCGCCGCTGCGAAGGGAACAGAAATAGATCCATCTGCCGTCACCCGACCAGCGTGGATGAAGCTCCTCGGTTGGATCGGTAATGAGCGGCCTCGGCGCCCCCCCGTCCGCATCCACGACGAAAATGTCATGGTTGCCGTTGACGTCGCTGTGGAATACGATCCGCAGACCGTCCGGAGACCAGCGAGGTGCACCGCTTCCGGCTTCAAAATTGGTCAGTCGGACCGGATTACCGCCAGTAAAGTCGGTCACCCAGATCTGGCGGTGAGCCCCCGAGTCGGTACGATTGGATTTGAACGCGACTTGTCGGCCGTCGGGAGAAATCTGAGGGTCTTGATCCGCGTAAGTGGAGGCTATCAGTGTGGTCGGAGGTCCAGCCTCGCCGTCTCTTTGCGGCACATCCAGTTTCCAGATGTCCACATCCAAGGGGCCGCCAGTCTCGTAGACTAACCGGTCTCCCTGGGGCGAAATGGCCAGGCCCAACCCGGCTTCATTAGGGATCGGAATCAGTTGCGCTGGCTTGCCGTCGGAAACATTGATTCTCCAAAGCTGCCGCGCCGAAGTCGCTCGGGTGGCGGCAAAAACGATCTCCTTGCCCTCGGGGGTCCAAGCAGCACCGGTCAAATCCCAGGCGTCATCGAAGGTTAGTCTTCTCGCTTCGCCGTGGGGCGCGTGGTCCTTTAGAAGCGGTAGCATGAAAAGGTCCAACATAAAATGACCTGTGCTTCGGACAAAGGCAAGACAGCGGCCGTCCGGCGAGAAAGACACCCCGGAGTCCCCGTATCCTCTCGACGCCGTCGGTAAAGTCAGGCGGCGTCTCTCGCCGCTCTGGATCGAAACCAGGAACAGGGCGTACGGAGGGGTTCCGGTTTCGGAATCCACGATGGCCAGGAAACGGCTGTCGGGAGTCCAGGAGAACAAGGGAGGAACCGTATATCCAAATACGTTGCCTTCCGTCAGCTTTCGCTCCTGGCCGCCGAGCGGCGGCATGACCCTGATGCTTCTCTTTTTAGTGTCAGCATCGACTCTCAGGAAGGCGATTGATTTGCCGTCGGGCGACCAGGCAGGAAAACTACCTCCCGCCGGATCGCGGGTCAGGCGCAAGGGTTGGCCTTCAGATCCGACTACTTTTCGGTAGATATGATCGATGCCTCCCGTCTCGCCATTCCACGCAAACACAATCTCCCGGCCATCGGGCGAGAACGACGGGGATCTCTCGTTTCCCAGGTAGCTCGTCAGCGGAACCACCCTCAACTCAGGTAAGCGCGAGTTCCCGGTCTGGACAAAGTCCCGTCCCCAATAACCAGCCGCGAGGAGGAGAACCGCCCCAGCGGCGGTCATCACGATCCAGCGTCTCGCGCTCCAGCGGTGCGCCAGGACCCGCCTTCCGGTTCTTGCCTCCTCGATCTCGATCCGCGCATCGCCGATGTCGTGCAGGCGCTCCTTCAGATCCTTGCGAAGGCAGCGGCGGAGCAGTTCAACCAGCTTCGGCGGGGTCGATTTGGGAAGCGCCTTCCAGTCCGGCTCGTCTCTAAGGATCGCCGCCACCGCTTCAGTGAGTGTTTCGCCTCGGAAGACCCGACGACCCGTCAGGCATTCGTAAAGCACACAGCCAAACGCCCAGACGTCCGTCCGTTTGTCGACTGTTTTCCCCCGGGCCTGTTCGGGACTCATGTAAGCGACCGTGCCCAGAATGACCCCGGAGCCGGTCATTGAATCGGCGGCCTCCGAGGACAGATTCACCACCCCCTCCTCCCCATGCAGCGCTTTCGCCAAACCGAAGTCCAAAATCTTCAGCCGGCCTTCGGGGGTTAGTTGAATGTTGGCTGGCTTCAAATCCCGGTGAATGATTCCTTTGTCATGGGCCGCTTCCAGCCCTTCGGCGATCTGGCAGCAGATATCCAGTGTCTCAACTACGGGGATCCGGCCCTCTTTCAGGCGCTGGTCCAAGGTCAGGCCTTCGACCAGTTCGAGAACCAAAAAACTCCTGCCATCCACTTCCTCCAGTCCGAGGATGGAACCGATGTTCGGATGGCTGAGGGTGGCGAGCAGCCGGGCTTCCCGCTCAAAGCGCTTGAGCCTCTCGGCATCCTTGGCGAAGAAATCGGGCAGGACTTTGATAGCAACAGGGCGACCCAGGCGAGTATCCTCCGCCCGGTAGACCACTCCCATGCCTCCGGCGCCGATCTTGCCCGTGATCCGGTAGTGGTGCAGCATGCGTCCAACCAGGTCCCTCTCAGGGTCCCGGGTGAATGCCAGGGCGGCCTCGTCGATGGCAGGCGTCTCGAGAAATCCTTCCGCCAGGGACTGCCGGGCAAGCAGCGACTCGACCTCCTGCCGCAGAGACTTATCCGCCCCGCACGCCTCCCGGAGGAAGCCGGCCCGCTGGTCTGGCTCAAGCTCCAGTGCTGTATCACAGATCCGCTTGATCTGGCCCCAACGTTCGGGATTCACCGCTTCCCTCCGCCGCTCAGCCGCTGCAAGAGCCAGAGTTTCGCCAACCTCCAGTCACGCTTTACGGTCTCTCGCGAGACCCCGAGCACCTCGGCCGTTTCCTCCTCCGTCATGCCGGCGAAATACCGCAACTCAACCACCTTCGCCTTTCTCGGGTCGAGTTCCGAAAGGGCAGTCAGAGCCTCGTCGATCTCGACCATGCCGACATTGGCATCCGTCGAGGCCAGAACTGCAGGGTCAACCGAGATTCTTATCGCCTCTCCGCCGCGCTTCTGATAGCCGCGTGAGCGTGCAAAGTCGACCAGGATCCGCCGCATAAAGGTGGCTGCGATGGCGAAAAAGTGGGCCCGGTCGTGCCAGTCGATACTCTTCAGATCCACCAAGCGCAGGTAGGCTTCGTTGACCAGTGCGGTGGTTTGGAGCGTGGCGCCGGCTCGCTCGTGGACCATGTAGTTGTGGGCTCGTCGGTGGAGCTCGTCGTAGACGATCGGCATCAGCTTGTCCAAAGCGGCTCTGTCACCGCCTCGGCAAGCGCGTAGCAATAGCGAGATTTCCTGCGGCGAGGATTGCGTCATAGCGCCCTCTTTCGTGCAAGCCGTTCCTCTCGATTTGTGCTCAGTATACTCCCCGTCCCGCGCCCCCCTTGTCCCCTTTTTCGTCCTGACATTACCCAGTCGTGAACGGGTTCCCGCCTTAGGGATCGAGGGCGGCCAAGCGCCGCCTCGAAAGGAGCGGCCCCATGGCAACCTGGTCGATTCTCCACCCGGTCAGCGCAGTCTCAACTCGCCTCGTCATTCTTCCGGTTGTCTTCATCCTTTCCGTTTCCCAAGGCCAAACGGTTTCCGCCCAGTCAGCCGTCAAGTTTGAGAAGAACAAGGGAATGGCGGTCATCCCAGTCTTCATCAACGGCCAGGGCCCCTTTCGTTTCATCCTCGACACCGGCGCCACCGCCTGCCTGATCGAGGAGACGCTGGTCCGGGAACTGGCGCTCCAAAGCAGCTCCAAGGCCAGGTTAATGTCACTGACGAGCGTCACCGAGGTTCCCCTCTATCGAATGGATAGCGCTAAGCTCGGGGACTTCGAGGCGCTGAATGTTGAGGCCGCGCCAGTGACTGAAAAGAGCGGGGTGTTAACCAGCCGAAGGGCGAGGGGCTTCCTGGGGTTTTCCTTCCTGAGCCGTTTCAATTTCCTGCTCGACTATAAGAACCAGTTGATCATTTTTGAACCGGAATTCAGGGCGGAGTCCTCCCATGAAGCCGTCTACTTCCTGGACCGTTCACACGGACTCTGCATCGTCCTGCTGCCTGTTAGAAATGAGATTGCCCGGTTCGTCCTCGATTCCGGTGCCGACGAACTTGTGTTGTTCAACACCAGACATTTCCCGTATGCCCGGGTCATCTCTAACTCCTTGATACGTACTGCCGACGGGGAACGACAGGTCGGCCGTGCTGAGATTTCGGGGCTGAAGATCGGCAAGAGGACGCTGAACAAGGAAAAGATCGCGATCCTGAAGGGTCAAGGGCCGGAAGGTTGTGACGGCTTGCTTCCCGCCAAAATGTTTTCTTCCCTGTATTTCGACAACCGGGCGGATCGCTTGGTTGTGAACCCAACGCTGAAGTAAGCGGGCGAAAAGCGGGCGACGATGCCGGAAAAGTGCGCCAGGAAATGAAGCCGCCCTCGAAGTCGTTGCGGCCTCCTCCGGGGATGCTGTACTCGTCACTCACAGGGAAGCCAAGCCAGGAAGTCGAGCCTCCCAGACGCGCGTACAGCCGCTAGATCGCCCCATGGGTTTCAAAGGATGTTCCGATTCTGTTCCGACAGGTTGCCGCTCTTCGACCGGCAACGAACACCCGACCCAGCAGTTTTTATGCGGCGTTCAATGGAGAGATTCGCTCGATCTTCTTCTTCACGCGCCGGGCGGCTTGCCAGAGATCAACGGCTCGCTGGGCGTTGAGCCAGAACTCGGCGGTGTTGCCGAATAGACGAGAAAGTCGCAGTGCCATCTCCGGGCTAACCGCCCGCCGCTCCCGGAGCAGCTCATTCACCGTCTGCCGGGAAACTCCAATAGCCTTGGCGAAACTCGACACCGTAAGCCCATAGTCAGGCATAAAATCTTCGCGGAGTATTTCACCCGGGTGCACCGGGCGGACTTTTCTCACCCTCGTGTTTGTAATGCTCATACGGACCTCGCTCAGTGATAATCCGTCAGCTCGACTTCGTACGCGTCACCCTCGAAAAACCGAAAGCAAATTCTCCACTGGTCGTTAACCGAGATGGAGAACTGGCCCTTTCGCTCTCTTTCCAACTCGTGCAGGCGATTTCCGGGTGGGACTTTCAAATCGTCCAGGCACGTCGCAAGGTCAAGGTACTCCAACTTCCGAAAGGCCCGCCTGCAGATGTTTGGCGGCACCCGTCTCGATTTTCCGGTCTCGTACAACTCCTGCGTATGCCGGTCGGCAAACGTCTTGATCACTGACGCATAGTAATGGGTAACGTGACAGTTGTCAACCGTCAGAAGCCCTAGAGTTAGTGAGAGACACCCAAAATGGCAAGACCTCCGTAGGTTATCGGCTCTTGTTTCGCGCCGCCCTTTCTGAACGCTCGGAGATAAGCCCGCAGGTGCGCCGACGCGTCAAGCAAGAGGAGCCTCAAACAGGACTTGTGCACTTGACTCCACTAGACAGGGAAAAAGTGAGTCGAGGCGATAGGCTCAGAAGAATCGGCTAAATTATTGAAAGCATTGGTGCCGGAGGGGGGAGTCGAACCCCCACGAGCTGTAAGGCTCGCCAGATTTTGAGTCTGGTGCGTCTGCCAGTTCCGCCACTCCGGCTTTCAGGAGATGCGGTGAGAGCGAAAGTATAGCACAGCGACCCGCCGGCGCTAAGTTGCCAGAAGGGCAGGGGGTCCCGTCTGGAGATGGGATCTACGGACACCGAGAAGTCGGGCGCTGTTAGTCGTCCGGCCGGTCTGACACCGTTCGCTCTATGCGCTTGTCTGGTCGTCGGGCTCGGGGGTTGTCAGGGTGTCGTAGAACTGGGCGAACTTGTCCCGTGCCGCAGAATCCCGGAAAGCGATCGCAACCCGGGGGTGTTCGTTGAGCATCCCCGTAATCATGTACGGCACGATGTAGCCCCATTCAATCTTTTCACGCAGCGTCAGGAAGTGATCCTGAATCAACTGCAACACCGGACGGAGCCGGTACTTCGGATTCTGAAGGAAGCTCATCAGCAGCTCCAGGCAACAGTTGCCCGGGCCCCGCCCGATGCCGTAGACCGAGGCGTCCAGCATGTTACAGCCATCGATAATCCCCTGAATGGTGTTTCCAAAGGCCAACTGCCGGTTGTTGTGCGTGTGAATGCCGATCGTCTTCCCCGGAAGGGCTTCCCGGTATTTCTTAACCAGGAACGTCACATCTTCGCAGTACATCGCGCCGTAAGAGTCAACCACGTACACCATGGGAATCTTCGTTTTGCTCAGATCGTTGAGCGCCTCGTCGATCTCCCGCTCAAGGTTCGTTGAAACCGCCATGATATTGACGGTCGTCTCGTATCCCTTGTCCATGATCATGTCGCAAAGAGCTATCGCCTTGTCCACATCCTTGATGTAGCAGGCTACGCGGATCATCGAAAAGGGTGACAGGTTCTGGGGCAGAATGTCCTTTTCCTCGACCCTGCCGATATCGACCATGCAGGCCAGTTTCATCTGGGAGTCAATCCCATCGATCACCTGCTTGATGTCCTCGTCGTCGCAAAACCGCCACTTGCCGAACTTCTTCGGGTCGAACTGGTCTTTGGAGGCCTTGTATCCAATCTCCATGTAATCGACCCCGGCCGAGCTCAGCCCGGCGTACACGGCTCTGACGAACGCGTCATTAAACCCCCACTGGTTGATAAGCCCCCCGTCACGAATCGAACAATCGAGCACCTTGATTTCCGGCCGAAACATTTCTTCCTCCTTCGATCAGACGCGGTAATGCCTCCCGGCGACCGTGCATGGTAGCAGAATGCAGCGGAAGGGGAAAGAAGCGAGTGAGAGGAAGTGGGAAGAGAGCCGGCTCGGCCCGCTTTCAGTCGACCAGGCCAAGCCGTCGCAGGTCCTGCCGCAACCGGGCTTCGCCCTGGTAGAGCACGCCTTTGATTCCCATTTTTTCGGCCGCTTCGATATTGACCGGCAAGTCATCGATGAACAGGACTTCGGTGGGGCTGCAGCCGGCCGCAGTAAGAGCCGCCAGATAGTTCTTCGGGTCAGGCTTCATCGCTCCTACCCGGAACGACAGGACGCACTCATCAAACTCCCGAATAAGAGGGAAGACGGATTCGAGATACTCCCAATGCATCTCGTTGGTGTTCGAAAGGGCCACCATTCGATACTTCTGCTTGAGCTCCCGAAAGAGGCAGCTGGAAATACACCGGCCGTCGGGAGTGCTGAGGGCGAACATGTCGGCCCACCCGCTCTTGAACTCCGCGAGGCTCACCTGCATTTCGAGCAAGCGGCAAGTGGCTTCATAGAAGGCCTCAGTCGGCATCTGACCGCTTTCGTAAAGAATCACTGCCTGGTGACCCGCCATCCGCCTCGATATTTCATCGCCGGGCAGACGGGTGTACTGCATCACACGACGCAGGGCGGCCGGGTAGTCTAGTGCCACCAATACCTGTCCGACGTCAACGAGAAGTGTCTTGATCGCCGTCATGCTCAGGACTCTATTTTGACACAGCTGATGGGCTGACCGCTGACGGCTGACAGCTGACAGCTGACAAAAGCTTTCAATTCGGTGGCAGTGCTTTTTTGGCGGTGCGGTGCGGTGCTTTGCTTTTGTCAGCTGTCAGCCGTCAGCGGTCAGCCCATCAGCCGTCAGTGACTAACTGCTCACGAACAAATACTCCTTCATGCCGTTGCGCAAAAGGTAGGAGTTGTAGACGCGGAACGAAGGCATCAATTGGCGAAGGTCCACGTCGTGATAGCGGGGACAAGGCCGGAGCACGGTGCTGGTGTTCCGGCATTCGATGCTGTTCTCGTCGAGTATTCGGTAAACCGCGGGCCGGTCGGGCATGTGCTTGGAAGTTGCAACGAGCGCGAAAAGGACCGTCCCGGTATGACAGAACCGAGCGAGATGCCGCATCAGGTGGAGAAACTCGTCCCGCTCAAGGTAGTTCAACAAATCCCAAGCCAGCAAAATATCGAAACGAGTCTTCCCTTCGTACGGAAGCAGGTACTGAAAGGCCGCCTCAAAATCGACTGAATCGCTGCCGGAGACGTAGTCGAACGAGGACAGAGTACGATAGAGATCCTCTACCCGTATTCGACACGAATACCGCGAGAAGAAATCAATGTTATGACCCACTGCGGGTCCAAGTTCCAGGATGTGGTACGTGCGATCTTTGCGCAACTGACGGAACAGCGTGCTGAGCGCCAATGACGGCTGGGTCTCCGCCTGGCAGCCACCAGTGCCTTCCTCCCGATCACTTGGACCCGGCGAGCGCCGAAGCCATTTCATTATGACCTTGACACAGGAGCGCTAGTCTTGAATGCCATCCCGGGCTTCTTGAGATCGTCATCTCTTTTTGGTTCCACCTTGGGTGGTTCCACTTGTGTTTTCTGCAGCAGCTCACCTTCCGGCTTCACCTCGCGTGCCGGCGCCGGCTTTTCGGCGGCGGCGGCCTGGCGTGAATCCATGTCAATACTGCCTTTGAACTTCGATCCGTCTTCGAGCGTGACCCGGGGCGCCGTAATATTGCCGTGCAGGACTCCCGAGGAACGGATGACGATTTTTTCCTCGCCGAAGATATTTCCGTGTACTTCCCCTTCGACGCTGATGATCTTGCCCCAGATATCCGCTTTAACCCGCCCGTTCTTGCCAACTGTAACGTTGTGCTGCCTCAGTTCTATCCGCCCTTCAACCTGGCCCTGGACTACGAGGTCTTCTTCGCCAGAAATCTCCCCTTTTATGAAAATCGACGAACCTATAATCGCGCGTTCCCTAAGTTGTTCTACGGGACTTGGATTGTGGACAGGAACGCTCGGCTGGTGCGGCTCGGGTTGCGGGTACTGCATGTCATTTTTCTTCCACATTTTGTTGTCTCCCAATAAAAGTGATTTTTCTTTCTATAATCACTCCTACCAGAAGTCAACCCATTTCCAAGTGACGGGCACCACGCTTTTCACCGAGATTCACGGGCGACCGGATAGTACCTCTTCTGGTTCTCGAAAAACGGGCTGCGCTCGTAGAACCAGCGAAGCCGCTGTCGGGGGTTGTCCCGAAAACCAGGCTCTTCCGCCAATTTCTTATCAAATTCCCGCTTAAGTCCCGGATCCTGGCTGAGCATTCGCTCCGCCAGTGGTTCCAGCAGGTACCCTTCGGCGTATTCCGATTCCCCAAATGCGGACAGGAAGAGTCCCCATTGGAAGAAAGACTCCGGTGAGCCCGGCTCCAGCAGCAGGATGGCGAGGTCGCCGAGGGGCTGGTCGGTCGAAATGCGAACCGATCCGGCGGGATAGCGGATATGGCGCCGCTCCACCGCGGTCTGTGCTCCCCGGACCTGCACGTGCCCCTCGTACGCCGCCCTTTCCAACTCATAACCGGTTATCCGCCACGCATCCACCTCAACTTCACGCGGTTCTTGGAGGTGCTCCATCTGGATCCCGTGCGCTTCCAGTCGACGGATGACCTCGCTCCAGGCCTTTGAAAGCCAGTAAGCCTTCGGCCGCTTCACAATCTCCGACGGCTTTGACGACTCAAAATACGGAACCGTCAGCTGCTGCTTCTCGCCGGTCCATTCCACTTTTTTTCCTCCCGAAACAACCGAATCGCTCACGCGAGACCTGACCCCGAGAAACGGGATCATGCGGTCAGGAGAAGAGACGGCTGCAAAACTCAAGGGAAGGTCGGCCGGCCTGGAGGCCCGATCAGTGGCGATCGCCTTCCGGACTTCTGCGCCCTGTTCACCCAGCAGACGGATCATACTTTCCAGCAGGATGTAAGTTCCGAGTACGCGCTGACGGTACGGTTTAAGAGAATGGTTCTCGACGAGCACCGTGGGAACGTGGCAAACATCACCGTAACCGTTGGAAAAGCGCAGGCTTGCCGGTCCTGCAGCTATTCCTTTTGACAAGTCCCGGTTGTCCAGCGCGAAGACCAGGGGACCCGGTATATGCCCCATGAGTTCGAGATCTCGATTGACCTGCGGCCGCAACTGATTGTCAAGCCACCCGGCAATCGCGGCGGAGTAGGCATTCTTGTAGTTGTAGCCATAGGTCACGTCGTACTGGTAATCAACACCGTCGGTCACATGAACGTCGACGTAAAGATCAGGCCGCCACCTTCTCAGCACCTGCACGAGCGCTCGCATTTCCGGGGTGTCGAGTTTGCCGTAGTCACGGTTCAGATTGACCAGCTGAGCCGTAGTCCGCCAGCCCATTTCCACCGGGCCTTTTTGGTTGATTCGGTTGTAGACTGACGACCGCTCATGTCCGTCGACATTCAGGATCGGGATGAAGAGGACGTTGGCCGACTCGAGGAGCTTCTTCTTTGTTCCCCGGACACTCAAATCGCGAAGCAGCATCATCCCCGCATCTTTTCCGTCGATCTCGCCCGAATGAATTCCCGCCTGCACAAGCAACAGTGGTTTTGCCGATTGCGCAGTCGCCGCGAACCCCTGCTCGCTTGAAACCACGGCCATCCAAATATCTCGACCTTCGGGGCTCTTGCCGATGGAAATGAGAGTAATGTGCATAGAGGCCCGATCCAAACGTTGCAGCCAGGCGACGGTCTCGGCGTACGTGGGCGTTCGAGCGAGTCCGCTCTTCTCGGACGGCGTCACCCACGGATCTTCGTTCGGAACGATCAGAGCTTCGCTGGCACCGCTCCAGGGGATGTCCGGCGGGAGTGGTGCCGGATACTCCGGCCTCTGGGCCTGACCCGCGAGCGGGAGGAGGAACCAAAAAACAAGCATGGCGTATGACATCGTGTGATTCTAACCGAATGAAGCGGGTGACAGGGTGACAAGGTGACAGGGTGACAGGGTGACAGCGCGCGTAAAGCTTCATGCCTAAAGCAGGAAATGCGGCTCGACCTCGTTTCTCGCTTGCCTCTCCGCCGGATCTCAGATAGTCTTTCGTTTCTATTTGACGCCCGCTTCGGAAGTTGCTAAATTATACGCACCGAGTAACGGGGTCAGAAAGGCTGGGGAGGGGTTTAGGTGAGCTGGCTGACCTGTCCCGTCTTTTTTCAAAATGCGGGCCATCTCTGGCTACGTTTTTCATGTGACTTCGCGCTGAGGAGTTTTCTTCTCCTGCTGGTCATTTTCTGCCTCTATCAGGTTGCTCACCGCCTTCCGTCTGCTTTCCGGCATTTTCTCCTCAGTCTGGCGTTTGTCTGTCTGTTCCTGCTGCCGGTCTTTTTTGCGTTCGGACCAACCTGGCAGGTGCCATTTCTTGTTGTTCCAGCGTTCTGGACGAGCGGTTTCGAGATCGCTTCTGCCCGACTGACGTCGGGTTCCCTCGCCTTGTTCCTGTTCGCGATCTGGTTTCTCGGCTTTGTCGTCATCATCGTCAGGCTGCTGGTCGGTCTCTGGGTCATCGGTCGGGTGACTCGGGAGTCTTTGCCGGTCGATGACGCCGCCTGGTCGCAGGCGGCGGCCAGGTGCAGTAAAGAACTTAACCTCCGCGGTCCGATTCGACTTCTGGCGAACCACAGGCTGGGCGCGGCCATCTGCGCGGGCATACGCCACCCCGCCGTCGTTCTCCCGGTCGCCGCCCTTGAGTGGAACGACGACCAAAGACACACGATCCTTTGTCACGAGCTTGGCCACATCAAGAGACGGGACAATCTGACGAACGTCCTCGCGTTGATCGCTTGTGCTGTCTATTGGTTTAACCCCCTGGTCTGGTGGGCGGTCGGCCGGTTGAGGATCTGTCGAGAAGCGGCCTGCGATGACTTGGTTCTTGGCGCCGGGGCTCGCCCGTCCCACTACGTCTCCTATCTCCTTCAGGCCACATCGCTTTACGAGTCGGGTTCTTTATCGGTCGCGTTGTCGCAGGTCTCAGCGCTAAAAAAGCGAGTGCTGACGATCCTTGACCCTCGGGTTAATCGCAGGAAGATCGCACCGGCGCAAGTCATCGCCTGCCTGGTCCTGGCAACGGTCGCATTGATGTCTTTGGCGGCCCTGCAGCCTTGGATAATTCCTATGTCCGGCGCCGGACTGGCGCGGGTACTGGGTTTGACCCAACTGCCTGGTCTGCGTCTGGCAGCCGATTTGTTTCCAGGTTCATCAGCAGGGTCGGAATTGCGCGGAGAGCTGCGGCCGAGCGAAAGACGATTTCTCGGCGTTCCCCCCGGGACTTCGGCCGACTCCCAAGGTCCGGGCATTTTCCGAGACCGCCAGCCGACTCGTGTCAGTTCCGTGGGTATCACAGCGGACTTGTTCCCCTCAAGAGGAGGTTTCGCGCCGTTCTCCTTGACCGCGCGTACCTCTGAACCGAACGGGCCTTCATGGGCCTCTTTCTACCCGCCTTCTGAAGCGCTCCCGCTCGGCGGTGCCGTACAGCCAAGCGCGGAAAAGCCGGTTGACGAGGATCCGCCAGCATCGAAGGATCCCCCCAGCTCCGATCCACCGGACCTCGAGCTTAGTCGCCTGGACCTCGGCACGTTAGGTGGTGGTCAGAGTCTGGCTAACGACATAAACGAGGCGGGCCGGGTAGTGGGCACCAGCACCAACGGATTCGGGGAGAGCCGCCCATTCATCTGGAGCAAGTCGGCGGGAATGGTCGACCTGCCCTGTCCGTCGGCCGATTGCCAAGCCATTGGCATTAACAACCATAGTCAGGTTCTAGTGGTCGGCAGGGATCCGGGGACACGGTCCAGCAGTTACGTGTGGGCACCTGACCAGTCTATTCGGGACATCGGGACACTAGGCGGAAAATCGACTCATGCCGTTCACTTGAACGATCGGGCGCAAGTTGCGGGGACCAGTCAGACGTCCTTCGGGACCGAGAGTGCCTTCTTCTGGAGCTCCGCGACGGGGATGGTGAACCTTGGCGGCTCGCAGGCTATGGCCCTCAACGAACGGGGTCAGGTGGCCGGCTGGGCTTCGTCTTATGCCTTCTTCTGGGATCCAGAGACCCGTGACTTCTCCCGCATAGGTGGATTGGACGTCAAGGCCCTG
>Ga0105092_10000456_pt1 | contig 21279 bp, 18 predicted proteins | sample PPLLak2March2015_FD_87021 | JGI IMG/M metagenome (GOLD analysis project Ga0105092, IMG submission 87021) | Freshwater sediment microbial communities from Prairie Pothole Lake near Jamestown, North Dakota, USA - PPLs Lake P7 Core (1) Depth... | ecosystem: Environmental > Aquatic > Freshwater >... | reverse complement strand
GAGGGCGAGGAGGAGTTCAAGCGGCGTGCGCGACTGATCAAGTTCTACGGCGCGGCGGTCGTCGTTATGGCGTTTGACGAAGAAAAACAGGCCACCACCGTCGAGCATAAGGTCGCTATTGCGAGGCGGGCGCACAAAATCTTGACCGAAGAGATCGGTTTCGACGAAGGCGACATCATTTTTGACCCCAACATTCTGACCGTGGCGACCGGTATAGAGGAACACAACGATTACGCCATCAATTTCATCGAGGCAACCCGGCAGATCAAAGAGTTGTTTCCGCGCTGTCATGTTTCCGGCGGCGTAAGCAATATCTCTTTTTCGTTTCGCGGCAACGACCGAATGCGCGAGGCGATGCACGCCGCGTTTCTCTATCACGCGATCCAGGCGGGCATGGATATGGGAATCGTCAACGCCGGCCAGCTCGCGGTTTATCAGGAGATTCCGGGGGATTTATTGGAAAGGGTGGAGGATGTGCTGTTCAACCGCAGGACGGACTCCACCGAGCGGTTAGTGGAGTTTGCCGAGCAGGTCAAGGGTTCGACCAAAAGCGCGGCCCAGGAAGATGATTGGCGCAACGAAACCGTTGAACAGCGGCTGTCCCATGCACTGATCAAGGGAATCGTCGATTATATCGAACCGGACTTGGAAGAGGCGCTCAAGCAGTACGATCGGCCGCTAAAAATTATCGAAGGGCCGCTGATGGACGGCATGAACGTAGTGGGAGATCTTTTTGGTGAAGGCAAGATGTTTCTCCCGCAGGTGGTGAAGAGCGCCCGGGTCATGAAGAAAGCCGTGGCGTATCTCACGCCGCTCATGGAGGCGGAAAAGCAGGCGGCGAAGCAGGCGGAACACCGCACTAAGCTGGTTTTTGCCACCGTTAAGGGCGATGTTCACGATATTGGTAAAAATATCGTTGGCGTAGTGTTGGGGTGCAACAACTACGAGGTCATCGACCTGGGCGTTATGGTTCCTGCGGACAAGATCATCGAAACCGCGATCCAGGAAAAGGCGGATATCATCGGCTTGAGCGGCCTCATCACCCCGTCGCTGGACGAAATGGTGCACGTGGCCGGTGAAATGGAACGCCGCGGCTTGAAGATTCCGCTGCTCATCGGGGGCGCGACGACGAGCAAACGGCACACGGCCGTCAAAATTGCACCGGCGTATGGGCGGGAAACGGTTCACGTGATCGACGCCTCCCGCGCGGTGCCGGTGGTGGGCGCGCTGAGCCATCCTGAAGCCCGCAGAGGATTGGACGAGAAAAACCGCGCCGAGCAGGCGGAAATGCGAGAGCAATTCGCAAACCGCTCAGCCGCCCAGCTGCTGGCTTACGAAGAGTCGGCACGGCGCAAGCTCCATATTCCTTGGGACTCCAGTCATATCGCCGTGCCGGAATTTACCGGCCGCAAAGTGCTTCGCGATTTTCCGCTTGCGGAGTTGGTTCCCTACATCGACTGGTCACCTTTTTTTCACACTTGGGAGATGCGCGGGCGTTACCCGGATTTGCTCGACGATCCGCTTCGAGGCCCGGCGGCGCGGGAATTGTTCGCCAACGCGCGGGAATTGTTGGACGAAATCGTGCAAAAAAAGCTGTTCACGGCCCATGCCGTCTACGGCCTCTATCCGGCGAACAGCGAGGGCGACGATATCGTTCTCTACAGCGACGTGTCGCGAGCGAAAGAGTTGACGCGCTTTCACACGTTGCGCCAACAGAAAGAGAGCTCGAGGAGTAAGCCGCAGTTGGCGCTGGCTGATTTTGTCGCCCCTTGCGCCGAAGGGTTGATCGATTACATCGGCGCTTTCGCCGTTACCACGGGTCATGGCACCCAAGAGCTGGCGGAGCGGTTTGAGCGGGAAAACGATCAGTACAACTCCATCATGGCGAAAGCTCTGGCGGACCGATTGGCAGAGGCCTTTGCCGAGTACCTGCACCAGCGAGTTCGCGTGGAGTGGGGTTACGGCAAAGAGGAGCATTTGACCCATGGAGATCTGATCGCCGAGAAATATCGTGGCATTCGCCCTGCGCCCGGCTATCCAGCCAGCCCGGACCATACGGAGAAACCGATTCTTTTCGATTTATTGAAGGTTCACGAGGCGACGGGTATCACTTTGACTGAAAGCTACGCGATGTTCCCCGCCGCTTCAGTGTGCGGGCTCTATTTCGCCCACCAAGAAGCGCATTACTTTGCCGTAAGCGCGATCGGCAAAGATCAAGTCGAGTCCTACGCAGCAAGAAAAGGGATGACGGTGGCCGAGGTGGAGCGCTGGCTCGGACCGGTGCTGGGCTATGATCCGGCGCGCGTATAGCCGGGATTATTGGATGTTCAAGGTTCAAAGTTCAATGTTCAAAGTCCGAAACGAATTGACCGTTGAACCTGGAACGTTGAATTTTGAACACCTCTGCCTTCGCCCCTCCAAGCCCATCTCTTGATCGACACTCAGTCGTGGGTTTTGCTCGCAGCGTGAATCATTCGGTCTATGCGTAAGGCACGGGAATCAGCTGATCCGTCGCTAAGCGCGAATCCTCTTCCCAGAGTTGGAGTAGTTTTTGGGTGACTGGGCCAGGTTTACCGTCGCCAACAGGTTGTCCGTCCCATTGAACCACCGGCGCTACTTTAATGGAGCTGCCGACCAACATCATTTCGGCAGCCTGCCGCCCTTCACTGACAGAAACATCGGCGAGTCGGATCTCTTTGAGGTCACCTTGTGCGACCAGACGCTCGGCGAGCTGGAACATCCGCTGGATGGTGATTCCGGAGAGAATCGCGTCGAAGGAGGGATGGCGCAATACGCCGTCCTTGGTGACAAAGGCGACATTCATGTTGGAGCTCTCTGCGATCCTGCCGTGTTGATCGATGAACACGCCATTGTCGGCGCCGTGATCTTTGGCTTCCAGCACGACCAAAACATTGGGCAAATAATTGGTTGACTTGGTGCGCGCAAAAAGTGGCGGCTTGATCGGGATCTGACTGGTAATCACTTTGACGCCTTCGGTGTAATAGCTTTGTGGGTAGAATTCTTGTTTGAAGACGATGACGTAAAAGCTGCTCCCGATGCATTCCGCTGGACCGAGGCCAAAGCCACCAGGTCCGGCGGAGAGCCAGTAGCGAACCGAGCCGTCGCGCTTGCCGCTGGCGGCAGTGGTGTCCAAAATGATTTGTCGGAGCTGCTCTCTCGGGAACGGAAGCGCAATGCGCGCCAGCTCCGCGGAACGAACCAAACGATCCAGGTGAGGATCCAATTGATAGAGCATGCCCTGAGTCAAGGTGGCGGTATCGAAGACCGCATGGCCGCGATGGACCATATGATCGTCGAGGGGCAGCACCATCAGCGCTGGGTCGGTGACAATGCCGCCGAGAACGCTGGAATACATGGAGTAAAAGTTAGCCGCCTTGGGATGGATGACCTGACTGAGACGAGAGATTGCCTCGTTGGTCGTGAAAGTCCGGGTTTTCTTCGCGCTCGACATACAAGAACCAGAAAGATTCAGAAAAAAGGGGGCTTCAGGTATTCCTGTGAAGCAGGACTCGGAGATTGCACCGCGGAGGCGCCCTTCGACGTTGCTCAGGGCAGGCTCCGGACGCGGAGTAAAGAGCTCTTGATTAAAAAATTCTCCGATTTCTGCGAACTCGGCGTCTCTGTGGTGAATACTTCTTCACAAAAGCCCCGGAATAACCAAAAAAGGATATCGACGGGCGGCTGTTTTTCGACCGTGGTGTTTTTGGCCACGCCGCATGTCAGATTCTATTCGAATTAGAAGAGAAACCGCAATTAGCTGTCGAGTTCCGGTTTCGGAAGCGCAACGAAAGGAACGCCCTCTTCCGCCAGCTCGGCTGTTTCCTTAGATGTAGCCGTACCATGGATCGGCCGTTCTTCAGCCTTACCCTGATGGATCTGCCGTGCCTCTTCAGCAAAGCGAGAGCCGACGTCTTCAAAGTTTTGCTTGATGTAGTGATGGACGTGGAGCAGCATTTCTTTGAACTCAGCGGGTGATGGTGGTGTCGGTGGCGGAGCTGCCGGCTGCTCGACCTTTTTCGGCGGGGCGGTTTGTTCTTTCTTGACATGAACAGCGCACGCATGAGGCATCTTCTCTACTCGTTTGCTGCCGCATGTCGGGCAAGAAATCAGCTTTTTTTCCGCCTGCTTTTGAAAGTCTTCAAAGCTCGGAAACCAGCCTTCAAACTGATGCTTTTTCCTGCAGATAAGGTTGTAGACGACCATACGATCCTGCAAGGTATGAATAAGTTTGTTTTAGTAGGTTGTCAAGGGAGTAGGGGCTCTTCTGGCCAGGGGCCAGACCATAATAACTTTGGGCTCCGGGCCATCCCTGGAGGGATTTATCTGTGTTTCCGGTAGTTTGATGAGGCGCGGTGTCGTGATAGGATCGTGCGATGAGCAATGAGTTGGCGATAAAGATCGTGCGCAAGGTTTCCGCGGTCCCACGCGAGACATGGGATGGTCTGTTGGGTTCTGGCTCGCCCTTCGTGAAATGGGACTGGTTGGATAGTTTCGAGCAGACCGGCTGTGTCAACGAAGAGACCGGCTGGCTGCCGCACCATCTGCTGGTTGACAAGGACGGAAAAATTGTCGCTGCCTGTCCAATGTATCTCAAACTGCACAGTATGGGAGAGTTTATTTTTGACTGGGAATGGGCGGAGGCAGCCCACCGGGTCGGTATCCAGTACTACCCCAAGATGTTGGTGGGCGTGCCGTTCACGCCCGTCACCGGCCCGCGTTTTCTCACGGCGCCTGGCGAAGACCGAAAATCTCTCATTCGCCTCATGGGTCAAGCGCTCGCAAAAGTGGCCGCGGACAACAAAATATCCTCAGTTCATGTGAACTTTTGCTTGGTCGAGGAGAGGGAGGCTCTGGAAGAGGTCGGGTTTTTCCCCAGAGCCGGTCTCCAATTTCACTGGCAGAATCAGAATTTTCACACATTCGACGACTATCTCGGCAGTTTCCGCAGTGATCGGCGTAATAAGATTAAACGAGAGCGACGCGAAGTCGCGCAAAGGGGCATTGTTATCCGGGCCTTCGAAGGGGACGATCTTTCGCGAACGCAAATGCGCACGATGTTTCGTCTTTACAAGGGCCATGTGGATCGCCACTACTACGGCCGCCAATACCTCACGGCGGAATTTTTCGATGAGGTTCAGCGTCGGTTTGCGCCGCACGTTTGCCTGATGTTGGCTGAGCGGGACGGGAAAGTCATCGCCGGCACTTTCAACGTGCGGGACGAGACGGCGATGTACGGCCGCTATTGGGGCGCCTTCGAAGACCAGCCTTTTCTGCATTTCAACGTCTGCTATTATTCCGCCATCGAGCATTGCATTCGTTTAGGCTTGGAACGATTCGAAGCCGGCGCCGGCGGCAGTTTCAAGCAGCTTCGGGGCCTGGACCCTGAACCCACCGGTAGTGTTCACTATATCGTCGACGGAAAGTTTCGGCGCGCCGTGGAGCGATTCCTGCAGCAGGAGCGGGAGATAATCCGCCAGAAGCGGGACATGCTGCTCGATGGAAGCCAGCTCAAACGCGCACCCCAGGAGCCTTAGCCCAGGGACGTTCAAGGTTCAACGTTCCAGGTTCAATGTTTCAAATCGTTTGCGGACTTTGAACATTGAACTTTGAACCTTGAACTCAAAACCCTCACTCGCGCTGTAGGGCTTGGCTCTCGGTGACTGTCGCAATAATTCGAGCTAGTCGTTCCACCTTTCTTGACAGGTTCATAGGTTTCTTCTAACGTCGGCTGCGGAGCCAAAATTGTGAAACCCGCCATTAAGAACATCATCGAGCCGCTGATCTTTTTCGCCGTGCTCTTGATTCTGTGGGAGATCTTGGTCGAGGTGATCAAGGTTCCCTCTTTTATTTTGCCGCCGCCCCACGATTTGTGGACGTCTTTTGTAAAGAAATTACCGATCCTGGGCCATCACGCTCTGATCACGTTCACCGAAGCGGTGGGTGGATTTACCTTCTCTTTGGTTCTCGGGGTGACATTCGCGATCGCGGTGGTTTATTCGCGCCATCTCCAGAATACGATTTACCCGCTGATCGTGATTCTCTACGCCATGCCGAAGAGCGCCTTCGCCCCGCTCATGGTGATCTGGGTCGGCTACGGGCTTACTTCCAAGATTGCGATCGCCTTTCTGGTGGCGTTTTTTCCGATCGTCGTGAATACTGTCGTGGGACTCAAAGAAGTGGAGCCGGAGCTTTTGGAACTGGCTCGCATCAACCGCGGGTCACAGTTCGATGTCTTCAAAAAGATTCGGCTCCCGAATTCGATACCCTTCATGTTTGCCGGGATCAAAGTGGCAATCGTTCTCTCCGTTACCGGCGCCATCGTGGCGGAGTTTGTCGCGGCCAACGAAGGGCTGGGCTATCTCGTGCTGCAGGCCAATTATAGCCTGGATACGGCCTTTGCCCTGGTGGTCCTGCTTATTTTGGCCGTTCTGTCATTGGGTCTTTTCTGGCTGGTCGAGATCGTGCAAAGAAAAATCGCTCCCTGGAGCGCCGAGGTTCGCCAGGTCGAAGGCTCTTTCTGAAAATATTTCGGAGGATAATAATGGCATTAATCAAAAAGGATTTTTCCCGCCGGGCTCGCGAGGTCCTTGCAGCCGTTGTCATCGCGCTGATTGCTTTGACATACGTTGGCTCATCCGCCGCCGCCGAGCCCAAAGCTGGAACGATACGTCTCGATTTCATCATCGGGGGCAAGCATGCACCGTGGTACGTCGCACTGGAAAAAGGCTTTTACGCCAAGCGCGGGCTGGCTCCGACCATTCAAGCGAGCACCGGCTCCGCTGACACGGTGCGCACGATTGCGGCGGGCGGTGCGGATTTCGGGTTCGCCGACATTGCGACAATGATCGTTGCCAAATCCCGCGGTGCAGCGGTGCAGGCCGTGGCTCAGTTCGGTTACGTCGGGGCGACCATTGTCTGGCGCGACGAAGGCGTGATCAAAGGAATCAAGGACCTTGAAGGGAAATCTTTGGCGATCAGTCCCGGTCAAGCCCAATGGTTTCTAATGCCGGCGTACTGTCGCATCAATAAGATCGACTTCAAATCGATCAAGATTCAAGAAACGGCGCCGCCGATTCAACCGGCAGCCTTGGCGACCAAGAAGGCAGACTTCATCATCATGTTCCGCGCTTCCAACGACGAAGTTGCCGAGCAGGCCGCATCGAAAGTTGGGGTCAAACTCTCGCGAGTATTCATGAAGGATACCGGCCTCGATATTTACGGAACCAGTCTGATCGTAAAGGATGACGATATCAAAAAACGCCCGGATTTCGTTCGAGCCTATGTCGAAGGGACCTTGGAGGGACTGCGCTATTCCCGCGATCATCAAGAAGAGTCGCTCAAGATTCTGCTCAAGCACAAACCCGAGCTCGATCCGGCGCTCACGACGCTGCAGCTCAAAAATGCGCTGACGGAGGTGTTCTTGCCGTTCGAATCCGCACAAATCGGCTTGGGTTATATGAAGCCGGACATTGTGGACAAAACCGTAAAGGTGACCAATGAGTACTTCGACGTCGGTCGGAAAGTGGCAGCCAACGAAGTTTTCACGAACCAATTCATCAAGCGCTAATTCGTGAGAGCCGCCAAGGTAGCTCAGTGCCGCCCCTGATCATGGTTCGGAATGTCTCCAGGGTTTTTACGAGCGGCGCGAGGACCGTTCATGCTCTCGAACAAGTTTCATTCGAGATCCAGGCCGGCGATTTTGTCTCCCTGGTGGGCCCCAGCGGTTGCGGTAAGAGCACATTGCTCAAAATCGTTTCCGGGTTACTTCCCGCTTCCTCCGGGACTATCTCAGTTAGTGACAAACCGGTTGATGAGCCACTCGAAAATGTCGGGATGGTATTTCAATCGCCGGTTCTCTTAAAATGGCGGCCGGTACTAGGCAACGTCCTGTTGCCGGTTGAATTCGCGAAACTGGATCTGGCCAGCCACACCGAACGGGCTCGCGCGTTGCTCAAGCTGGTCGGATTGGAAGACTTCGAGGAAATGTATCCGCATCAGCTTTCCGGCGGCATGCAGCAGCGAGTCTCCCTGTGCCGCGCGTTGGTCATGGACCCGCAGCTGCTGCTCATGGATGAGCCGTTTGGAGCGCTCGACGCCATGACGCGGGACGAGCTGGATCTCGAGTTGCTGCGTATCTGGCAAGAAAGAAAAAAGACCGTCCTTTTCGTGACCCACAGCATTCAGGAAGCGGTGTTTCTGTCGGACCACGTCATCGTGATGTCGGCCCGACCCGGCAGGCTTCTGGAGCAAATCACGATCCAATTGCCGCGCCCGAGAACGATGGAGATGATGAGCACGACGCAATTTGGCGAATACACTCTGAAGATACGCGCCCTGCTTCAAGGTGTGAACGGTATTCCCGCTGCTATCCCGGGGTCCACCGCATGAATTTGTTTCGTTCGTAGGCTATAGTACTTATAACTTTCGATCTCCAATCAATTAACATTCGCAGGCATTCTACCTTTCGCATGGTACCCTCCGGAAACATGACCTACGCCAAGGCCGGCGTCAGCATCGAAGCGGGCGACGAACTGGTGCGCCGCATTGGGCCGATCGCGTCGAGAACCAAACGGCCGGGCGTTCTCGCGGGTGTCGGAGGATTCAGCGCGCTCTTCGATCTAAAAGAGCGAGGCTATCGCCAGCCGGTGTTGGTTTCTTCAACGGACGGCGTCGGGACCAAGCTCAAGGTTGCCTTTATGATGAAGAAACACGATACGGTGGGCATCGATCTTGTGGCCATGGGCGTGAATGATATCCTGACGCAAGGAGCCGAGCCGCTTTTTTTCTTGGACTATTTCGTCTGCGGCAAGCTTGACGTGGATTTGGCCGAGAGCGTGGTCGGCGGCGTTGCCGAAGGTTGTCGCCAGGCAGGCTGCGCTTTGATCGGTGGTGAAACCGCTGAGCATCCTGGTGATTTTCCCAACGGTGAGTATGATCTGGCTGGCTTTGTCGTTGGAGTCATCGAAAAGAAGAAGATTCTCAATCCCAAGTCGATTGCGCCGGGAGACGTTCTGATCGGGCTGCCCTCCAGCGGTCTTCACAGCAACGGCTACTCGTTGGCGAGAAAGGTCTTGCTTGACGTGGGCCGGCTGAAGCTCAGGCAAAAGGTTCCTGAGTTGGGGAGGAGTTTGGGTGAGGAGTTGTTGGAGCCGACGCGGATCTACGCCAAGTCGATGCGAGGTCTGTTGGCGAAGTATCCCATCAAGGGCGCGGCCCACATCACCGGCGGTGGCATCCCGGGCAACTTGCCGAGAATTTTGCCCGAGGGGCGGCGCGCTTGGATCAACCGCCGCAGTTGGCCGGTTCCGCCGGTATTCGATTTGATCCAAAAAATTGGCCGTGTCTCACGAGAGGAGATGGACCGGACATTCAATAACGGCCTGGGGATGATCCTGGTGGTCGGCGAGCGCCATGTAGGCGGGGTTACGTCGATGCTCGAGAAAATGCGTGAAGGTTATTTTTTGGTTGGCGAAATTAAAAAAGGCAGACGACAGGTTACTTTTGTTTCCTGAGGGGCAACCCATGCCAAGACCACTTCCCATCGGCGTATTGATTTCGGGCAGCGGTACCAATCTTCAAGCCATCATCGACGCCATCGCGGCGCAGGAGCTGGAAGCGAAGATCCAGGTCGTGCTCAGCAACCGCGCCGATGCCTACGGCCTGGTGCGGGCAAAAAAAAACGGGATTCCCGTCGCGGTTCTGGATCACAAGCGGTTTCCCAGCCGGGAGGCCTTCGACCAGGCGGTCGTCGATATTTTGCGGGGCCGTGAAGTGGAACTGGTTGTGCTTGCCGGGTTCATGCGGCTCCTTTCCTCGGTATTCGTGGGTGCTTATTCCAACCGGATCATGAATATCCATCCGGCCTTGCTTCCCGCCTTTCCCGGACTCCACGTGCAAAAGAAAGCCGTGGAGCACGGGGTGCGGTTCTCCGGTTGCACAGTTCATTTTGTCAACGAAGCATGCGATGAAGGGCCGATCATCATTCAAGCGGTAGTGCCGGTGTTCCCGGATGATACCGAAGAGACGCTCGCCGCCCGCATCCTCGAGCAAGAGCACCGGATCTATCCCCGCGCCATTCAACTCTACAGCGAGGGACGTTTGCGGGTCGAAGGACGCAAAGTCTTTGTTGATGGCTTCAGTAAGGAAGAACATCAGGCGCTTATCCAGCCGCCTTTGATCAACCAATGAAAAAAGCTAAGCCGGTGTTGATTTTGCTGACGAAGGTCCTGGTCAGCTCCGGGCTTTTGGTCTTTTTTTTCACACGCATTCATTTCGAGCGCTTTTTGCATACCCTTGCCGGGGCGGATTTTAACTATGTCGCCATCGGGTTAATTGTCTATCTCGCCACGCAGTTGGTCAGCGCGCTCAGATGGGCGGTTCTGTCCCGGCCCTTGGGCTTTGATACTCGCTACAAGGATTTCAGTCTCTACTATCTCATCGGGATGTTTTTTAATCTGTTCGCGCCCAGCACCGTAGGGGGAGACGTCACCCGGGTTTACTATCTCGCTCGGGATGGAGACAAGCATCCGGGCAAAGGTTGGGCCGTCTCCACGATTCCGGCGGCCGTGTCGGTGTTCATGGATCGCGCGGTGGGAATGACGGTTTTGCTTTGGCTCGGCGCTACGGCGCTGGCGTTATTCCCTTATTATGCGGTACCATCGGGAATACGTTCTCTGACCTTCGCTCTCTCCTTGGCTTTGGTGGCCGGGGGGTTGCTGGTCCCGGTGCTTCGCCGCCTTCTCCCGGATGACGGCCATCCAATCGTTGTCAAGTTAAGACTTGCCATGAGAGCCTATCACGACCATTGGGGAGTTATCCCTCAGGCTATACTCCTTTCGTTTGTCCTTCACCTGGTGCAGGCTTGGATTCACTTCTTGATGGGCAAAGCTCTCCATATCAATATTCCCTTTTCCTTTTGTCTGATCTTGTACCCGCTGGTCGGGACGTTCGCCGCAATACCGGTCAGCCTTAACGGCATCGGCCTGCGAGAAGGAGGGTATCTTTTTTTGCTCGGTCTTATTGGAGTAAGCACTGAGCACGGCATCGCCTTTGGGTTGTTGCTGTTCCTGATCGTGGTGGTGGACAGCTTGATCGGCGGACTGCTGTTTTTGCTGAAGCAGAGTCCCAAATCAGCCGGCGATACCTGGGTGAAATCAACTTAACCCGGATTCCGCAGTTGCGATCGACAGAAAGCGCGAGTCGCAACCCTTCCACAGCGAAGTCGACGGGTTTCTGCCTCTGAGCAGACATCGATCAAGGGTGCTTCGAGGGGATTTTAGCCTCATAGCAACGACGTGCGAGATAGCGCAAAAAGACTTTGAAACTTTACAGTCGGACGCCTTCGCTGCTCCAGGATTGCACCTCACTTCCGCCATTTTCGGTTTAACTGCGGAATCCGGGCTTAACCGAGATAGCCGCGGAAGAGCGTCGCAAGACCCAAAAACGAGAAAAAACCGAAGGCATCCGTAAGACCGGTTACGATGATGCCGGCTCCCAGGGCCGGATCGAACTTCAGGGCTTTCAAAACCAGCGGAATAACGGCGCCGGAAAAACCGGCCATCAAACCGAGGTTGAGAATCATGGCGCTCGCCAGAACTAATCCGAGAAAAGGGTTGCCTTTCCAGAGGAATGCTGCGACCCCTATTGCGCCGCCGGCTGCAAGGGCGATGCAGATATTGACCAAGACTTGCTTGACGATGACCTTCCAAGCCGAAGAAAATTCGAGCTCACCCAGGGCAATCGCGCGAATGATGACCGTGGCCGTCTGAGTGGCGCCGTTGCCGCCGACCCCGGCGACCACGGGCATGAACGTGACCAGGGCGATGATCTCATGCAGGGTCCCTTCGAATAAGCCCACCACGGAGGCGGCCAGGGTTGCGGTCAGTAAATTCAGAGTGGTCCATGGCAGGCGCATTCTTACGGAGCGAGAGACCGGCGTAAAGACGCGATCCTCCTCCGCCAAACCGGCCATCTTGTACATATCCTCGGTGGCCTCTTTGTCGATGATGTCGATGACGTCGTCCACCGTAATAATCCCCTCCAATCGTCCTGATTCATCGACAATGGGCAGCGCGAGCAACTCGTATTTCGACACCAGGCGCGCTGCTTCTTCCTGGTCCATCATGACATTCGCTTTGATGGGATCGGCGATCATCATTTCGCGCAGGACGCGATTCGGCGGCGCGATCACTAGATTTCGCAAGGGGACGACGCCCACGAGTTTCCCCTCGACGTCGACCACGTAGAGATAGAAGAACGTTTCCAATTCGCCGCGCTCGCGGATCTTGTCGATGGCGCCTTGGGCGGTGGTCTCCGGGGACAGGGTCATGAAGTCGGTCGTCATGATGCGCCCGACGCTTCCTTCCGGATAACTGATCAACTCGCGGACTTCGGCACGCCGTTTGGGGTCCAAGAGAGCGATAATTCGTTCGCGCCGCTCTTCGGGCAGGCTGTCAATGAAACTGACGGCGTCGTCCGGGTCTGCCCGGACAATCATGCGGCTGACTTTTTCGTCGTCAATCAGCTCCAGAATATCGGGCAACAGTTCAGGAGGGAGCTCTTTGAGCGCCTTGTCGGCGCGGCGTGCTGAGAGGAGGATATCGAAGAGCTGTCTGACTTCGGGCGGTTCGAGTCCTTTGAAGAGCAGTGCGATATCAGCGGGGTGACGCTGGCCAATAAGTCTTAGCACGCGATCGGGTGTGGCCGTGCGCAGCATCTCGCGGACGATGTCGTGATCGATGGGAGCGGCTTTCATGCTGTCTCTCGGTGATCAAGCTCGTTTCTTCATAACCATTGGCCTGCCGATTTGCAAATTTATTGAGGTGATTTGAGCCCCTTAAAGGCCCAATCGAAATTTGCTATGCTACCCCGTTGCCGAATCGCGTTCGGGGAGAGAGATAACCGATGGTGCCCAGGCGAAATTCATGGATTGTGTTCCAGGTCGCTGCGCTCGCATTTTTTCTGCTGGTGACGTTTTTCGGTGCCGGGCTCGGAGTGGCATGGGCAGGGGCAGCCAGTAGCGCGGTGTTGGACGGCCGTCCGCCATCATTTTCCGCGATTGCCAAAAGAACCATGCCGGTGGTCGTGAACATCTCTACGACCGCGCAACGTTCTCCGCGCAGCGGATCCAACGACCCTATCGACGAGTTTTTCAGTCGTTTTTTTGGCGATGCGCCGCCGCGGGAAAGCAGCCAGCGGAGTTTGGGCTCGGGCATCCTGATCAGTCAAGACGGCGAAATTCTCACTAGCTATCACGTCGTGCGCCATGCCGATGCGATCAAAGTGAAGCTGGCGGATCAAACCGAGTATGAAGCCCGACTGATCGGAAAAGACGACAGGACCGACCTCGCTTTAATCAAGATTCGAAAATCCGGCGGCAATCTGCCGTTTGCGCGCCTGGGCAGTTCGAGCCAGTTGGACGTCGGCGACTGGGTGATGGCCATCGGCAATCCGTTTGGTTTGGAACACACGGTCACCGCCGGTATTGTCAGCGCCAAAGGCCGAGTCATTGGCGCGGGACCTTACGATAAATTCATCCAAACCGACGCCTCGATCAATCCCGGCAATAGCGGAGGTCCTCTGATCAATGCCTCGGGCGATGTTGTCGGCGTGAACAGCGCGATTTTTAGCCAGTCTGGAGGCAATGTTGGGATCGGCTTTGCGATTCCTATCGATCTGGCGAAGAAGGTTGTCGATCAGTTGAAAAAGAACGGCCGAGTGGTGCGTGGCTGGTTGGGCATCCGGGCCCAAGACGTCTCGCCACAACTCGCCGCCTCCTTGGCCGTGACCCGCAATGCGGCCGATATGGCCGTTGTCACGGAAGTCGGAGAGGGAAGCCCTGCGGCTGAGGCCGGCGTGAAACCGGGAGACGTGGTTGTGGAGTTTAACGGCAAGCCGGTTCCCAGGAGCCAAGATTTCCCCTCCGTGATTGCGGACACGCCGCCCGGGCAAAAAGTGACGTTGAAAATTCTCCGTGACAAGAAAGAACAGATCGTTTCAGTGAGGATCGGCGAACTTCCCGAAGAAGTGGACGCTCTGCAAAAAGCGGAGACCCGGGATCCGGAGATCGGTGTCCGGGTTCAGCGGATTACCCCGGAGGCGGCGCGCCGCCTTGGCTTAAATTCGACAAAAGGGGTATTGATAGTGGAAGTTCAACCGGGGAGTCCGGCGGACTTGGTGGGGCTCGAACCCGCTGATGTGGTCCGGGAGGTCAATCAACGCCCGGTCAATAACATCAGTGATTTCGAGCGTGCTGTCCGGCAAGACAGGCGAGGAGAACGGATCCTGCTGCTCGTGCAACGGGGAGATAACGCAGTATTCTTTGCGCTCAAGCGCAAAGGCTAGGAGGGTTTATGTTCGGACTGGGGCTTCAAGAACTCTTGGTGATTTTGGTTATTGCGCTGGTCATCTTCGGACCGACCAAGCTTCCCCAGATCGGCAGTGGTTTGGGCAAAGCGATTCGGGACTTCAAAAAGGGCGTCAGCGGCGACGATAGCGAAGATTCGGGAAACGACACAAAAAAAGACACCCCTCCCAAAGACTTACCGCGTTAGGTATCGCCGGCTCGGCTATTTGCGGCGGCCTAGGCAAGTAGGCTTCCCTTTTGCCTTCCTGACTTTGCTAGAGCTCCCGGGTGGAGTGAAAACCGTTGGTTTTTTTCGTCCCCAGTAGAACGGTGTAGAGCGAGGTCTTAGAAAGTTTGTAAACTTTCTCCACGCTTAGTTCGGCCATTTCGATGAACGGTTTCAGCTTCAGATCGGTTCGCCAACCCAACCAGCGGGTAACCGGATCCAACGCCTGGGTCAAAGATCCCAGCAGCGGAAAGTCGCTAGTAAAGTGATTCACGATGACGATCTTTCCCCCCGGTTTGCAGACGCGCTTCGCTTCTTCGATCATTCGAATCGGGTCGGGCACCACGGTGACAACGTGGAAGGCCATGACGTAATCGAAGGTATTTTCCGCAAACTCTAGATCGAGCGCATTCATCTCAATGACTTTCAAGTGCGACCAGCCGTTCTCGAGGATTTTCTGACGAGCTCGGGCGAGCATGTCGGGCGCAAGGTCAATGCCCGTGACCTCGCAATGTGTTGGATAGGCCGGAAAGGAGGTGCCAGTTCCCGCACCTATCTCCAGCACCGTGGCGCCCGGCGGGATCTCGAGATCCTCGATAACCCGTTCCAGGCGAGTGTAAAAGATCTTGCCGAAGATTTTGTCGTAAAGTGGGGCGAAGTCCGAGTATAAGCGACTTTCGTGTGCCTCGATATCACCCATGAGCCCAACCCCACCCCTGGGAGTGCGCCTCAGGCATCCCGAATGTCCCTGCTCTGTTTCTTGTAGAAAATCGAGATATCTCGCTTGCGAAACCTCCACTGCTTGCCCTTTTTGAAGGCGGGCAAAATGTTTTTCCGGGCGAATTCATTCACGGTGTCTGGGCTCAGATCTAATATTACCGCAACCTGCCTGCTGTTCAATAGCTCCTCTTCTCTTTCCGTCATAAAACTCCCTCCCCCGAGCATGCCTTTCGCTCCACTCTGGCTCAAAAGTTTTTTTTATCTAACAAGTTCACCGTGGACTGTCAAGGAAAATTGCGTTGATTTTGCACCAATACTGACTCGCGTCTCGGGATCCGGCAATCAGGTTGCCGATTCAGTCGCCCGCTTCGAGGGAGACCGAATCGCCAGAATCATCATGTCCAACTAGTGTAGTGTCTCACGCTGTTGGTAACTTATCCGGTGTATCACCATGGCGAGGGTTCTAGCCATAAGTGAAACTCGGAATATCTCCCGTAAAGCATGTCCTGAGCGTAGACGAAGGGACGCCAAGGCCGCAAAGATCGGAGAATAATAATAAACAATGTTTTCAAGATCATTCATCTTTTCCCTCCGAACTTGGCGTGCTTTGCGCCTTGGCGGGAGTCAATTCCCCTGAACGAGAGTTTCACCCCATGTTATGTCGAATAATAAGTGCCTTCATTTAAGAGACACTACACTAGAAGAAACCTGTGGACGCAGGGCTCCTGGGCGAATCGCGAGAAATCACCCGGCGGACCGAATGAAGAGATCGCGCGGTTAAAAGTGGCTTGCGCCTTTATGGGAGTTCCTTTAGATTGAAATCGCAACACTTCCGGCTAAAAGCAGACGACAATTCGCTGCTCCACTACCTCCTATGCGCACGATCGTCAAGTTCTTGAGCGTTACCTGCTTTACGCTCGCGCTGTTTTTCATCGTCGTTTCGGTGGCTTTCTTTCACCTAGTCCGCGCCGGCGAATTTCGCCAATTCGTTCTGGGTGAACTGGAGGCAAGGACGTCGCTGAAGATCCAGGTCGGCGAGGCTGATCTGGAGTGGGGACGGATTCTAGGAATCGGCTTTCGTGAACTTGCGTTGTTCGAACCGGATGGATCGCAGCCAGTCGTGGTGGCGGAGCGGGTGAGCGCACGCGTAGCGTTACTGCCGCTTCTCCAGCGCAAGCTGGTTCTCTACGGCGTGCGACTTCACAAACCGACCGCGCGAGTGGTGCGCGACGGCGAAGGGCGAATCCCACTGCTCGACCGGTTGCTCAATCTGCCTATCTTGAGACCAGAGACAAGTCATTTCGACCTCGATCTGCATTCGATCAGTATCCAAGACGGGGAAATCGACTTGGAGGAGGAGCAGGCTGAGGGGAGGGTCCGGACGACACAGTTTCGCGACGTTGACTTGGAGCTTGCGACGATTCGCGGTCAACAGTGGCGGAAGTTTGTCAAAGAGCTCGCCAATCTGAAGCAACCGGAGCCTCAGGGAGCCGCGTTGGATTTCGACTTAAAAAGCGATGTCAAAACTGACAGCGGGAGCACGACCGTACAGGCGCGGGGCAAAGTCGTGTTTCCCCAGGAGACTTTCGAATTTCATAACGCGTTGTGGAACGCGCAACTGCAATTTGGCGGCCTCGGTGCGGGTCTGGTGCGGTCCTATATCGGCGATCGGTGGCCGGTGAAATTGATCACCGGAGTTTTTGCGCCGCGATTGCATGTCGAGGGCAATACCAAGGATCAGCTTCGACTCCGCGGCACTCTGTTATTCAAAAAACTCGCGGTCGAGGTCCCTGGTCTGTTGGCCGCTCCCTTCGCGCCCGGCGACGGGCAAGCGGAGTTTGACGTCGCTTGGCAGCCCCAACGGTTGGGAATTTCGCTTTTTGACTTTCGTTCAAACGAGCTAAAACTCGCGATAAAGGGAGAGACCCGCCTGACTGCGGCCAATGACACGCATGTTCAACTGAATCTGTCGGCACCCGCACTGCCGCTTGTCGTGCTGCGCAAGTATCTTCCGCTGACGATGCTGGGTTTGGCGCCACTGGAAAGCTTCGTGAGCAGCTTACAAGAGGGTGAATTGCAACTAAAAAAGCTCGGAATCAACGGCACGATCAGTGAACTTCGAAACGTAACGCAGAGCGTGGCTAGAGGGCTGGTTGGGTTTGATGGCGAGTTGCGTAACGTCGGCTCGAAACCGAACGCAGACGGTTATCTTCCCTTGCAAGGAATGCAGGGGCTGATCCGCCTCGAAAAGGGACTATTTACATTTGCGGGTCTTAATGGAAATTACGGTCAATCACGCTTCACCGACGTTGATGGCACCTACCAGCTGGCGCCGACGGGCCCGGGAAACCTCGAGTTTCGTGGCAATGGCGATATCGATCTGGCAGAACTTCGTCAGCAAATGGGACTGGCAATATTCCCTTCACAGGTGACCAAACTCTCGTCTTCTCTGGGAGAGATGGGAGGCAAGGCACAACTCCGTCTCAGTCTACAGCGACGGGGAGAATCGGCACCTGCTTTCGAGGGACAAGTGACATTGGACAATGCGCGTCTGCGCTTCGATGAGATCTCTCTGACGGAGATCAAAGGCGTCGTCGCACTCTCACCCAACAAAATTTACGCGGAAAAGCTGAGGGCTCTGCTATCAAACTCTCCAGTTGAGATTCAGCTGGCGCTGACAAATTACGCTGAGGAGAGCGGTCGCTTCGACCTCGGGGTGGAATCCCCGGGGGTTAAAGCCGGAATTGTTAGCCGTCTGCTGCTTTCCACCGGCTCGCCCGAAGACCCCGGGATCGTGCGCGGCTCGGTGCGTTACCAGGGTGCGTTCGCAAACAAGGCTGATCGGAAATTCACCGGGACCTTGGATCTTTTCGGCGTGAAGCTTGACCATCCGCCGCTGCTACAGCCTCTGCGAGAGCTGAGCGGGCGAGTGAAAATCGATGACGCGGGAATTGACTTTCAGGATTTAAAAGGATTGCTTGTCGGCTCTGGGTTTGGGTTCGGCGGCCGGTGGCGATACGGCCAAAAGCCACAGCTGGTCTTTGATTTTGCCGCTCCGGCACTGGATGTCGAGTATTTGCTTTCGCAAATTGATCCCGAATCCACGGAATGGTACGCGACTCTTACAGCCCACGGCAAAGTCAGCCTTGTTAAAGGACGTTTTAGAGGCTTCGAGTTTACCGATCTCACGAGCGATCTAACTCTCGATCGTCGAGTTTGGCGTTTCGAGAATGCCGTCATGCGTTCGGCGGGAGGAGGCGTCCAAGGAGTTGCAATCGTTGCGGACCAACCTGACATTGTCGCCATATCGTTGACACCGAAGATTCAGGGTATTCCGGTTCAAGCCATGCTGAACTGGTTTGAAGCGGGCCAAGCCGAGATGACGGGTGCGGTCAACGTGACAGGCAAACTGGAATCGACGGGACAGAATGGCCTCGAGCGGAAACAGAACTTGAACGGAGCGTTGAGCTTGCGCATTGAGCACGGGACGATTCACCGCCTGCGCTTGGTGGTGCAAATTTTGAACCTGCTGGATCTGTCCCGCTGGTTCACTCTACAGTTGCCTGATCTCAACAAAGAGGGCATCCGCTTCCGTAGTATTACCGGTGACTTCAAGGTCCAGCAGGGCGTCTTTTCGACTCAGAACTTGATTGTCGATAGCGACGACTTGCGCATGACGGGCAGCGGCAAGATCGATGTGGCAAAGGACGAAATCGATTTTGTTCTTGCGGTGCGTCCTTTCGCCGGTATCGACACGGTTATCGGTTACATCCCGCTGATTGGACGCAGCTTCGCGGCCATTAAAAACTCTTTTCTGGTCGCGAGCTTCAATGTTCGCGGTCCGCTGGAAGAGCCCACGATCACGCCGGCGCCCCTAAGCACCCTCTCGGAAGTTTTTTTCGGTGTCTTGGGTATTCCCAAGAATATGATCGGCCTCGGTGATGAGGAAAAAAGAGGGGAATCGCAAAACGACCGGAAGACCGAACCGATGCCGGAGGCCGCGCCGGTGCCCGCCCAATGAAACCAACGTTGATCCTCTATACGAGAAAGGATTGTTGTCTTTGCGAAGAGATGAAAGCAGTTGTCCGGCCCGTGGCCGAAAGCTTTCGTTTCACCCTCGAGGAGGTGGACGTCGACAACTCTGCAGAGCTGCAAGAGCGATACGGCGACGAAGTGCCCGTGCTTTTGGTCAACGGCAGAAAAGCCTTCAAATATCGGGCAACGGCCAAAGAATTGGAAAACAGATTGAGAAAAGAAGACCAAGGGAGCTAGATGATGGCCAACCAAATTGTCTGGTGTGATATTCCAGTCCTGGACCTAGAGCGGGCGATCCGTTTCTATTCGGCGGTTCTAGGTTCGGAAGTAAAGCAAGAGCAACTCCCCGGAATGACGATTGGCATCTTGCCGCACAACGACGGCGAAGTCGGCGGATGTTTGTTGAAAAGCTCTGACGATAAGCCGTCCGACATGGGGCCTATGATTTATCTGAACACCAACGGACGGCTCGATGAGGCCGTCGTCGCGGTTGTTCCCAACGGCGGCAAAATACTCAAACCGAAGCACGCCATCGGCCCGTATGGCTCGCGCGCCGTGATTCTCGATAGCGAGGGGAACCGGGTGGCGCTCAACTCCGATTAGCTTGCGGTTTTGCAGTCTAAGACACAAAGCGTCTAAGGGATTTGGAAGGTTGAAATCAGGGTTAATCCCGATATCAAAGGCGGTCAGTTATGATTGAAATAAACGGTTAATCTAGGAGGACCGGCCTTGTCCGCACGCTTTGACCTTGAGATAAACGTCCATTCGGTACGAGCGGCTTTAGCGCTCACTTTCTCGATACTTGCCCTGCTGGCGGCATGCAGGCCAGCTGCCGAGCCGCCGGCCCCGGAGATCCGTCCCGTCCGCGTTATGACTGTCGCCAAAACGACTGGCGGCGAGACGGTATCGCTTACCGGCAACATTCAAGCGCAAACCGAAGTCAACCTCGCCTTTCGCATCGATGGCCGGATGATCCAGCGGAACGTGGATGTCGGCGCTACGGTCAAGCCGGGCCAAGTCATCGCCACCCTCAATGCCGACAACGAGGAGAACGCCCTGCAATCGGCGCGCGCGAACCTGGCCGCCGCCAGGGCGCAACTGGTGGAGGCGCGGAACAATTACGATCGCTATAAGAGTCTGCTCGCGCAACGCTTCATTGCGGTAGCTGAGTTCGACCGGGCTGCGGCGAGCCTACAGACCGCTCAATCCCAGGTAGATTCCGCACAGGCGCAAGTGAACATCGCCCAGAACCGCCTGGGGTATGCCCAACTCGTCGCCGATGCGGGTGGTACCGTAACCGCAGTGGGGGCTGAGCCCGGCGAGGTGGTGCAGGCCGGCCGCATGATCGTGCAGGTCGCGCGTCAGGCCGGAAGAGATGCCGTCTTCGATGTATCACCCCAGATCAAGGACCGGGCTCCCGCCAATCCCGAGATCACGGTCTTGCTCACGGCGGATCCAAAGGTGACGGCGACCGGCCGCGTGCGGGAAGTCTCACCTCGAGCCGATCCGGCTACAGGGACCTTCAGGGTCAGGGTCGGGCTCACCAATCCGCCCGCAACGATGCGTCTCGGAACGACCGTGACCGGACGCATGCAGCTCGGTAGCGTGACGGGCATCGAGATTCCGGCCTCCGCGGTGACCCGGTCCGACCGGCAGTCGGCCGTGTGGGTCGTCGATCCCAAGACCGGAACGGTATCGACGCGCAACATCGAAGTGGGGTCCCAGGATTTGGCCAGAGTCGTTGTCGCATCGGGTCTGGATCCGGGTGACGTCGTCGTAACCGCGGGCGTCCAGGCCCTGCGGCCCGGCCAGAAAGTCCGCTTGCTCGAGACCAAGCAGTGATCGGCCCCAATCTTTCCGAGTGGGCGCTCGGCAAGCGCTCGCTGGTCATTTTCCTGATGATCATCGCCGTGGTCGCAGGCACGCTGTCGTT
>Ga0105092_10000453_pt1 | contig 21333 bp, 20 predicted proteins | sample PPLLak2March2015_FD_87021 | JGI IMG/M metagenome (GOLD analysis project Ga0105092, IMG submission 87021) | Freshwater sediment microbial communities from Prairie Pothole Lake near Jamestown, North Dakota, USA - PPLs Lake P7 Core (1) Depth... | ecosystem: Environmental > Aquatic > Freshwater >... | reverse complement strand
GCTGATGTTGGTCATAGGGTTTAAATACTGGATCCATAGAAGATTGGTTTTATTATGAAATATTTGTTAAAATAAAAATGTTTATAACTTAATAACCTTCTTTTTATTTATTATGTTCTTTATTTTTCATTGTTTTAATAAAAAATAATAAAAAAAGAGGCTATCCTTTTGAGACAGCCTCATTATTAGCTATATTATTCATCGAGTTTCAGCAATCCGGTTGTCGTGCCAAGATATAAGATCGAGGGGACGAGGTTCGTAATCCCCAGGCAGATTCCGTATATATTCGCAACCTGTCCACTGAGCTTATTGATTGTTTTGCCGCGTTCAAGTATTTTATGCACGTCGCCTGATAAGCTTGTCAGGTAGATGACTGTCGTATTGGTCGCTTGATCTATCGCCTGAGCCAGGGCATAGCCCTGATTGAGCTTGTTGTTAATAGGTAGCGCTTGCCAGCTATCGCCGCCATTTTCGCTCGTATAGATATTTTCTTCCAATGTCCCCAGGTATATAATAGAGGGCGTTTTCATGTCGCACAACAGCGAATACACTTCTAAGTTTTTGAGCCCGGTATTGACTGGTGTCCATGTGGTGCCGTAATTGGCTGACTTAAACACGCCTGCCGTCGGTGTTCCGGCATAGAGCACTGCCTTGGCACCTGAATTGTCAATCGCCAGGCAGGTGATGGCGAAGTTAGACAGCCCGGCCGGCATAAACGATGCTCCCTGGTCAAAGCTTTTATAGATGCCTTTGGCTGTTCCGATTACCACGGCTTTGGTCGATGTTTCGTCAAGCACTAGTGAGCTTGTCTTAATGCCCCTTTGAATAATAACCTCTTTATATTTTCCGCTTTCTGGAATACGCACCAGGACTCCGTCGTCATAACCGGCATACAGCAATCGGGTGTTAAAGCGGTCTATGGCAAGGCAATTGACCTGGCTTTTTGATTTGTACTCGCATGCCCACGTGGCTCCTCCGTCGCTTGATGCAAACAGCCCCTCGTCTTTGGCGAATACGTACAATACATCTTTGTCGACAGGACTCACGGCGATGGCATATATTGGCACCCCCTCAAATCCGATGAGCTTCCAATCATTGGCGGTGGCAGGCAATCCCCATATGACGAACAGCATGAAGATGTAAAAATATTTCATCCGTCTTAGATAAAAGTTTAAAATTACCGTGCCGTTTTATTTGGTTGTAAAAAAGCTTTCCTTGAAATTAAAATCCATGCTGGTCCGCTCGGTCGGATTGCCCGCGGCGTCCATATTGGTGATGACATCGTAAATCGACAGGGTCGCATTGCCAAAGCCCTTGCCAACTTTGACATCAAACGGCGCATAGAGCGTTATGGATTTGCCGGGCAGTATCTTTTGGTTCTCGTCCCAGATTGAAACATTTTGAATCGCCGACAAGAGTTCCTGCGGCACGGCTTGCTGGTAGGTGAAATTGGTTTCAAACAGGTTGAGCCAGGCGGCATTGATTTTTGTCAGGTCGAGTTTGCGATAGTCTTTGCCGGCTATGGTAATGCCCACGTCCGAGCCGTTTAACTTGACAATATGACCCGTGTTGTTGGTAATTTTTATCATGAACGTGACGGCTGGCGGATCGGAGAATCCGGCCAAGACATTAGCTTCCGAGTATTCCTTGGGCGTAGGTTCGCTTTCTAAAAATCCTTTGGTCATGATAAAGAATTTGGATGCCAGCTCAGGGTAGGAGCCGACATTCGACTGGTCGATAGACTGGACATCTATAGTAATGCCGTTTTTGGTGATGGACTTGTCAACATCAGAGACCGGCACCAATGTTGTCACTTGCTTTTCGACTTTTTCTTTGCTCCCGGAGCACGAAGAAATTAAACAGGAGACCGCAAGGGAGAACGCAAGTACGAGGAAAAATGAGTATGTTTTTTTCATGGTTAATTAACCCCTTTCTTAGGTATTGAATTGATACGCAAAAATACATACAAAAAAAATAAAACACAAATTAAATATGTGTAAAAACAATTATGGATAGTATCACAGATTAAATATGGTTATATGAAAACGCTCTAATCCATAACTTTGTATATGAAAACAAAGGGAAAAACCATTGGCAGCCTCATCAAACACTACCGGGTTCTCAAGGGACTCACGCAGGAACAAGTGGCTGAAGCGCTTGATATAACGTACCAACAGGTGCAAAAGTATGAGTATGATCAATCCACCCCGCCCTTGGACAAGCTCATTATGCTGTCAAAAATTTTGGAGGTGCCGACCGAAGCGTTTTTAAACGAAAACCTGAGGCACAATTTGCTTACCAAGATTGAAGCCGTTATTGAGAAAAACTACGCCATCGTCAAACTCGCAGATGAATACACGGAGTTTAGGCGATTAGCCAATATCTACACATCACATAAAGAAGTACTATCACAGATGGATTTGTCTAAACTGCTTGAAGGCATAGCCAGCATTCCCAGTGATAAGCGAACGGCTGCCATAACATCGTTAGAATATTTTGTGTCACTGCTCTCATAAGAGCGCTCGGATGTGACAACAGTAATACGATGCCGCTAAGGGTGTATGTTGCAATAACATATATGTTGCAATAACACGCTTGGTATACAATCAAAAATATTTGAGCTAAATGATAAGTTTCGTTCTTAAGGCTTTTGTCTGACACTCATGCTTCTAATATTTTGCCTGTTTATTAATTATACTGCTATGTATTTTTAACTCTCATTAAAAAAATCAAATCTCATATACACAATGACTCTTTGTTTTGCCAAATTTACAGACCAATTCTTTTGGAACTTTAAGCGAATGGATAACGTAAACTATAATTTTGAAATCGTTGAGCTCCTCTATGAAGCAAAAAGGCAACAGCATGACGATGCACGCTTTAACAAGCCTATTATTATTCTTCTTGTCGCGATAATTGAATGCATCTTATATGATTTTATTGAACGACTGAAGCAACGTACCATAGACCCGATCAATGTCAGGAATCAAATCATTGATTTTTTTAAAAACGCGAGCGGGGTAGACGAACTTAAAAAAATTATCCAACGGATTGAATCGCAAAATTTGTTACACGTAGCCAAAGGAGATTCGCTTTATAAAGATTTGGATTATTTACGGAAAGTTCGAAATCGGCTGCATATCCAAAATAAATACAATGAGCTTGATTGCGGGAAAGAAAATGATAAATATAAAGACGAAGCCAATGTGTTCACCCACTCAGCCTTACAAAAAGCTCAACACTGTTTAGAATACATCATTGACTTTTGCTGCAATCATAATCCACGCTGGAATAAAGTGGCTTTACCAATGTCAGAGTTTCCACGCCCCTGGGATGTCAATTAAAGGAAACCTAGTTTTCTTGAAATAAGCTTGTTTTCCCTGTTATCTGTAACTATTACTCAAGCGTAACGTCGTCTAATACTACCACATAATATGTCCTTGACATATTCTTTCCAGGGTGTATACTAATAATAGAAGTCACCTGCGCCTGCCCATTGGGTGGTGTGCAGGTTTTATTTTAGCTACTATTAGCCAAGCTTCATATGAGCGGACACGGCAGTTTAACCTCGGAACGTGTGGAAATCTTAATTGACGGAGGCAATTTTTACCACTTAGTCTTAAAGCGACTGGGTTGCCACGAAAACAATTTTGACTTTGAAAGTTTTGCTCAGTATTTACAAGGAGACAAAAGAACAATTATTCCTTTTGGCAAACGGTATTATATAGGTACGGTCCGTGAAATGCAGGATAAGCATGAGACAACCAGAGCCATGACCGGGCAAAACTCGCTCTTTGGCAGGCTGGAAAGCCAACACTGGTGCATTAAAACAAGCAAGCTGAGAACACGGGTGGAGACTGTACCTGTTGATGACCGAGTCAGCGACTATACTCAGATATTACAAAAAGGGATTACATCATTTACCTACCATAGGTCTAGAGAAAAAGGCATTGATGTCAAGCTGGCAACAGACTTAATTGTCGGAGCACTAGATGATAAATTCGATGCTGCCATCGTTGTAAGCTCTGACACGGACTTAATTCCCGCCCTGGACATTGTCAGGCATAAATTCGGCAAACATATCGAATACATAGGCTTTTCGTCGCCTGAATTACGTGATAAACATAGAGGCATATGGGAAGCGATACGGCCAACAAATGCCATGATTCATCGCTCTGACTCACAGCGGGTACTGCCTATTGAAGACTTACAAAAATATATCATATCGTAATCGCTTTTTAGCTTATCTGAAGACTATAGGTGATTTTCTGATTCACTTCTTTATTAGTTTCTTGTATAATAAAAGTACAGGCATAACCTGTTTCTTATTGGCAGATCCTTCACAGTAACAGCTACCTCTCCCTGTATCGCCAGCATCATAACAATTCGACAAAAGTTGTGACGCTATTGTGCCGTAGAGGTAGCGAAATCTGAATTTATCTGATAGATGAAGAGAAAACTAATTATCTTTATTTGCTACTAATATTTCACATAATTACAGCTTTTACTAAGGGTCTATGAACTCATCCTTTGATGCTTCAATTCCCAGCACCCCGACAAATCATGTTCATGTTATTCATACATATTTCTTAGGAAATTTAATGATTTGTGGCTGTTGGGAACTTAACTCAGTCTTCGTGTCTCTCTGTTGTGACAATATTGTGACAATTTTTTCTTTCTTTGGTTCAAGTGAGGCTATCGCTTGCTGTAAGGAAGGCAAATTGACATGTGCATAGCGCATTGTTGTCTTTACATCGGTGTGGCCGAGTAACTCTTTAATCGCAATGATTGAATTTTTTTGCTCTGCCAGATGTGAAGCAAAGGAATGACGCAGCGTGTGCCAGCCGATGCTTCGTAGTCCTGCTTTTTTACTAATCTTTTGTAGCCTTTTTAAGCAAGTGTTATATACAAGCGGTTTACTATTGCCATCATGAAAGATATAAGGGCTGATTTTGTTTCTTTTTTTGAGCATGTCTAACACCTTGTCTGATAAGGGAATAATTCGCGTCTTATTATTTTTGGGACTGCCTTCAATGCCTCTAACTATGTTTCTAGTGACTAACAATGTTGCCTCCCGAAAATTAATATCTTCCCATTTTAGTCCAATTAACTCACCAAATCTCAGGCCGGTTCGAACAGCAAGAAGAATCATGTCGTGCCACATGCCTTGGGCATACGCGAGAAGTGTTTCTATCTCCTGTGGGGTCAAGAAATCATATTTTTGCGGAGGCACTTTTAAGGTTTTAATTTTAGGCAGGTTATCAATAATGTCCATTTCTACAGCAAATTTAAGGCAGCAGCGCAATATGCCAATATAATTATTGACAGATTTTGCAGAGAGCTTTTTTTCTTGTAACAAAAATGCTTTGAATCGCTCTATATTATATAAGCTGATTTCATCAATGTATTTGTTTTTAAAGTACGGAATAAGTGTCGATGACAATATGTACTGTCGAATTTTGTATTCGGACGGCTTATTATTGGTTTTTACATATATATTAAGCCATTGCAGTGCTAGGTCTTTAAACGTTTGCCTCTCTATTGATTTTGGTTCTGTCAAGGGCTCACCGCGAGCCAGCCTGTTTCTAATTAATAGCTCATATGCCTTAGCTCCTTTGTGAGAGTTATCCGGACTTCTCTTTCGGTGCCTTGTTCTATTAAACATAAAATCAATCCAGTATGAGTTACCTCTTTTTCTTATTGCCATAGTATTAGTTCATCTGATCTATCCGGGTAGATTCAAGATACGAAATGATATCTTCTCTCTGAAACCGTAAGGAGTTACCGACTTTGAAGGCAGGTAGTTTTCGCTCATTAACCAAGCGATAGATTGTCGGTAATGATAATCCTAGTATAGTCTGTAATTCTTTGGGTGAGAGAAATGGCTTATCTAAAACTTCTTTCGGGATAGACCAGTTTTTCATAGATTTGTCAAGGGGCTATACAGGCTAAGGTCAACCACGTAAGCCACGACCTTAGGGGCTATATCGCATCCTATCATTTATTAGTAAGAGTACTCAAACGCCTCCTTAGGTGCAAAAGGAGGCGTTTTAGTTTTTCTATTCCATGACAGAATAGAGCCTGTTTTTGAGCATTTTTTGGTTTTCCAATAAAGACCGAGCCGGAAGCATGAGCTTATCGTCCCAGTACTCATTGACCATTTTGTCAATATGCTCATCCCGTGAAAATATGAATTGGCTTTTAATGTGGTTTGATTTATCGACATCGACAAGGGTATAGCCAAGCGTAATTAAGACGGCGGCTAGCCCCAAGTCGTATGTCAAGAATTTAATGTCTCGCTTGTCTAATGGAATTATTTTTTCAAGTCCTGTCATAGTGATAATTAATTGAGAATAAAATGTACCAACGTGTTGGCAAAAGAAGCTTCTACATTAGATGGCGAAGTTCACGGTCGAATTTAAAAAATAAAAAAATCCTCTGTATTATTGAGGATTCTGACAATAGATTCAAAAAGGAAAATTCACTCAAAGTCCATAACTTGTTGGGCTTTTTCGCTTAAGTATTCTTTTATACCTAAGGCATCATGTTCTTCGTCATCGTCTGTTATATACATTTTTTTGTTTTGTATTTTGGGAGGCGGAAGTAACGTTATTTTTATTTTATATGAGTTTCCGCCTTTTTCAAGGCACGATTTATAGGGATAAAAGGGGTCATAGTCTATTGAGAAGTAGTGCTTGAGCGTATCTGATAACGCCTGCTTGTGCTTTTTATACTTTTCCTTAGCTTCTGGATCTTTGATGCAGATTTCGCCATAACATTGTGCCAGTACTTTCATAAAAACCCATGACTCACTCGGTCTTGGTATTTTGCCTTTTCCAATCATGTCCATTTCATTAAAATTCGTAACATGTTTTTGCTTCTTAACCCAGATTTCAATTTGTTCATCATCTAAGAATTTTATGATTATGTTTTTCCAACTTGTTCCCGCAGGAATCTTAAAAGGGAACTTTGGTCCACAATACTCTGGACTTTTCGATGTTAACGCCTCTAATCTCTCATTCAAGCCTGAAACTGTTATTTCTCCTTTAATTGGCAACGGTTCTTTTGAAATGATTGCTACTTCATGATAAACATCTTTTTTAACATTTTCTTGTTTCTTTTGGTGAAATCTTTTAAAATTAGCATATCCTGTATATTTTATTCTTGTAGCATTTCCTGATCGCAGAAGCGATTTCATGACGTGAGAAGAAGTATTGATAAACCTGCGGTCCTGTGTTTGTACTGCTCCGACTTTAAAGTAATGCAGTCCTTGTTTTCTATAATATATAATATAAGACTCTTTGTTTATTTTCTCCAAACCATTTTTATATAACCTATCGGTATTCCCATATACGCTATTATATTCTTTTAATTTTCGTTCTTTAGCTTGAATTATGTATTTAACTTTTTTATATAGTGTCGTAAATTCTGGACTGAAAATACGTATATAAATATTAACCCATAAACTCCTTCTCAGTTCTTTTCGTATTATTGTTATGGCGTTTTTTCTGGATAGAAATTGTAAAACAGTAAGGTCATAGTTATCTTTGATTAGATGTAGGTGATAGGGAAAAATATCAACCTCGTCGGATTGGGTATAATAAGTTTGTATTTTTTGTAATACGCGCCACACATGTTCCGTCTCCATTTGAGAATCCATAATGCAAATGCCTCATCATATCTTTTCTCTTATTTTAGCAAATAATTTAAAAATCGTCAGCTCTTTGTTTTTCAGCAAATATTAATCTGAAATATCTAAAAGATGCGCTTATTCTTAAGAGGTATACAACTGACATTTAATTTCAACGCTTTTAACACAAAACCTTTTTTGCAACAATATTTTAGAATGTCCTCTTACATTTACCAATGCCTTATTATATATTTATCGATTTTGACAAATAAACATCAAGTACGTCTGTTTCTGCAAATGCTTGTTTCATAATTGCATCATGAGCGTTGTTTCTTGTTTTTGGCATATAAAAAATTTTAAAGAGTTTAAGCTTTTCTTCAAACAAATTATAAACAATCTGAATTGCATATGAACAATTAATTTCGGAAAGATTCTCTTTTGCTTTACTTAAGAGTCGTATAATTAGGTAGGTAAATTTAGGCAGATATTGCTCTGAACTTATATATAGCATCTTCGTAATATTACCTTCTTGTTCAATTTTATTTCTACCCATATTCATAAAACTTCTTAGCAACATCGATTCATTGGAATTTATTTGATATAATTTTTTCACGTCCCATGTAATTAATTCTTCAACCAAGCCGCCATATTCTTTATGTTTTATTGGGTTATTATCTTGTTTATTTTTATCAAATGTCATTGCCCGTTGTAAATGGGGTGGTACAATAAATGTAAAATCACCGAAAATAACAGATAGGTCATTTTGAATTGATGTATCAATGTCCAACTTGTAGCACGATGTTTTTTTTAAAAATATCTCCATATCATTTATAGTCCATATATGGTATGTTTGCCAGTATATAGCAAACAGTAATGGTATATTCATAACACGTGCATAGTTTGCTAAATTTTCAAACTGTATCTGAGGCAAAGATAATGTCGATCGTTTTTTCTTTACACCTTTAACTTCTATTAATAAAGGCATTGACTCGTTCTTACTTGTCTCAATATAAACCATAAAATCTGGTACTTGAAATTCTTTTTTTGACTCAAAAGGCACTTGCTCTTGAGATAATGGATGAATCAGTTTTATCCACGGCAAAGCAGAGTAGATGTAATAAAATGTATCTTCTGTTGAATATCCTGAAAAGAAACGCTCTAAATTGATTTGTTTTTCCTTATCAATAATTTGGGATTTTAATGTGTTGACAATTTCAGGGCTTATATTCGTAAACGTCGCGTCGATTTCGTGTATTAACCTTATTTTTTTATAATCGCTCATCATTCAACTATCAATTTGTTTCAGTACCGTCCCAAAGACCGAATAACTGTTTATGTGTTTTTTCGTCACTGATCCCGCTGTGAAATGACATATGAGATTTAAGTTTTTTAATATATTCGATAAACTGATTTGCATTCTCATATTTCCATTTGTTTTCAGTTGTTAAGTACCCAAGTATAGCATCTTCGTCAAGTTGATCACTTTTGTATCTAAACAAAGCTCTAATGTATGTCTTAGCTAATTCTTCATCTTGAGGGTGAGTCAGTCCTGAACTCAGATTAATGCTTCCAGAAAGCATGTCTAGTGCAGCTTTTACAATACTATCCAACTCGACTGTTGCAACAGTATACGGCTGACCAGTTCTTAAATCAATTGGGTTATTGGCTGAAAGCCATCCTTTTAAACCTTTTATTGTCCACGGTATGGTTATAAGGATACCATCATTCATTTCCTCGTCTATCTCGTACACTCCTTTGTCATCTATTCCCATGGTAATGACTATACTATGTTCTGGTATAACACCTTTTTTTAAGCTTTGAATAGATTCTACCTTTAGCATTACAGAATTGCCGAGAGAAATTCCATTCTTCATTTTTTTGACTTCTTTTATTCCATAAAGTCTATCCAACCAACCGGTTGCCTTTAGCGTGTTAGCAACTAATACAATATTGTACAGCGTTTTGTTTCTTTTTGCTTCACTAACAGCAAAGCCAATGGCTTCATTGTAGGCGACATCGTCATTTCCTTCAGTGCGGATGAAAAGTTTTCTAGATGCGGACATATAATCGTAATTAAAATTTAACGAATATAATTAACAATAATGCTTATGTCAGTAGAATATTTATTCTTTATTAAAAAATGCTTATGACCAATTTTTGCAAAAACAAGAAATATTTGATAAAATAATAGTGTAGTTCTTTTTGTGATATTGGGCTCGGAATTCTTTGTTGGTTTCGAGTCCTCTTTTTAGCCAGAGGGGGAGAAAAGAATCCCATCTGTTCCACTTCATTCCACACAAGTATAAAGCACCTTACCAACTTCATATTTAACTTTGAATCTTTTACACTACGTTCTTTGCGGTAAAGATAAACCGGAGTCCATAATAAAAAAGCCTGCCCCGACAATTCAGGGCAAGGCTCTATTTACTTCATCAGCCCGTGTCGGTCTTCGGGACGGGACTGAGATTTTAAAGCGGTCTTTTTTATCTCAGTTGCCTTGATTTTAAGACTTGACCTAAAAATGTCTTCGTCAACAAAGTGCATCGTACCTAACATGAAGTGCCCCGGAAGCACCCCTTGATAAATCATCTTGTATACCGTCTTTGGGCTTACGCCTAACAAAGCGGCCACTTCCTTGACGGATAAATAATGGGTAGCCATACAAGCTCCTAACTACCCATTCACGCCTTTTAGTTTATAAGTCTTTAAAATCCCAACTTCCACTAAAAAAAGACGCTTTATTTTTACCACGTGCAAACATCAGTAATATTTTATAAAAAATCAAGAAGCCTTTAGAAAGGAGGCACCATGGCACAGTACCCAAGAAAACTGAGAAAAGGAATCCGGTGGTGGTATAAATTCGACTATAACGGCAAGACGTATAGCTCAAAATGCATCTACTTGACCAAGAGCGAGGCAAGGAAAGCCGAAGCAGTTAAATACGAGGAAGTGAGCACAAAAGAGCGAAATACCGCTCAAAAGCCCGTTTTGAGCCTTCTGGAAGCGATTAACGAGCGGCTTGACTACGTAAAGACAAAGAAAAGTAAGACGTATTATAGGGACAACAAACGGTATTACACCATCCTTTTAAATGATCTTGGTAACCTGCCAATTGAAGAGATAAAAAAGAGCCATATAAACGCCGTCCTTTTAGAGATGTCTGATCGGCTGCAAAACGAAGACAAGGACAACTACGCCGTCAATGCCGCCCTTCGGGTTTTTAAAGCCTTATTTCAGTACGCCATCAAGTCGCATGACTTAGACATAAAAAATCCCTGTGTCGGGATCGATTTGTATTCGATAGATAAGCACATGAAATACATCCCACCGGATTCAGACATCGAAGCGGTAAGGATTTTATGCGACGAAGGACAAAAGCTCTTACTAGACTTTGTAAAAGACACCGGCTGCCGAATCTCAGAAGCTTTAAGATTAAAAGGGGATGATGTATCTGAAACACATGTCATCTTATACACAAGAAAAAGTAAGAATTCAAACCTTGTGCCCCGCAAAGTTCCAATAACGATACGCATGAGCGGAGAAAAAGGGGAGAGGGTATTTAAGCGCTGGACAGATATTCCACGGTTCTTAGAAGACAAAGAGAAAAGCTTAGACCAGAAGCGCTGGAGTTGGCATGCCTTACGGCATCGCTATGCATCGCTTCTTTCAAAACAAGGCAAGCCGTTATTTGAGATTATGAGTTTATTGGGACATTCCAACTTAGAGACAACGCAGATATATTTGCAACTCTTATTTTAAATTTATTCAAAAGACAGATTAAAAAATCTGTCTTTTTTAGTTAGTTGATTTTATTCTAAAATTGACATATGGTATTTCGTTTTGCTATTATTAGATTTTTATATGAAAAGGAAATAAAAAATAACAATATTAGCATCTATATTAAATCAATTTGCATTTATCTGTATTAATTGGATAATATTAAATTATTAAATTCATTAATTTAAGGGTTAAAAGGTAAGGTAAAATATGGAATACATAAATGTGGCTATAGGTTGTGTAGTTCATAACAATGAGATTCTTTTAAATAAAAGGATTGAGAAAGATATTTTGAACATCCATGAAATGTGGGAGCTTCCAGGAGGCAAAGTTGAAAATGATGAACTACTTGAACAAACTGTTGTACGAGAGATATATGAGGAAACAGGTTGTAAAGTAAGCGTAGAAAATTCATTACCTTTTCATTTTAACATACTTAGAATTATTAATAACAAGAAAGTTAATATTGTTCTTAATTGTTTTATTTGTAGTTTGATAGAATCACCAAATAATTTCAAAAATATTGATGATAAGATAGGTGAACTAAAATGGTTTAAATTTGAAGAAATAGAATTCCTACAAATTATGGCTGGGAGCAGAGAGTTTATTTATTGGATATTAAAAAATTATTGTTCAATAGATCTTAATTTACTAAACAATTCCGAAATTGCTTATATTGTTTTTGAGAACATAGATTACCATAGAAATCATTACAAACAATATCATATAGTAATTCAATTTCTTCCGAATGAATATCATGATAAATTATACTGTTTATCGTTACAATTTGGTCGAATTGGTAAAAAAACCTATACAAACAACGAATATTATAAAGATGAATTTTCATTACATGATTATTTAACAAAAATTTTAAATAGAAGAATCTCGCATGGATATTATGTTGTGAAACACGAGAATTTTCCCTTGAAAGACTGGCTTTTAGAACACCAAGATCATATTAAACCCTCTCAAATTATACAAAAACAAATCGAATTTATTAAATGAAAGAGAAGAAATTCGTAATTATTATTGTTAACAGCATTCCTCCGTACTGTTTCGAACTGAATAACATTCTTTCCTTACCAGATGGCTTTTCATATAGATTTAGGTATCAAAAGAAAAAACAAGGAAATTGGATGCCTGAAATTGATAACCCAAGCGAGCTGAATAATTGTTACGGTTTAATTGTCTTAAGAGATTTTCAGGATACCGGAGATTTTATACCTATAAGGGAAATATTTATTTACAAAATAATAATAATCGGTGACATAGTTTATATAGAGTATATTTTGTGTAAAAAGATTGAGCTCAGTTCGAACTTGATGAGAAGAAGCGAGCAGTTAGAATCTTTCAAATTAAGAATGGAAAAAGATATTAATATTATCAAATATCCTAATACACCCAAAAAAGATTTGAAAAATTTGATATTTTTTGGGAGTGATTATACCTTCGATATTAATGATGAATTTTACAAAGGGAAGGCGGTAGATAAAGATTCTAACAAATGGGGCAATCTTATTGAAACAATCGGAAAATATAAATCTCAAGGCATTCAAATTTACAAGGATACTGATTTTCTAAATATTATTGGAATAGAGGATGAAGAAGGTACTCGTGCTTCTATCATTATAAAAAAGCTAAAAGCATTCTATGAGATAGAAAATAATAAAGTTTATAAAATAGTTTTTTTACAAAGATCATATACAGGTAAAAGCGCATCTGGAGATAGCTCAGTTATAGTTCCAAGAATTGTTACACTTTCAGCTGGGAACCCTGAAATTATTCCAATAATTTCACAAAAGATCATAGCTGGAAAGTATGATTTATTAGAACTAACATTCAAAACAGCCATTTCAACAGCTAGTTTAAAATCTTACATTATCTTAGAGGTTCAAGAACATTCTAACAATTGGAAGAAATCACCTCCAATTATTATACCTGTCAAAGTTAACATTTCTAAAAGACAATTGCTGTATAAAATTATTTCAATTTTTATTTTTATAGTCTTATTTTTGGTATATTCATATTCATACGAGATTATTTTGTTTCTTAATCAACCAAATACTTTAAACGAAATAATAAACCCTCAAGTTGTTAGTTTAAGAAATATTTTACTTCCACTTATGATTATTTTCGGTAGCAATACTTTTGTAAACATTACTCATATTAAGGAATTTATATTTGGGAGAATCAATATATAAATGATTTCACTTGGTTTAAATAAAGGTTTAACATCATATAATAAAAGTTTAAAAGATGGTGGGACTGCATTAATTAGCAATAACGATATAATTTCGGCAATATCGGAGGAGAGAGTTTCTCGAAAAAAAGCAGATGGTGGGTTCTCTAAATCTTTAGAGTATATTTTGAAAAATAATAATATTACAATTGATGACATAGACATTATCGTTTATAGTAGTTGTTGCGAATTTAATCCTCATATTGAACAAAGTGCGTTTCCTTTACAACATAAAAAATTAATAATACCTACAAAATCCCATCACTTTTCTCATGCTTGTAGTGCTTTCCTTTTATCCGATTTTGATGAAGCAATAACAATAGTAATGGATTCAGGAGGAGATGTTTTAGAAAACATGTCTATAGAAAATGATTGGTGGAAATACAAACGAGAGCAAAGTAGTTATTTTTTATGTAATGAAAAAGAAATTAAATTAATTGATAGAGACTTTGGTCATCCATATGAATGTGGAATAGGTGAAATTTTTAGAGCATTTACAAAATTCTTGGGATGGAAAACAAAATATGCCGGCAAATTAATGTCCTTATCAGCATTAACAAGTGATAGCTCCTTTAACAAACAAGACTTATATCATCTGGCATATAATAATAGATTAAGTAGCCACATTATCAACAATCCAATTCATCCAGTTTCGATGATTGCGCAATTCGGTGCTAAGTATGGTTTGGATTTTGGTAGTCCACGGAAAATAGATGAAGAAATAAATGATATTCATATAAATATTGCAAACTATGTACAGACCCAATATGAAAAATTTATTATAAAAAAAATATCTTACCTAATATCGAAATATAAAGTGAAAAATATTTGTATAGCAGGCGGTGTAGGTTTAAACTGCATTGGGAATAGTAGAATTTTACAAAATTCCGGAATAAACAATTTATTTATTCAACCTGCTGCTGGTGACCAAGGTCAATGTATTGGAAATGCTCTATATGGATTATATTATCTTAATAAAAAGTGGAGCAGGTTTTATATGTCTCATGCTTTTTTAGGACCAGATATTAATGTTAATAATCAAAAACTAGAATACATTATTTCCAGGAACAATTATAAATTTAATAAAATAATTTTAAATTCCCCTGAAAAAACCATAGCTTCAATGCTTTATAATAATTTTATTATCGCACACTTTAATGGAAGAAGCGAGTTTGGCCCACGAGCATTAGGAAACAGGAGTATACTAGCCAATCCTCAAGACATATCATTAAAAGTGAAATTAAATAAAATAAAAAAGCGAGAATGGTTCAATCCATTTGCTGCCAGTATCTTAGAGGAACAATATCCAAATTTTTTTTACAATTCTCAATCTCAAAGCCCTTTTATGTTGTTTACGGAAAAAATTAGGAGTAACAAAAAGGAATTAGTACCAGCTATATTACATATAGATAATTCTTCCAGAATCCAGACAGTAAATCGGAATTCTTCAGAAAGATATTATAAAATTATTTACGAATTTTTTAGACTTTCTCAAATACCATTACTTTTAAATACATCATTGAATTCCAGTGATGAACCCATATGCGAGACTATAGAAGATGCTCTAAACACGTTCGACAAGCTTGAAATTGATGGAATAGTTATTGGAGAATACTTCATCTTTCGAAAAGAAAATAAAAAGTTAATTAACTATTTGGGTTCTTATAATATTTTAGATTAATCATTAACAATATACTTCTAATCTACAAAATCGTAGCCAAATCGTAGCTGGAAAAATCAAAAGGCACCTAGAATTTCTTCTAAGTGCCTTATTCTATTTGAGCTGGCGAAGGGACTTGAACCCCCGACCTGCTGATTACAAATCAGCTGCTCTACCAGCTGAGCTACGCCAGCAATTCTAAAACATCTACAAATATAAATTTTGTTATAGCAATTTTCAATGAAGAATTGAGTATACCGGAAATATTTTTAGGTATTGTAGAAATAACATCAGGAAACGTATTTTTCCAGGTATGTTCTCAAGTGCGCAAGAGCCCTGCCGCGGTGTGATATCTTATTCTTTGTTACAAGGTCAAGCTCAGCAAATGTTTTGTGATATCCTTCCGGTACAAAGAGGGGATCATAACCGAAGCCATTTGTTCCTTTAGGTTCATCAATTATATACCCTTCACACTTACCTTCAAATGAAAGCTCATTGATAAACGGGTTATATATTGAAATCACGCATCTGAACCTTGCTCTGCGTTCATCAATATCCAGACCTTCAAGCTCTTTTAAGAGCTTTTCATTGTTTAATTCATCTGTAGAATTATCACCTGAAAACCTTTTTGAATAAACTCCCGGTGCATTTCTAAGGTGTTCAACTTCAAGCCCTGAATCATCCGCAAAAGTAGTAATTTTTGTATGCTCGAAGACCGTTTTAGCTTTTTTTATTGCATTCTCTTCAAATGTTCTGCCGTCTTCTTCAATATCCGGAATATCCGGAAAGTCAGCTAAGCTTAACAACTCCAGGTTAAGTCCATGAAGAGCATTTTTTATTTCTTTTATTTTGCCTTCATTTTTTGAAGCAATTACAAATTGTTTCATAGTCTATTGTGCTAATGATTCTTTATATTGTAATTGATACAGCTTTGAATAAATTCCGCCAAGCTCAAGAAGCTGCTGGTGAGTACCCGATTCTCTTATCTCACCTTTGTGCATTACTATAATCTTATCGCATTTCTGTATGGTTGAAAGGCGGTGCGCAATAATGATTGAAGTTCTGCCTTCCATTAATTTCTCAATAGCATTCTGAATCAGAATTTCCGAATGTGTATCAACACTTGATGTAGCTTCATCCAGAATTAATATCTTCGGTTCATAAACTAAAGCACGGGCAAATGTAATTAATTGCCTTTGTCCCTGTGAAAGCGTCACACCTCTTTCCTTTACGTTCTGCTGATAGCCATTGGGCAGTTTGTCAATAAAATTATCTATGCCAATTATCTCAGCAGCTTTTTTAACCTTTTCCAGCGGAATATTTTCATTGCTCAGGTTAATATTATTTTCAATTGTATCGGAAAATAAAAAAATATCCTGTAAAACTAAACTGATATTTTTCCGCAGGTCTTCTTTTCTGATATCCTTTATATTAATACCATCAAGCAGAATTTCGCCCTTTTGCACATCATAGAACCTGCAAAGCAGGTTGATGATTGTTGTTTTTCCCGCACCTGTAGCGCCTACAAATGCAATCTTTTCTCCCTGTTTGATACTGAATGAAATATTTTTCAGAACATGTTCATCTTTTATATATGCAAAATATACATCTTTAAATTCAATATTACCCTTCACATTTTTAAGTTCAAGGGGTTTTTCGGGGTCAGGGATTATTGTCTTTTGGTCCATTAAGTTAAATATTCTTTCCGATGAAGCCATTGCAGTCTGCATAATATTATACTTTTCGGAAAGATCTCTTATCGGGCGGAAGAACATTTCGGCATATTGAATAAAGGAAATAAGTATTCCCAGTGTCAATGCTCCCTGTACAACTTTCCCGCCGCCGTACCAGATTATCAATGCTACAGAAATTGCACCTATCAATTCCACTATAGGAAAGAATACGGAGTAATAAAGAACCGATTTTTTATTTGCAGCTGTATGGTCATAATTAATCTTTTCAAAATCATCCTTCATCTTGTTTTCCTTGTTGAATATCTTTACAACAAGTATTCCGCTTACATGCTCCTGAAGGAAAGAGTTCATTTTAGCTATAAGAAATCTGACGTCCCTGTATGCTATTCTTACTTTCTTTCTGAATATAACTGTTGCATATGCCAGTGGTATTATAACCGAAAGTGATATTAATGTTAACTGCCAGCTTAACGAGAACATGAAAAATAATATTCCTGCAATAGTGAATATATCTGCAAACACCATGACAATTCCGGATGAAAACATTTCATTCAAAACCTCAATATCATTTGTTAACCTTGTAACCAGCCTTCCTACCGGGTTTCTATCAAAAAAATTCATCGAAAGCTGCTGCAGATGTTTGAATAAATTCATCCGCAGGTCATAGATGGTTTTTTGCCCAATCCATTGAGTCAGATATGTCATCGAATATTGAAGTATCCCCTGGAAAATCAATGTACCAAACAAAATCAAGATTATATTTCTTAACCCTATTTCATCTTTATTAATAATATAATTATCGACGGCTATTTTTGTGAGATAAGGCCGGATTGTTGTGGCAAGTGATACGCCAATTGTAAGTACAATTGCGAGAATCACCAGCCATCTGTAAGGTTTAAGATATTGAAGCAAACGTCTCATGAGGTGAGAGTCGTATGCCTTACCTATAACTTCGTCTTCATTAATATCTTTTTTTTCTTTTTCCTCAGCCATTAGTCCAGTTTCTCCAGTTCCTGCTCCAGTAATTGTTTGAAATATATATCTGCATAGATACCTTCCTGCTGAATGAGAGATGCATGTGTGCCTGTTTCGACAATTCTTCCGTCTTTTAATACTATTATCCTGTCTGAGTTTTTCAAAGTTGAAACCCTGTGACTGATAAGTATTGTAGTTCTGTTCTCCATTACATCCCTTAACCCTGAGAGTATCTCTTCCTCGGTATATGTATCCACAGCAGAGAAAGCATCATCAAGGATTAATATCTTTGGATTAACGGCAATTGCCCGTGCAATTGAAGCTCTTTGTTTTTGTCCGCCCGATAAGTTAATTCCTCTTTCTCCCAAAATAGCCTCAAATCTTTTTGGCAGCAGGTCAATATCCTTGTATAATTGTGATATCTTGGAAGCAGCAATAATTTTTTCTTTATCAAGCTTTTCATTTCCGTAAGAAATATTATTTTCTATTGTATCTGAGAACAGGAATGTTTCCTGCGGAACATATCCTATCGAGCTTCTGAGAACATTCAGCGGGATCTTTTTTATATTTATACCATCAATTAATATTTCGCCGTTAACAGAATCAAATAACCTGGGTATTAAGTTAATTATAGAAGATTTTCCCGAGCCGGTATGCCCGATAATACCGATGGTTTCACCATTCTTAATTTTTAAATTGATATCTTTTAATACAAAAGGAAGGTCTGTGCCGTATTTAAAGCTCACATCTCTGAACTCAATCTCTCCCTTTATTGCAGTAATATTATTGTCAGTGATTTCAGTATCGTTAATTTCAGGCTTTGAATCAAACACATGGCATAATCTCATCATTGAAGCATTAGCACGCTGTGTTAAGTTTACAATCCAGCCAAAAGCAATGATTGGCCATGTAAGCAACCCAAGGTAAATAATAAATGCAGTAAGCTGACCGATAGAAAGCGAGCCGTCAATCACCATGTTTCCGCCAATATATAAAACTATTACAACCGATATACCTGTAAGCAGAAACATCATGGGAAATGAGAATGACTGTACTATTGCCAGGCTCATATTTTTCTCCTGGTAATTTTTCGACTCACGCTCAAAAATCTCATACTCGCTGTTTTCACGGACATATGATTTTACAACTTTAATGCCGGCAAGATTTTCCTGGGCACGGGTTGTGAGGTCAGAGAACTGGCTCTGAACTCTTTCGAACTTGTAATTAATACTTTTACCGACTCTGTAAACTACATATGAAATAAGCGGGATAGGAAGCACTGCGATTAAAGTCAGGTGAACATTCAGCGAAAGCATTAAGCTCAATGCCATGATAAAGTTAATGAATGTTTCGGATGAATACATTATTCCCGGTCCGAGGAAGTTTCTTACTGCAGAAATATCATTGGTTGCAAGTGCCATCACTTCTCCGGTTGGATGAAAATGGAAATACTGCAGGTCCTGCTCACGGATGTGCGTTACAAAATCATTTCGCAGGTCATTTTCAATTTCACGTGATACTACTATTATTGTCTGCCTTGTAAAGTAAAGAAAGACACCGCTAAGTAATGCAAAACCAACTGTTATTAAGGCATATCCGCCAAGTGATGAAAATTCAACATTTGTTTTTATAGAATCTATAGCCCGTGAAATTACAAACGGAATTATATTTGTAAAAACTGCTCCAAATACAATAACAGTGAAACCTAATAAAAGCTTTTTCTTATATACTTTTAGGTAAGGTAAGAGTCGTTTTAGATACGTCATTTAAACAAATTTAAAGTAAACATATAACTTATTCAACGAATAACAGAAATTTAAAATTCCACCGCTGATTACACTGATTACACTGATTACACTGATTACACTGATTACACTGATTACACTGATTACACTGATTACACTGATTACACTGATTACACTGATTACACTGATTAAGCGTTTAACACAAAGGGCACAAAGGAAACAAAGAGCACAAAGGATAATACGAAATGTTAAAAATGCGGGAATTTTAAAAAAAGTCGAACTTGAAATCTAAAATACTTTGTTATTTTATTTTAATGAATTCCTCTTTAGTTAATTCACAATCTTTCAAAATTTTATTTAATAGTCCAACCCCAATAGATTCATTTGAATGAACAGGAACTACGGTTGTTCGTCCATCGGAATGTTTTAACAAATGGTGGCTCCCTTTAATTCTGATAATTTCAAATCCGATTTTTTTAAGAATTACTATTAGATCTTTACCTGAAACATTTGGCAATTTTGTCATACTGTCACGGTTATTCTTTGTACTCCAATAAAGTTCAAATTCTCATGTTCATCGCTATCCTCGATACATAATTGAATAGCTTCTTTCATTCTTTCCATCAGCTCATCCAGAGATTTTGCCTGTGTATGACATCCTTTAAGCTCGGGAACCGAACCAACGTAAAATCCGTCCGAATCTTTTTCTATTAATACACTGAATTCTTTAGTCATAATTTTTTTTATTATTCAAAGTTAATATAATCATGCAAATTATTCAACGAATAACAGAAATTTAAAATTCCACCGAAAAGTTACATTCCGGACCCAATTACTACTAAAATTAATTTGCTTCCTGTTATATATCTTCTCAACTCTCAAACTCCCGTCTCTCAAACTCCCGACTCTTTAACTCCTGACTCTTTAGTGCATTTTTCAATACATATTTTTTTCATCTTTCCAAAATCTAACTATTATCGTTACATCAATATTCATGTTAAGAAACGACGCGAATTACAAATTTACGGTATTGCCAAAGAACGCTTATTTATGCTTATATATTGATATAAGCTCTATCAGTATAATTTAATATAGTGTTAGCTCATTGTCAAGTTTTTGAGTAAAATAGATTAGAGTGTGTAGAGTGCTTAGTGTGTATTGAGTGTTTAGAGTGCTTTTTTGCTTAAAAACCTCACCCCCGGCCCCTCTCCACTTGGAGAGGGGAGCCGTTCCCCCTTTCGAAGGGGGCTAGAAGGATGATTCTAGAATTGACACGGATGAGCTTCAAGTATTACTTTAACTCCCCAACAACAGCGACAATAATTTGCTACCGGATTTTTCCCATAACGATAATGGTTAACGATATAGTGAATTTTTATTTTGATGAAAAATTAGCGTTTCCGGCTCAAAATCGCCATTTTATTCATAGCATCCCGGTGAATTTGACGGAGCTAACTTCTTATACTGCAATAACTTAACCCCTGTTTTCCGGTTCATCATAATAATGCGTACCTAAGTTTGTGCAATGAATAAATTCTTAATGAAAAATATTCAATGTCTCTATAGCCATATGCTTTACGCTTTAATACTTTTATCTTATTATTAAACCCCTC
>Ga0105092_10000452_pt1 | contig 21334 bp, 15 predicted proteins | sample PPLLak2March2015_FD_87021 | JGI IMG/M metagenome (GOLD analysis project Ga0105092, IMG submission 87021) | Freshwater sediment microbial communities from Prairie Pothole Lake near Jamestown, North Dakota, USA - PPLs Lake P7 Core (1) Depth... | ecosystem: Environmental > Aquatic > Freshwater >... | reverse complement strand
CAGGGAGCGCAGGCATCCTGCCTGCACTGGGGCCGCAGGCATCCTGCCTGCTCGTGCTGGTTGCACTATTGATTTTGCACGTGGCACGAGCAGGCAGGATGCCTGCGGCCCCAGTGCAGGCAGGATGCCTGCGCTCCCAGGGGCGAACCGCCCATGACGCCTGCCCTACTCCGGTTATATGCATACCCAGTCTTCGACTTATCTGCTGAGGTTGAAATTCACGGTAACGGTTGCGGAAACCGGAACCGGTTCCCCATTCAGGATTGTTGGCTTGTAACGCCATTGCTTGACCGCCTGGACAGCAGCCTTGATCAGCAGTGTGTGTCCGCTCACGACTTCCACCGATTCCACGACCCCCATTTCATTGACCTCGATGTGCAGCATCACCGTGCCTTGCACCCGCGAGGCAATGGCCAACGGGGGATAAACCGGTTCCACCCGGTAGATCAGGCGGGAAGGGTCGAGGATGGACACCAGGACCGGCCGCTTGGCCGGCTTGGGTGGCGGAGGCGGTGGAGTCCTGATCACGGTTGGCGTAAGCGCATTTGAAAGGTGGGTGCCGGTCAAGATGCCATTCGGGATGACCGGCCCCGTGTGGCAGCATGGTCCGGGTCCGGGGTCAATATCGCTAAGAGACCCGTCGATCTCCTCGATATCAGGGGGTGGCGGGACGTTGCTGGGCTCCACCAGGTCCGGGACGCGAATGAGGACCGGTCGATTTCCGGAAATCCGGGGTCCAGGCGGGGCTGGAGAGGCCGGTTGCGGAGGGGCGGGAGGCGCCAGGTTCGGTGGCTCGCCGATGACGTTTGCTATCACCTCCCAACCGCCCGGAATGGTCTGGTAATACAACAGCGGAATGACGACGAGGATGCCGAGCACCAGGACGTGAATCGCGAAAGAAACGAGAACCGTGCTTTTTCGTCCAGCTCGTTCGGAACCTTGTCCTTGAATGATTGTCTCGAACATAACCTCCTCCTTCCACTCTATTTAGACAAAGAAGAAGCAAGAAGGTTCCGGTTGATCGGTAAGGGAGACAAGAGACAGAAGGGACAAAAGGGACGCAAAAATCCCCTTTGGGTGGCTTATATCCCTTATGTCCCTTTTGTCTTCAACGCCCGCTCTTCGGCGGGGATTCGCACGAAAAGCAGCAAAGCGAGATTCAAAACGGTGAAGAACAGGGCGGTGATCCAGGCATTGAAGATCATGGGAACGGCAAACAGGTCGATCACCACTGCCAGGTAGTTAGGATGACGCAGGAAGCGGTACGGGCCGGAACGAATGGGAGGGGTGCCGGGAATGACAAGAATCCTCGTATTCCACTGAATCCCGAGCGTCGTGATGCACCAGTATCTGAGGACTTCCGCCAGCAGAAAGAGCGCCAGCCACACGGGCCACAGCAGCTGAAGGTGGGGGCCGCGTGCAAACGCCTCCGCCAGCCACGCGACGAACCAGGCGCTGTGGAGCAGAACCACCCAAAGATAGTGGCTTTGTCCTGATTCGCGCGCCCCCCGGGCGAGCATCAGCCTGCGGTTTTGACCTGCAAGCCGAAGCTCCAGAACGCGTTCGACGGCGATCACAGCCGCGAGCATCAAGACTAAACCGGTTACCATCTGAAAAGGAGTTGTTCGGCACAGAAACCGGGGCCGAAGGCGAGCATGAGCCCGAGCTCCTCTGCCCGGGGAGTTGTTTGAAGGAAGTGTCTCAAAGCAAAAAGCACGGTCGGGCTCGACATGTTCCCATACTCATGCAGGACCCAGTAGGAATGCTCCAGGAGGCGAGGATCGATGCAGGTTGTCTCAGCGAAGGCCTCGAGGACTTTCGCGCCACCGGGATGGAGCACGTAATGTCGGATATCGCCTCGTGTAATTCCCCAGGCGGCCGCTGAGGCATCAAGGAGTTTCGGCATCTCGTTCCGGACCAGGGAAGGGATGTCGCGGGAGAGTCGCACTTTCAGGCCTGTATCAACCAACTCCCAGCCCATAATGTCCTCGGAGTCATCCCAAAGGTGGCTGTAAGAACCCAGTATTTCCGGCCCCTCTCCTTGACACCCGATCAGGAGCGCGGCTGCTCCGTCTCCGAAAAGGCTCGCGGCGACGACATTTGCCTTCGAGAGGTCACCGAGTTGAAAGGTCAGGCTGCAAAGCTCAACCGTAATAAGCAGTAGGTAACGCCTGCGGAGCGCCGAGGATAGCTCGCCGGCTCGTGCGAGACCCGCAACGCCGGCTGCACACCCCAGTCCCCAGATCGGAATCCTTGGTATATTCCGGGAAAGACCCAGCTTCTGGATCAATTTGCTGTCCAGGCTCGGCGTCGCAATGCCGCTCGTTGATGCGAACACGATCATCCCGATCTCATCGGCCGAAACTCGGGACTCGGTCATGACTGCCTCGGCGGCTTTGAAGGCCAGTTCAAAAGCCGTCTCTTCGTAAATCTCGTTGGCTTCCTGGAACGTATGCTGCCTGAGAAACCATTCGATGGGTTGTGAGAAATAGCGGGTCCTGACTTGCGTGTTGGCAAAGACGGGAAGCAGCCGGCGGAAATCCTGGAAAGAGGGCCCGAAGACGGAAGGAGCCAGGCTGGTTATCGTCTCCTGGTCGACCCTGTATTTCGGTACCGCCGTCGCGACCCCTGCTATTCGAGCTTTCTGCATCAGTGACCTCATTGAAGAGCCCCTGGGAGCGCGGGCATCCTGCCTGCGCTCCCAGGAGATACAAGCCGGTATTTCAGCGTATACCCGCGTCGCCGCTTTGTGCAACGTCATCCCTCTCTGTCGATCAGATGGATACGACTGATCGGTCCTATCCGTCTGATTAGACGCGCCCCCCCGGAGTAGGGTTACCAGCACCCCCTTTCGTGTCAGAATAGTCGTATGGAATTGCAAGCGGAGGACTTGGAAGAACTGCGGGTAGCCAAAGGGCTGCTGGAGAAGCGCAGTCTGGCGATGAGGCTTGCGGACACCGTAGGTGCGCCGCTCGAAAGGGGTTTCGGACTGCTGCCGGAGAAATGGGCCGGGACGGTTCAGCAGGCCGTCAACAAATCGCTCCTGAAAGCGCTCAACGCGGCAGTTAAGTCGCTCGAAGGCCGACCGAGCGGTCCGGAGAAGAAGAAGTTTCATCGGTTTGCAGTCACGGCTGCAGGCGCCGCCGGAGGAGCGTTTGGTCTCGCCGGTCTTCTCGTGGAATTGCCCATCTCCACGATCCTGATGCTGCGCTCGATTGCCGACATCGCTCGCGGCGAGGGGGAGGACTTGGGCGACATGGAATCGCGGCTTTCCTGCCTCGAGGTCTTTGCCCTTGGAGGCCGAAGCCGGGGGGATGATGCGTCCGAGACCGGCTACTTCGCCATCCGGGCCGCTCTTGCCCGGTCGGTCAGCGAGGCGGCTCGGTTTTTGGCCGAGCGTGGAATGGTCGAACACACCTCTCCGGCAATTGTCCGCTTTGTCACTTCGATTGGTTCACGTTTCGGTATAGCGGTGTCGGAGAAGGTAGCGGCGATGGCTGTCCCCGTGATTGGCGCAGCAGGAGGCGCGGTCGTCAACTCCATCTTCATCCGGCATTTTCAGGACGTCGCAACCGGGCACTTTGTAATCCGGCGCCTCGAACGGGCCTACGGGCGAGAACTCGTCGAGCAGCAATACCTGGCGATCTAGACCTGCAGTGGAGGCATCCGACGGGTCCGACCGATCCGTCATATCGTCCTATCGCACGACCGGCCCCCCTTTTGCTTCCCCCTGAAGCGCGGTATTCTTCCTGTATGATCAGCAGGCTGTTCAACAACTTATCCTCAGTCCTCGGTTGCTGTGTCCTGATGGTCTCGGGTTTGGCCCTCGAAACGATTGCTCAGCCGGCATCGGGCGCTCCGCTTTGGTTTCGGGAAGACTGGAAGGAAATCCCGGCGGCAACGCCTGTGACGCAGGAGCACGTTAATAACCAGGAACTGACGCTTCACACTTACGGGCAGGCCAGGGACAGCATCAAGAAATCGCACCACGACCACCCGGCCAATGACCCCTACTACATCTGGTCAGGGGACTGTAAGGGCCGCTGGGCGGTGACGCTGGAGAAGGCAGGATCCACCGCAGATCTTTCAAAGGGCGGGGTGATCAGGTGGCGGTCGCGCCAGAGCGGGGAACGCTTCCCGAGGATCCTCATTCGCCTGGCGGACGGCAGCTTCTACGTGTCCGACCAGACTGACACGAATTCGCCCGAATGGCACATCTTCAGCTTCATTCTGGAACGCGTCACCTGGTCGGCTTTCGACATTGAGAAGTTTGTCCCCGTCCCGGGCCGCAAGAACCCCGATCTGACACGTGTGAGTGAAGTCGGGTTCACCGATCTGGAACCCGGCGCCGGAAGCAATCTCAGCTCACGAATCGACTGGATCGAGGTGTACGCGCAGTCGACGAACCGGTGACGACTGACAAACTGACAAACTGACAAACTGACAAACCGAACTGACCAGATTACAGAGTGCCCCCGGTGCTTACTTGGTCAGTCGGTCAGTTGTCAGTCTGTCAGTTTGTCAGTTGTTTTGTGCGACAATCAAAGGTCATGACACACAAGGTCATCATCATCGGCTCCGGTTGTGCGGGCTCCACCGCTGCCATATACAGCGCCCGGGCAAACCTGGAACCCTTGATCTTTGAAGGAACAGAACCGGGGGGCCAGCTCTCACTGACCACACTCGTCGAGAATTTCCCCGGCTTTCCAAACGGCATTATGGGTCCGGAACTGGTGCAATTGATCAAGCAGCAGGCCGAGAGGTTTGGGGCGGATTACAAGCTTGAACCGGCCATTCGAGTGGATCTGAGCCGCCGGCCCTTCGTCGTGACTGCCGACAGCGGAAGCTACGAGACCCAGACACTGATCGTCGCTTCAGGCGCGTCGGCAAAGTGGATCGGGCTTGAGTCCGAGCGCAAGCTGATCGGACACGGGGTGTCAAGCTGCGCAACCTGCGACGGCTTCTTCTTCCGGGACTTGAACGTGGCGGTTGTCGGCGGCGGCGACACGGCGATGGAAGACGCGCTTTTCCTGACGCGCTTTGCCCGCAAGGTCACCGTCATTCACCGTCGGGAGCAGCTGCGGGCGTCCAAGATCATGGCGGAACGGGCGATGCTCAACCCCAAGATCGAGTTCGTTTGGGACACCGTAGTCACCGAGATCCTCGATCCCACCCTCCAAAAAGTCGAGGGGGTGCGGGTGCGTAACGTCAAAACCGGGAAAGAGGCGGTCCTCCCCTTTGACGGAGTCTTTGTCGCTATCGGCCACAAGCCCAACACCGAGATCTTCGAAGGACAGCTCGACCTCTCCGATGGTTACGTCGTGGTCAACGATGGATCAAAGACGAGTGTAGAGGGCGTTTTCGCTGCCGGCGATGTGCACGACCGGCACTACCGCCAGGCGATTACGGCCGCAGGCGCCGGTTGTCGCGCTGCGATCGACGCGGAGAAGTACCTGGAGGCGCATTCGAAGTAGGCGGCGTGCTCTCGAGCCTTTTTGTCCACGAATTTCCACGAATTTTACGAATTAGCACCAAGTTAATTAGTGTCAATTCGTGAAATTCGTGGAAATTCGTGGAAAAGCGTCAGCGCCTTACCTCGGTTTCATGCTCGGCCGGACCGGCGGGACCGGCGGCTTCTGAGCGAGGCCGGCGGCCAGGCGGTCAGCGAGAAACTTCTCAAACCCGGCAAGATCCTTCCACTGCGTGGCGGCCTCGATCTGACTCCCGGACGGGGACACTTTTGTCGAGCCGTCGGGAGTGACCTCCAGCTTGAGCCGCTCGATTTGGACAAAATCCCGGCTATATGTGAGAAAGACGGCGAGGCAGTCGAACAGGGTCGAGCTCTGCTGGTCGAATTTCAGGTTGGTCTTCTGGTTTTTGAGCCAGACCTGGTAGTTCTCCATCAAGGTCCGGCAAAGCGGGTTGGCGGCGGTAAAGACTTTGCGATAGTTCTCTCCGTCAAGCCGGATCGTCCCGGCAGTGTCCAGAGGAGCTATCAGCACCGGCCAGCCGGCCCGGTACATGGCGGCAGAAGATGAAACGTGGTCTTTGACGTTGTACTCGGGCTCGGGCTTTGATTTGTCCCCGTACCCCTTATACACGCTCCCGCTCATGGCGACGATGGTTGCTCTTTTCGCGATGCCCGGTTCACGCTTCAGCGCTTCTTCGATATTGGGGGCTGGTCCGACGACGATGAGTGTTACCGGCCGCAGGCTGCCCATGATCAACTTGATCATCGCATCAACCCCGTCGTCGTGCACTCTCCCCGGGTAGGCCTTCAAATCATAGTCAGCCGCCCATTCAAACTGCGGTCCGCCCCGGGCGTCCATCCGTCGGCCAATCCCGACCTCGATGTCGGTCCTGCCCACCCTTTGCAGGAACTTTGCGACGATTCGGGCACGGCCGACGACGTCGTGGCTGTCGGTCACGACCATTTTCAGGTCGAGCTCGGGCGAAGCGAGCAAAAGCGCCAGGGCCCACGTGTCGTCGATATCCGATCCGATGTCCGTGTCGAGAACGACCGGAATCGGGGCTTTGGGCGCCTGCTGGGCGCGAAGAGATGGAGTCAGGACCAAAACGAGGCCTATAAGCAGAATAGTCTTGAGTGTCATCGGCATAGCTTCTCGTCTCCTGTCGTTGTCGAGAGTATAGCCGAAAAACTCGGCCAGGACTTCCGCCCCGGGGCCAGGCCGCCTCGGACCCGGACGTCCGGACTACTTGCCGACGTGGTAACATGAGGGTTTACCTTTTTCCGGAGGATCATGAACAGTACTTCAATCACTCAAGAGCAGGTTCTGGCTGCGCTTCGTACCGTGCTCGACCCGGATCTCCGCAAGGATATCGTTTCGCTCGGCATGATTCATGACATCCGCATTTGCAGCGGTGCCGTCGCCTTTCGCTTTGTGCTGACGACGCCGGCTTGCCCGGTCCGAGACCGCCTGGAGGGTGAGGCTCGGCAGGCAGTCGAACGCCTTCCGGGCGTTACGCAGGTGAGCGTCAAGATGGAGGCGACCGTTCCGAAGCACCAAGGCGCGATGGAAAAGAAGGCCATCGAGGGCGTGTCCAATATCGTCGCTATTACATCCGGCAAGGGTGGAGTGGGCAAAACAACGGTGGCGGTCAACGTGGCTTGCGCGCTCAGGGCGAAAGGCGCCCGCGTGGGCCTCCTGGATTGCGACATCTACGGGCCGAACGTCCCGATCATGCTGGGCGTCAACCAATCCCCCACCGGAGACAAAAACAGGATCCAACCGATCGAGGCTCACGGCATGAAAGTCATGTCGATGGGATTCCTGGCGCAAGGCGACACGCCTCTCATCTGGCGCGGCCCTATGCTTCACGGGGTGATTCAGCAGTTCCTCTACCAGGTCGCCTGGGGTGAGCTCGACTATCTCGTGGTCGATCTTCCTCCAGGGACCGGCGACGCTCAATTGACGATTATGCAGTCGGTTCCCCTCAGCGGAGGTGTTGTCGTCACGACTCCCCAGGACGTCGCACTCGCCGATGCTCGGCGGGGGGTCATGATGTTCAGGCAGGTGAAGGTCGACGTGCTCGGGATTATCGAGAACATGAGCTACTTCATTTGCCCTCATTGTCACGAAAGAACGGACATCTTCAGTCATGGCGGGGGCGAGAGGACGAGTGAACGATACGACGTGCCTTTCCTGGGAAGCATTCCGCTGGTGACCGAACTGCGGGCTGCCGGCGACGCAGGGACGCCCGTCGTCTTTACCGACCCGGAAAGCCTGATCGCGCGCGCCTTCTTCGATATATCGGAACGCCTTGCCGCGCGGATTTCGACAGTGAATCTGGTGGGGAAGTAGTCGCTTCAGAGCGGGGTGTCGGGACCGCGCCGCCAATTTCCAGAGCCGTTTACTCCATCAACGCCAGTTCCAGCTCTTGGATGTACCGGCGGACGGAATCGGAGCGGGCGCCTTGGGGGTCGAGCAGCAGGTAATGGTTCCAGTGCCTCAGAGCGCGATCCCACAGCTGAGCCTTGGCGCATGCCTTACCCATCCGGTAGTAAGCGTGCTTCAGGCCGGGATTAACGCCCAGCGCTTTTTCGTAGCACGCGATCGCCTGCTCCAGGCAATTCAAATCCTCCATCGTCTGTCCCAAGTGGCAGTACGCTTCGGCGTGGTAGGGATCGCGAGCCAGGGCGAGGCGGAAGCTGCGCTCCGCGTCGACTAGCCGATGCTCCCGGTGGTGGATCTTGCCAATATGCACGTGGGCTTCGATCCTGTTGGGATCAAGCTTCAGAGCTTCCTCGAAAGCGGCGAGCGCCAGCTGGCTGCTGCCTGAGGACGCCAATTGCTGCATTCCTTCATCGAACCACTGATCCGCTGTTCGGACGAGCGAGTCACGATTTATGCGGTCGGTGGCTGTCTGGGTCAGTTCATCCAAGTCCAGCCGCATCAGCACCCGGCCGGCCCGGGAATCTACGAAGTGGTTCTTCTGAGTGAGAATAATGCGATCCTCGAAAATCGTCAGCACACGATGAGCGAGCCGATCCTCGAGGTCCGAGATTCTTTGCCTCATCGGCTTCAGAAGCCGGCGAACCCGGGCGTCGTCGACTCCCTGGTGTTCAAGCAACTCCGCCGTCTTGAAGCTGATGACATCGAAAAAGCTATACAGACTCTGCCCCGACTCTTCTGCAGACGGGCACACCAAATCCCTGGCTTCCCACGCGTGTAGTTGTGCCGTGGTCACACCAAGAATGTCCGCGACTTCCTCTTTTGAGAAATATCGCGACAAATACAACTTCTTTTTAATATTATTCCGCCTCGTGTGCTAGTATAGCACGCCCGTTGGAAGAGTACGCTCTGCGGATCTTGATGTATATGATGCGCTTACACGTCAAACGCTTTATCTTATTGCTTCCCGTCATCTTCTTTCTTCAGGTCTCGGTCGGGCCCGCTTCGACTAACCGTTTATCCCCTCGATTAAGGTCCGCCGGAGACGTCAAAAGTACACGCCAAGAACGCGTCCCTCGCCCGGAAGACGTTTTCGGGTTTAAACCCGGTGCGGATTACCAGTTGGCCGACTACGACCAAATGGTTGCGTTCTATCGCAAACTTGACCATGCCTCGGCTCGTGTCCAGGTCTTCGATATCGGTCCGTCCTGCGAGGGCAGGCGGATGATCCTCGCAGTTATCAGCTCCGAAGACAACATTGCACAGCTGGAGAAGTACCGTCAGATTTCCGGGAAACTGGCGCGGGCCGCCGTCAGCGACCAGGAGGCGCGCGAGCTGGCGCGAACCGGCAAGGCTGTCGTCTGGATCGACGGCGGTCTGCACGCCAACGAAGTCGGCCACGCCCAGCATTCGCCGGAGCTGGCCTACCGCCTGGCGACGGACGAAAGCCCGGCCATGAAGGCAATCCGCAACAACGTGATCCTGCTGCAGGTTCCGGTGCTGAATCCTGACGGCCTCGATATGGTCGTCAACTGGTATAAAATGAACCTCGGGACCCGGTATGAAACGAGTCCTTTGCCCGAGCTTTGGCACAAATACGCCGGGCACGACAACAATCGTGACTGGTACATGATGACCCAGCCGGAGACGCGCAACGCCAGCGTCCTGCTGTACCAGAAGTGGTTTCCGCAGATCGTCCTCAACCATCACCAGACACCTCCGTTCCCGGCCAGGATTTTCATCCCGCCGTTTACATCCCCCGTCAATCCAAACATTCCCGGGCAGGTGCTGAACGGAATCGACGTCGTTGGCCATGCCATGGCCAGTCGCTTCAAGGACGAAGGCAAAACAGGTGTGGTGAGCCGGATGGAGTTCGACGCCTGGTGGAACGGCGGGATGCGCACCACCCCCTGCTTCCACAACATGATAGGAATCCTGGCGGAGACGGCGCTTTACCGTTACGCCTCTCCGTTTCGATATCGTTCCGACAATCTTCCTCGCAAATTCAAAAACGGTCTGCCGGCGCTTACACCCTCGCCCGACTACCCGAATCCCTGGATGGGCGGCGAGTGGAAGCTTTCCAACGCCGTCGATTACATGTTGACCGCTTCGATTGGCGTCCTCGACGTTGCGGCAAAGCAGCACGAACGCTTCTTGTACAACATTTACCAGATGGGGCGGGATGCCATCGAGAAGGGCAAGCGTGAGTCGCCGTCCGCCTATGTCATAGGCCTTGACGGTCAGCACGACCCATCGGCCGCGGTCGGGATGGTGGAAGTTCTGAAGCTCGGCGGCCTGGATATCGAGCAGGCGGACGAGGCCTTCCAGGCGGGCGGCCGGCAATTTGCCAAAGGCACTTATATTATTCCTACCGCCCAGGCCTTTCGGCCCTACCTTGTTGACTTGATGGAGGCCCAGAAGTACCCCGAAAAGCAGGCGCCCGACGAGAACGAACAGCCCTATGACATGACTGGCTGGACACTACCGATGCAGATGGGCGTCAAGGTTGTCAAGGTAGACCGGCCTTTGACGGTGGCGACTCACGCCGTGCAGGAAGTCCGACTGCCGGAAGTCGAGAATTTCCAGGCCTTCCGTTATTACCTGATTGATCGCCGCTGGAATACTTCATTCACGCTGGTAAACCGCCTCCTGAAGGCGGGAATCAGCGTGGAAGTGCTTCCGGAAGGAGTAGACCTCTCGGGTGCCGCACTCCCGCCTGGGAGTTTCGTGGTCAGCGGTGACTCCGGCGAGGTAGTCCACAAAATGGCTTCCGAGTTGCGGATTCCGCTGCGGGGCAGCGACTCGCTCCCCGGTTTGAAGACCGAGCGGTTGGTGCGCCCCCGTCTCGCGCTCTACAAACCGTCAGACGCCAACCAGGACGAAGGGTGGATCCGGTGGTTGCTCGAGCGATTCGAATTCTCGTTCATGAGCGTCCGCGAGGATTCGATCAGGGACGGCAACCTTCGTAGCCAATTCGACGTCATCATTATTCCGAGCGACGCAGGCAAGCGGCTGATCGACGGTCAGTCCCCAAGCCTTGTTCCTCCTCAGTTTGCCCAAGGCATCGGTTCTCAAGGGCTCCACAATCTGAAGGAGTTCGTCACTAAGGGCGGCGTCCTGATCGCTTCGGATGCGACGTGCCAGGTGCCGCTCGATTACTTCGGCCTGCCCTTCCGAAATGCAGTCCGGAACCTTTCAGAATCCGTTTTCTCCTGCCCGGGATCTCTCGTCCGGCTGGAAGTTGATCCGTCCGATCCCGTCGGGTGGGGTATGAACCGCGAGGTGGCCGCGTGCTTTGTGAAGAGCCAGGCGTTTGAGCCTGTGCCGGCCGCCGAAGGCCAGTCCAGTCAGATGACGAGTGTCGCCCGCTACGCCGACTCGGAAGTCCTGATGAGCGGCTGGATGCGCGGTGAAGAACAGCTGCGCGGCAAAGCTGCGGTGGGTCGGGCTCGACTGGGCGAAGGCGAGGTCGTCCTGCTTGGCTTTCCCGCCCACTTCCGCGGGCAGCCTCACGGAACCTTCAAACTGCTCTTTAACTCGATTTTCCTCGGCGGCCTCCGCGAGGCACCGACGGCCAACAGCGACTAACCTGGACAGTGTGGACGAAGTGGACAGAACTCGACTGTCCACTTCGTCCACTGGGTCCATGTCGTCCATTTTGCTGAGGTCTGGAATTGCCCAAAAACAAGACGGCCGGAGCGGGACAAGTATGGGGCCCTGTTGCTAATGCTCCCGCTCCGGCACACTGAGGAAACGCTACCTTACTTCTGACGCGAGAATATACGCGCGCTTCAGTTTTTGCCCGGTGACCCAGATCACCAGATACAAAAACCGCGGCAAAAACAATAGCGCCTTGCCTAGAAGCCTTGCCAGCAGCAGGGAAGAGGACAGCTGCCCGAGTCTTTCCTCCGACCTGAAGAGGCTCCAGAATGTGGATCGATTCAGGTAGTAACAGTCAAGATTGTGGTTGAACACCAGTCGATTGCGGGCGGGAAGGACGAAGAACAACAGCTTCTGCAGGCGAAAGATCGACTCGCCTGTGAACACCGCGGTGACAACCTCAACATCGAGCTTGAAGAGTCGGTAAAGGGTTCGGAGCGCGCGCAGGCGTCTTTTGGGCTCGTAAGTGAAGAGAGCTTCCACACCTGGCGCGCCGGCGAAGAGTTCCCTCTTGTCCTCCCGACAGAAAACGACAAAAGGAGCCGGTTTGGTGACTCTCGGGTCGCGCGCCTTCGCCAAGGCACGAAGGGTCGTTTTGTCATCTGCGGTCTGAATGAGCAGAACGGAACGCTTACTGCCGGCCCTGATCAGCGGGAGCAGCCTTAGCGGGTTGAGCCGGTTGAGATAGAAGCAGTTGAAGTCGGCGCTGAAGACCAGCCGGTTACGGGCTGGCAGAGCCATGAACAGGGACTTGTGGAGACGGGGAACTGGGTCGCCGGCAAAAACGCCTGCCAGGACCTCGATGTTAAGTTTCCGGAGCCGAATCGCCGCCTTTACCCCATCCCATCGCTTTTTCGGCTGATAAGTAAAAACTGCCTTGACACCCGGAAGTCCCTGGAAGAGCCCCCGTTTGCCTTCACTGCAGAACACGGCAATCGGGGCAGGACGCGCGATGTGCGGGTCGCGCAGCGCCGCAATTGCCTTCAGCATCTTGCGGTCATCGGCCGTGTCGAGGAGAAGTATGTAGCTTTCCCTTGCCGCCAGCGCCATCAGCTGCTCGTCGAACACCAGCGGCTCGCTTCGGAACATCCAAAAAACACGGGTGACTGAAACCTGGTAGCAATCCAGGCGAGCGTTGAACGCCAGGTGCTGCGGCGCGGGCAGACAGAAGAAAAGCACCTTCTCCCAGCGATGAACCGAACGTCCCGAGAATATTCCGCAGGCGAGATCGGGCTGCAAACGGTCAAGTTCTCTCCAAAATCGGTAGTACCGCCACAGACTTCTTTTCGGGTAGCAGAAGACCCGGTTGACTTCCGGAATCGCCTGCGCATCCGCCCGGTCTTCGGGCCGGCAGACCACAATGAGCTCGGAGTGAGGAAAGAGGCGGCGCTGTTTCAGCCGTGCGGCCGCGTGGCGGAGATAACCGATCGTCTCCGTCTGGAACAAAACGATGCGCGGCGGAAGAGGGGAGGGAAGTTTGGTCCCGTAGCGGATTCGCTCAAAGAGAAAACCGGCCAGGCGACGGAAGGAAGCGTCAAAGAAATCCAGGTTTTCATTGACGATTACAATGCGCGGAACACGGAGGAGGAACGGAAGCAGCTTGAGCGCGAAAAAGCCTCTTTCGCCTGTCAAGAAGACATACGCGGTGTCGAATTCCTTGTGTCGCAACCTTGCGAACAATGTGCGGAAGGAAGCTTTGCGGACGCGGGTGACCTCACCGCTCTCTCGTATCAGCCTCTTCAAGACCGGTTGGGCTTTCGGAAGCAGCGATTCATGGCAGCTCTCAATTACCAAAGCCCGCTCGGGCCCGGACCTGTGAGGGAACTGTTCATAGTACGACGCGAAGTCCAGCCCGGGTGTTTGCTTTGTATAGAGCAGAGACAACAACAGGCTGACGTGGCGCAGCGGTTCGAGCTGTCCGGAGTAGCCGACCCTAAAGAGCGGCCCTTTGCCGAGTGCAATCCGTTTAATATCGAAGTACCCGCGGTTCAGCAAAGGCAGGATAACCGCGTCATATTGCCCGATTTTCTTCGATTCCGACGAGTAAAGAACTGTGTCGAAGATAGGGAATAGTCTTGCAAAGAAGTGCGACTGGGGATGCTCGATCATGAGGGCATCAAGCGTTGCGTCGGGATTCTGTTCCCGCAGCTTCTTCGCGACAAAGAAGAAGTGAGGCAAATGGCAGGATTGAACCAGTAGATATCGTTTGCTCATCTGTTCGGCATTTTTACTCGTGAATCGACGAGTCCCCAATGGGCTTTTGCCCCCGTAGGGGGCAGATGTTTATAGTAAATCTCGCAGCAAGGAAGGGCGCCCCAGCGGGGCGCGATGTTCCAATGCTTCACATGACATCGCGTCTTGCTGAGGCACCCTTGCTTGTTGCTAGATTTACAATAAGCATCTGCCCCCTACGGGGGCAAAAGCCGTTATTTGAGCGCTTCAACCCTATCCTCCACGCCCTTAAACCCCGTCATCGCTTCATACGTCGCGACAAGCTGCTCGCCCAGGTGACTCCAGTCATAATGGCGTTCCGCTGTTCGCCGCCCCGCTTTGGCCAGCTTCAGGCAAAAGTCGGGGTTGCGGAGAAGCGCGACTGTCCACGTCGCAAAATCGCGGGGCGAGTCGGCGACCATGATATTCTCCCCGTGAACCGCCCGGATGCCGAGACAAGCCACCGAGGTCGCAACCATGGCCTTTCCGGCCGCCCAGCCCTCCAGGATCTTTCCCCGAATGCCGACTCCCGTTCTTACCGGCACCACCACAACCTGGGCTTTCCTGTAATAGTCGCGGATGTCGGGAACAAAACCCGTCACTTTGATGCGGGGATGCGTCTCGAGCTTGAGTATCGTCTCCGGAGGCGACGAACCGACGATATAGAGCCTAGTCTCCGGGACTTCGTTAAGAATCAGCGGAAACACCTCGTTGCAGAAATAGGTCATCGCGTCGATGTTCGGCTGATGTCGAAATGCGCCGACAAAGGCGATACTGTTCGGCTCGATCAGACGGCGCTCCCCAGGTTGGAAGTAGTGCGTATCAACCCCGGTATTGATAACTTCGAGCTTCCGGGACGGTAGATATCCCTTCAAGAAATCTTTGTCGACATCCGTCACGCAAATGACCCGATCCACGTTGCGGCACATCTCCAGCTCCCGGTATAGCGTTTGGAGAGTGTCGTAGAATCTCTTGAACCGGCGGATAGGGTTCCCCTCGTACCGAACCTGGCTTTGGTGCGCGGCGTAGTTCACCTCGATCTCGGTTACCAGGCTCGGGATCCGAGGTGCGAGATCCGCGTACTGGGCCATTTGCGTCCACTCGTAGTGGATTACGTCAAAATCCTGTTCCGCCAAAAGCTTCTCCAGTCGCTCCCGAAACTCGTCTGTGTTGAATTCTTCGAACGGTTCGTAGGGGTACGGAGAAACGGGCTTGAACGCCCGCCTCAAGACGGTCTCGACTCGTTTGCAGTGCGGCTTGATTTGGATGACTTCCTCGGATTCTCGCTCCGTCTCCACAAAAGTCAGAAGACTGAGATCGTGCTTGAGTGCGACTCGGATGAGCAACTGGAACACCCGCCCGGCCCCCCCGTGGTATCCCAGGTGAGGCAGATAGGCGCTGACTGCGAGAACGCGCAGGCGGGACCGGGACGGTCCCCCCGCTTGAGAGCGGTCCGGGTAGAAGAAATTGAGATAAGACAGAGGATGACGAATCCAGTGGAAGATGCGCGTGTGGCCGAAGACGTGCCTGGGTTCCGACAGCCTCGAAGCCAGCACGATCGGCAGCTTTCTCAAGGCCCCCAGGTAGTCCTTCACACCAGCCTTGACGGTGAGGTGGACGGGAAACCAAAGCAGATTCCTCAGTACGTCCGGGAGTGGGTAGTTCTTCCACAGGTACCAGAGCCTTCTTTGCTCTATCAGGCGGCAAAGGGCGGCGGCGTTGAAACGTGATGAGCTGCTGCTGCGGTGTTTATGCAGGACCTGGCTGTGAGCCGCTACGAGGACCTTCCAGCCCCGGCGCCAGGCGCGGTAGCTCAGGTCTGTATCCTCGAAGTAGCAGGGCGAGAAGATGTCGGAAAATCCGCCGAGGGCCAGGAATCTCGCCCGGTCGAAGGCAGCCGCGCCGCCTCCCGCCCACAAAACAGGCAGGTACCGACGGGAATAGTGGTAATCCTCGATCGGGTCGTGCGAAAGATGCAGGTAGCCCCACTTCATCCAGCCGCGCGTGTTGCCCGTTTCCTCCCTACGCTTCCCGGCGGGAAAGAAAACCTGGGACGCCACGGAGAACACGGTCGAGTCCGAGAAGGCTTCGACCAGCGGCGGGAGGAAGTCTTCCGACACGATCATGTCGTTGTTAAGGAGGACGACGATATCGTGAGCCGCCGCCGCGACTCCCCGGTTGTTCCCCTCGCCAAACCCGTAGTTGCGGTCGAGAGCGAGGATTCGAACCTGGGGGTAATTCTTGTTCAGCCAGGCAATGCTGTCATCCTCGCTGCCATTGTCGACGACCAGCACCTCGTGGTCTCTTCCCGTTTTTCGGACCGCTTGGAGCAGCGGCGGAATGCTCTCTTCAAGCAGGTGGCGGCCGTTCCAGTTCAAAACGACGATGGAGCACAGTTCTCCCTTCGAGCGGGAAAGGCGCCGGTTTCTGGGTTTGATCGGGTGGAAGACGATGCGGACGACGTCAGCGGCGGCGAAAAGAAGGGCCAGCGCAGTCTGGAGCGGCAAAAAAAAGAGCCAGAGAAGGAGTCGTCGCAACATACCTCCGGAATTCCAAAGGATAGCAGAGGTCGGAACTTTCGAACCAGATTCCAAACGTAGCAGTCTAATAAGAGTAACGCGGGAATCAATCCATTGACGATTGACGACCTGGGAGCGCAGGCATCCTGCCTGCTCGTGCCGCTTAGGCAGTCGATTGTGCAAGCGGCACGAGCAGGCAGGATGCCTGCGCTCCCAGGTCGTCAATCGTCAATGGATCAAGGGTCTCCGGTTCCCTCCTGTATAATAATCCAAGAGTTTTCAACAAAAAGGACCAGGCAAAAGCAATGAACAGGATTGGTTTGGGGGCGCTCGTGCTCGTACTCTTTTGTACGACGGGTCTCGCAATAAGCGTCAGGAACGTGAACCTCGTCGAGATGGTCCAAAAGGCCGATAAGGTGTTTTATGGGAAATGCCTGAGCCGCGAGACCCAGGACGAGAACACCAATATTCCAATCGTGGAATATAAGTTCCAGGTGAAGCAGGCGATCAAAGGCGTCACCGATGGGGAGACGATTGTTTTTCGCCAGGTCGCCGGCTCGGAAGTCGGCAAGCCCGGGATCCCGGGCGTACCGCAGTACCGCGTTGGCCAGGAACTGGTCCTCTTCCTGAAGAAAGAGAGCCCCCGCGGTCTGACTAGCCCGGTGGGACTCGGCCAAGGAATCTTCGTTGTCAAGAAAAACGGACGCGGCGGTGCCGAAGTGATGAATCTCGTGGGGAACCGGAACCTCCTTCTCGGTTTGTCTGAGGACCAACCTGCTGGATTGACCGTCCAGGAAGCTCAAAGTTTCAGGTCAGGACGACCAATTCCACTGTCCAGTTTTGCCTCGGTTGTGACCAGGGTGATCAGCGTCAATCGTCCGGACAACAGGAACAGATAATGGAAACTCGAAAAGCACTCGGTCGTTTGTCAGCCATGACGTGTCTGCTCATCATGCTCGCTGGATCGTCGGCTCTCGCCGGGGGGCCGAATGATCTGGCACCCGGCGGGGTGCCCGTTCGGTGGAATCCCGACCGCGTCGGCTATGTCCTGGACAACGGGCCGCTAGGAGGCAGCACCCGCGACCAGGCAGCGGGCATTGTCCGCGCGTCTTTCAAGGTCTGGGAAGATGTCGACACGGCCACAATTGCCTTCGACGATCTTGGCTTTCTCAACGTCGACGTTGATGTGACGAACTACGACGCCTACCTCAATTCCAAACGTCCCGAAGGGAACGTAATCATCTTCGACAACGATGGAGCGATCACGAACGACCTCCTCGGAGAGGGCTCGGAAGATGTCCTGGGATTCGCCAGCGCCGTCCCCATAAGCCCTACCAGCAACCGGTACGATTTCGCCTTCGCTGTGCTGAACGGGCCATCTGCCGACGATCCTGGTTTCCGCGGGGTGATGATCCACGAGTTCGGTCACCTGATCGGCCTCGACCATACGCAGGCGGGGCATGAGCAGGCCATGAACGGGATTACCGCTGACAATACCAGTATCCCCATCATGTATCCCTTCCGTTTTCCGTTCGCCCCGAATGACGTTCGGCCGGATGACAAAGCATGGATTTCCTGGCTTTACCCGACTTCAGATTTTGCGCAGACGACCGGGACTATCAGGGGACATGTCTTCTATCCTCCAGGGACCCCTTTACCCGGCGCCAGTGTCGTCGCTGTCCAGGTGACAAGTGCCACAAACGGGAGCGTCACCGAATCCAACCGCGAATTCGTCTCGGTGGTCTCCGATTTCCTCGTGACGGGTGACGGCTCCTTCGAGATCCCCGGGCTTGCGCCCGGCAACTACGTGGTGTTCATCGAGCCGTTGTTTAACGAATTTACGCAGGGTAGCAGCGTTGGTCCGTTCGAATCTCGCTTTGAGAATTTCTTCAAGGACTACTACAACGCGACGGCGGAGTCCGACCAGGATAACGCGGATGAGAAGGTTGTCTTTGCGGTGAACCCCGGCCAGGTGGTGAACAACATCGACCTCGTAGCGAACCAGATTTTCAACCGGCTTGATCTGCTCGCCGACGACAGCGAAATGCTGTACAAGTTCCCGGAGGGTTTCACTTTCCCGTTCTTCGGGAAAACTTACACGGAAGTCTTCGTCAACTCTGATGGTAACTTAACATTTGGGGCAGGCGACCACACCTCGGATCCCCGTGACCCAACCAGGTTCCTGAACGGGCCGCCTCGAATCGCCCCGCTGTTCACTGATTTGGATGTGAGCGGCATCGGCCAGGTGACCGCCACGAGCGGAGCGGGAGAGTTAACTTTCACCTGGGATGGGGTGCCGGAGTTCTCCGAAACGGGCAGTCCTGGGCTGAACCGTTTCTCGGTGACGCTCTTCAGCAACGGGAACATCCGCTTCAGGTATGAACAGCTCAACGTCACTCCCGACGACGACCAGAACTTCCCGGCTGGACTCCAGGCCATTGTCGGCATCACTCCTGGAAACGGGGCGGCCGGCCAGACGGTCGATCTTTCAGCGTCACCCACAATTCAGATCTCCGGTCAGCCGGTCTACGAAGTCTTCACGGGAACGAGCTTGGACCTGGCCGGCACTGAGATCAATTTCGTCACTTCGGATGTCCAACTCCTTTTCCCCTTTTACGCCGGCAACGCACTCACATTTTCGGGCTACGCCTTCACCAACTTCTCGTCGCAGGATGCCGTTCTCGAGTTGCAGGCGCGAGGAACGGACGGCGGCCTTCTCGGCTTCAGCGGCAACCCGCATGCTGAGACCGTGAAGCCGCAAAACCAGGTGGCCAAGCTCGGAAGCGAGATCTTCAACATTCCGACCAGCACGGCGCAGAGCGGCTGGATTCGCGTGGTCTCCAGCACGCCCGGTCTGGCCAGCTTCTTCCAGATTGGCGATGGCCTGACAGGGCCTGTCACCAAGATGGATGGGTCCATTGCCGTTACGTCGCAGTCGAAGACGTTGTTTTTCTCCCGCATTTACGATGGCCTGGCTGTCTTCCCGTCGTTTAGCGGAGACCAAAATGCTACGACTCGGATCAGCCTGGTCAACCCGAACACCTCGCCGATCACCGTTCGATTCACCTTCTTTGCACCGACGAGTCAGCCGGTCGGTTCTGCCGCGGATCGGACGATTCCGCCAAACGGATTCCTGATCGAACGCGTCTCCACGCTGATCAGCACTCAGACCCCGCTCAATGACGGTTACCTGAGAGCCGACGTCATTCAGGGAGAGGGCGCGATCGGCTTTGAATTGATCGAGCTTCCTCAAAGCCTGATGGGTTTGAACGCCTCGTACGGAAACCCGAATCAAGTCGCCTTTTCGGCGCAGCTTGCCAGTGGGACGGATACCGGTATCGGTGTTTTTACTAGCCTGAAACTGGTGAACACGTCCTCACAGACTCGCGTCCTCACGATCACTCCGTACAGGGGGGATGGAACGATTCTGTCCACTCCGTTGGCGAACGTTGCGCTCCAACCGAATCAAACGCTGCAGAGGGATGCCGGGGAAATGTTCGCCGGCAGCCAGGCGGCGGGCATCCTGGGCTCGCTCCTCATTGAAGCGGATGGTCCGGGAATCATCGGAGACGTCGTCTTCGGCGATCCTCAGGCTGCCAATTACGCGGCGGCGCTTCCCTTGCAGACCGTCCTGTTTACGAAGGCCATATTCAGCCAGGTTGCGAACGGCAAACTGAGCGCGGATCCGAGCATGGACGCGTTCACCGGGATTGCCCTTTTCAACCCAAACACTCAGGACGCTCAGGTCAGCTTGAAAGTCTTCGACCGGACGGGGAAACAGGTCGGCAACACGCGTAATCTGACCTTGGGGCCTCGCAACCGCATATCCGATCTGATCGAGAACCTGATATCCGGGACGGCTAACCTGGTTCAGGGCTATATCTCGGTCGACTCCAATCGCCCGCTGGTCGCGCAGCAGCTTTTCGGCAACGCGTCGCTGAGCTTCCTCTCCGCCGTCCCGCCGCAGGTCGTGCAGTAGAGCGTGATCCAGGCCGGGCTCCGCGGAGCCCGGCCCTGCGTGAACCGTTGCCTCTCCTCCTCCGTCAAAAACTACGGAGGAAACATAATGAGGAAACAGTGGTTGCGCGGATCTGGTCTACTTCTCCTTTTGATTTTCGCCTTTTGGTCAGTGCCTGTCGACGCCCAGAATTTCGAAGTCGGAGGCGACTTCATTATCGGCTTTCCGCAGAACGAGTTCCGGGACAACATCGACGATGAAGGCTACGGGGCTTCAGGTCATTTCGGCTATTTCCTCGGTGATACTCCAATCATGGTCGGGGCCGACTTCGGCTTCCTGAATTACGGGACTCTCAAGCACTTTGAGCCCTTCAGCCCGGATATACCGGAAGTCGTTGTGGAAGTACGGACCACGAACAATATCCTCATGGCGCATGGGTTTCTCCGCTTGCAGCCGCAGAATGGACCTGTCCGTCCGTATATCGAAGGATTGCTCGGCTTCAAGTACCTGTTCACCCGGAGCTCGATCATCGATGACTTTTCCAATGAGTCCATTGCTTCTTCAACCAACTTCGACGACTTCGCCGGGAGTTGGGGAGTGGGAACGGGGCTCGACATTCGACTTTGGGAGAATTCGCGCCGGGGTGGTGTTGCAGAAGTCTCTCTGACACTTAGCGCTAAATACCTCTGGGGCTCGGAAGCCGACTATCTGAGAAAGGGATCGATCAGACACGACCCCGACGGCGGGATTACGTTCTTCGTCTTCCGCTCAAATACCGACATGCTGGTCCCGAGCATAGGGGCGAGGGTGAGGTTCTGAGCAAAGAAAGGATGAAGGATGAAGAAAGGATGAAGGATGAAGGATGAAGGATGAAGGATGAAGGATGAGGGAAATCGGCCGCCCTCCCTCGTCCTTCATCCTTGCGTTTCTTCATCCTTCATCCTTCATCCTTCATCCTTCATCCTTTCTTCATCCTTCATCCTTCATCCTTTCTTTCATCGCCCCGGTATCATCGCCTGCACTTCGGGGTCGAGGTTGATTCCCTTCCGGTACCACTCTTCCGCCTCTGCCTG
>Ga0105092_10000451_pt1 | contig 21367 bp, 20 predicted proteins | sample PPLLak2March2015_FD_87021 | JGI IMG/M metagenome (GOLD analysis project Ga0105092, IMG submission 87021) | Freshwater sediment microbial communities from Prairie Pothole Lake near Jamestown, North Dakota, USA - PPLs Lake P7 Core (1) Depth... | ecosystem: Environmental > Aquatic > Freshwater >... | reverse complement strand
CGCCTTCCGCAGCCGCACGGCGTGGTGGACGAGCGTGCTGACGGACGTCTCGACCACCCATCCGGCTCGTCCGGCCAGAGAACAGAAAGCGTCGAGGCCCAGGAAACGGATATTGGGCCGGTTTTTGAAATCCGGGGTCATTTTGAGCCGGGGATCGAGAGTATCGCGGTCCTGGACGACCGAGCCCACCATGATGAAGTCCGGGGGCGCACAGTCGTGCAGCACCTTCAGATTGGCAACGATAGCCTCGTCGCTCCCGTAATCGAAGAGCGCACCTTCGGTTGATCCTGCCATGACTGCCCCGCGATCAAGTCCATCAATCATTGACCGGAGGGACTCGGGGCTTCCCCAGTTGTAACTCGTGCCTTCGAGGGCCACGTCCAGACCGCCCAGAGGAGCGCCTTCCTGCCGCAACGCGTCCACGGCTCGGCCGCCAAAACGGGCTCCCTCCTCGTCAATGTCGAGGACGTGAATGCGAATACGCCGTCCCTTCAACAAGTCGGGATTGTCCCGCCTGAGAAGGAGCAGCGCGTTGATGCTGTCGATGCCGGGGCCGCCGCCGATGTTGAGGAGGTGGACCGGGCATCCGGGCTTTTGAGCCAGGACACCCGCCAATCCTGAGGCCAGCAAACTGGAGACGTCACGCAGGCGGATGCGAAACGAGAGCGGCGTGAGCCCTGCGGCCGCCTTGCGATCGATCGGGGTCGCCCAGGCTTCGCCTAGGTTGTCCGGCCCGAGCTTGAAAAGGTACGTCACCATGCCGGTCGTGATTGTGTTTGCCGAGTCCCGGAGGCCGCGAACCAGCACCGACTGCTTCGCGAGCGCTTCCTGCATTGCCGCGGGCATTTTGAGCAGCAATTGAAGATTGTGCACAAACTCATCGATTGCCGCGGAGAGGCCTTCCGGGGTGACCGTGAGCGCAAAAGCCGGGTGGGTAATGTCGATGACCGGCAGCTCGATTCCCTCGTCGCTCACTGCATAGCAGACTCCCGGCTTCTTGTTCTTCTCTGGGGCCGTAATCATGTTTTCCCTCGTTCTTATTTGTCGCGCTGACTTCTCTCAGCTAACAGCTGTTTGACTGTCTCCTGGAGTTCCTTAATCTGCCTTGCCTGCTCGGCTGTGTAAAGCGTGAGCTCCTCGACTTTTTGGAGCAGTTGCATCTGGAGTTCGCCCAGGTTCACTCCGTTTTGCTCGATCTCACTCGCCTTCGGCACGTTGGGCAGATGCTTCTCTCTCCTCGCATACTCCTCCACATCGGAGATCGGCATCAGCCGGTAATCGGGCTCGAAAACGTAATCTGGAACTGCGACAGCCGGTGCGCCATATACAATCGAGCCTCTCACCCGCAGGTTCCCCGCCACATCCAGCCGCTCGGTCGGCGCCGTGGTCCCAATCCCGACGTTCCCGGTGTTCAGGATGACCATCCGTTCGGTCGCCAGGTCTCGATCCAGGAAGGAGAAGCGGCCATGCTGGTTCATGTCTGACGCGATGAAAGCGAGAGCGCCGTATTCGACCATGTTCCCGCTTACCCGGCCCCGGAACTGGACCTTCCCGAGATAATCTCCGGCCCACATGTCTGCGGGCACGATGTTAGTCCCTCGTGCGCGCTCCAGCAGGAAGGCCGGACCAAAGTCCGGGCCCGATTCGCTAAATCGTCGCAGTTTCCCGATTGCCTGGCTGCCCTCAACCACCAGTTGGCGGTCGGGACTCGTTGTCCCAATGCCGACGAACGTTTCGGCCGTTACCTCATTAAACCCCTTCACGCCGCCCAGGATCAGGCTGTCGGACCGGGTGACCCACGAACGGTAGCCGATGGCCGTGGCGTTGGTGATGAGATTGAACGAGCTACCCGGGCCGGGGTCAAGATCCGTGTAGGCTCCCAGGAAAGTGTTGTTGCTCTGAACGGTGTTTCGGGCTCCTGCCATGCGGCCGAAATAGGAGTTGTTGTTGCCCGTCCAGTTGCTGCTTCCAGCCTCTGCCCCGAAGGCTGAAACCTCTTGGCCTTCGGTGCTGCCCCAACCTGCTCCATATCCGACAAAGGTGTTGTAGGAAGCGTCTTTGTTGTCGTAACCGGCCCACTGGCCGAAGAACGAGTTGTAACTGCCTGCAAGGTTGGAGCCCCCAGCGTTCTGTCCGAAGAAGGAGTTATTCTGACCAGTGGTGTTCTTGACGCCGGCCCGGCCGCCGAAGAAAGAGTTGTAAAGGCCGGTGGTCACCTCTCCTGCAAACTGGCCGAAGAAGACGTTGAAGTTCCCCTCTGTTGCAAGCGGCTGCGTGCCTCCGAACAGACCGATACCTCCGATCGGCCGCCCGTTCACGAGAAATCCCTTCGTGGTTTCGATGTAGCCATCGACGGTGAGGGTTGCGGTGGGGTTTGTCGTGTTGATTCCGATACGGCCCGTCGAATCGACCAACCACCGGGGCTGGCCGGCGGTCTGATCGAACAAGCCGAGCGATCCGTCGCCTGTTTCCTGGCTCCGCAGGATGTACTCGTGGCCCCCGGGATGGCTATCCTCAATCGCCAGGGCAGCGTCGGCTCCCTTAATGTGCAGTTGAGTGCGGGGGACCGTTGTTCCCACGCCGACTCGCCCTTCGCTGTCCACGTGGATCGTGTTCCCCGGCGCACCCTCTTCGAACACTGTGGGATTGCTTTCCGTGAGCGTCTCTCCGGCAATGACCCGGCCAGCCCGTATTTGGAACCAGCCTGTCCGGACCTCGTTACTCGGATCGGCGGAATCATGGCCCCAGCCCGCTGTTTGAATCACGAGTTCCCATTTGTAGACGCCATCCGGCCGGGGCCGCCCCTGTTCGTCGGAAAAACTGAATTGTGCCCAGCTTCCAGCCGGGCAGTCCTGTTTCAGGTAAAGCCCTTCGGGCCCCGAAACGGCGAGGACTGCGGCCCGGTCCGGAGTCGGCAAGGGCCATTCGACGGATGCCTGTCCATAAAGAGGTTCAGGTGCGGATCCGAGAACAGGAAGAGTCAAACAAACGGTTACGACAAGGAGAGAATACAGAAGACGCATGGCTCACCTTCACAAGCGGAGTGCCGGCGAAAAGGCCAACCGGGCTGAAAAGAGCAATCGGAAATCACCCGATTTCCGGATCGCAATGGTAACGCAGATATGGCGAGGCGGGAAATGCGGAAAAACTGGGTCGCTGCAATGCGGTTGAGAAGTACATGGTTGAGCTTTGATTGCGATAGTGGTATCAATGTGTCGTCGAGCGGCCAGACGAAATGGCCTTAAAAGGGAAAACGGTGAAAAGCCGTTGCGGTCCCGCCGCCGTAACCGGGGACGAACGCCGCCAGAACGCCACTATCCACTGAGGATGGGAAGGCGCGGCCAGTAGAACGATCCGGAAGCCGGAAGACCTGCTCGCAAGTGAATTCTGCTCGTGCTCCTCGCGGAATCGGGAGCTTCGGCAGCTCATCGAGGATGGAATACGGCATCCCCGGACTGAGTTTATCTCAGGCCCGGGGTTTTTTTTTGGCTGAATCGAAGGAGGTGAAACCGCCAGGAAAAAGGATACAAAGCCCATTCGATAGACGAGATCCGTTGCCGCTCCAGATTAAGGGAAGGGAGTTCTGAAGCTCCCGCCGCCCCGCGACTGTGATCCGGACGAACGCCGCAACACGCCACTGTCCGATGGATGGGAAGGCGCGGCCAGTAGGACGAAGGAGAGCCAGGAAACCTGATCTGCGAGCAGCGTAGTCCATGAATCTTCGAGGGAAGAGACAAGGAGCAAAGCAATGAAGACTGGCTTTCTAGCCATGACCCTGCTGGCTGCAGTGCTGGTTTTGCCAGGCACAATCGGCGCCCAGGAACCCGACGACGCGAAAGCGCCGTCGACCACGGAGCCATCCGACCATCAAAAGAAGAAACCGCCAATCGTCCAGCAGAGGGTAGATGAGGTCGTTGTCACTGCCAACAGAAACGAAACGGCCGTGAGCGAGGTCGGAAGCTCGATCACGGTAATCACCGGCCGGCAAATCCGAGAACAGCAGAAAACCACGGTGCTGGAGGTGTTGCGGACCGTTCCCGGCCTGGATGTCGTTCAGTCAGGAGGTTCGGGAGGAACGACCTCCGTGTTTATCCGCGGAGCAAAATCCGAACACACCCTGGTGTTGATGGATGGAGTGGAACTAAACGATCCTGTCTCCGCCGGACGCCCCTACGATTTCGCGCATCTCGGCGTCGACAACATCGAACGCATCGAGATTGTCCGTGGACCACAAAGCACTCTCTACGGATCGGACGCCATGGGCGGAGTGATTAACATCATCACCGCCAAGGGGAACGGCAAACCCCAGGGCTTTCTCTCTACCGAAGGCGGCTCGTTCAACACCCTTATCGAGAGAGCAGGCGTGAGTGGAGGCAACACGCGGGTGAACTATTCCCTGGGTGTTTCCCGGTATGACACGAACGGGACCTCGGCCGCCAATGACAGGGATGGCAACCCGGAGCTGGATGGCTACGGAAACAGCTCTGTCTCGACCAGGGTCGGTCTTTCGCCAAAGGAGAACTGTGACATCGATTTTATCCTCAGGTACATGGACGCCAGGGTCGAGATCGATAACTCGGGTGGCCCGGGAGGCGACGACCCCAACAATGCGGGAGACGTGAGACAGCTGTTCTTCAGAGCCCAGGCGCGGTTCTCCGTGCTTCACGATGTCTGGGAGCAGAAACTGGGTTTTTCCCTGAGCGATCAGGACCAGAGCTATCGCAATGACGTAGACATCGCCCATCCCAGCGATCTCGACCGCGGCTTGTACACCGGTCAGATGCATAAGTTTGACTGGCAGAGCAACCTTTTCCTGTACGAGTCGAACATCATCACGTTTGGCGTAGAGACCGAAGAGGAGAAGGCCGAATCGGACTACTACTCAGAGAGCGCCTGGGGCCCATACACGAGCACTTTCACGGGGAAGACTGCTCGCACCACCGGGTACTACCTTCAAGACGAGATTCGAGTGCGAGATTCCTGGTTCACCACGTTGGGTGTGCGGCTCGACGATCACACCCGGTTCGGCACAAAAACCACCTGCCGTCTGGCGTCCGCTTACCTCGTCCCTGGTACAGGAACCAGGATCAAAGGGAGCCTGGGAACGGGATTCAAGGCCCCGTCCCTCTATCAGCTCTATGCACCGCACTACGGTGATGAAACGCTGAAGCCGGAAGAGAGCACCGGATGGGATGTTGGAGTAGAGCAGACCCTGGTCCGCCAGAAGGTATTCCTGGGGGCAACGTATTTCAGCAGTCAGTTCAACCACCTTATCGATTTCGACCTCGCCGCCTCAAAGTACCTCAATACAGCGGCAGCACAATCGAAGGGGGTCGAATTGTTCGCGTCGTGGCAGCCGCGTGCCGCTCTCAACCTGAGGGTCAGTTATACCTATACCGATACAGAGGACAAATCCACGGGGAAGGACCTGCTGCGCAGGCCGAGGAACAAAGTCGGGACGGACATCGATTACCGTTTCCTCAAAAGGGGAAACGCGGATCTGGGTTTATTCCATGTGGGCAGGAGGGATGACTACGATCCCTCTAACTGGCCTCCCTCGGGCGTCAAGCTGGATGGCTATCAGCTGGTAAATATCGGCGCTTCCTACGAGGTTACGACCCACGTGACCTTGTTCGGCCGCGTCGAGAATCTCCTGGATGCGGACTATGAGGAGGTCAAAGGTTACGGCACTCCCGGAATCTGCGTGCGAGGCGGGCTGCGGGTGGGGTTTTAGGCGCTTTACAGAGCCGCAAGCGCAGCGTCTTTTGCGGAGCGACCCGGCCCGAAGCGCCTGCACCAATCGTACCAGTCGGTTGGGTGCTGCTGATCATTCGGGCCGGGTCGCTCCGCTGAAAGACGCTGCCCTTGCGGCTCTGAAAAGCGCATCCCTCCCTCGGCGCTGTCTTAAAAACACGTCCAGGGTTCAGTGCCGAACCTGTGAACTTGTGAACCGTTGAACCTTTGAACCTCTGAACCTCTGAACCGCGGAACCGCAATGCAACACCCATGCGTCGAACGACACTTCTGATTGCACTGACTTCACTTATCTTCGCCGGGAGCTATCTGGGGAAGAGAGCCCTCGATCACCGCCCGCCGGGCGGCATCGCGGGGGAAGCGCCGGGCCGAGCTCGCGGTTCCGGCCGACGGATTGTTTCACTGGCTCCGAGCGTCACGGAAAGTCTGTTTGTCCTCGGGCTGGGAGATCGCGTTGTCGGAGTCACCCGTTTCTGTGATTACCCGCCGGACGCTCGGAGCAAGACGAAGGTCGGAGGGTACTTTGACCCGAATTACGAGATCATCCTGTCGCTGAAGCCGGACCTCGTCATCATGCTCCCCGAGCATGAAGAGCAGAAACGACAGACGGACCGGCTGGGTATTCCGACGCTTGTTCTCAATCAGGAGACCGTTGAAGGGATATTGGATTCGATCACCACGATCGGACGGATCTGCGGCGTTGAGGAAAAAGCGGGGACGACAGTAAGGGCCCTCCGGGAACGAGTCCAACGTGTCCGGTCGAAGACCAAAGACCTGCCCCGCATGCGGGTCATAGTCTCGATTGGCAGGAATATCGGGCCTGGCGCTCTTATGAGTGTCTATCTGGCGGGCCGCAAGGGTTTCTACGACGAGATGATCGAACTAGCCGGAGGAACGAATGCTTACGAGGGCGCCGCTGCATTTCCGGTTTTCTCTGAGGAAGGCATTGTCCGGCTGAACCCTGACGTCGTCATCGATGTTGTCCCGGATCTCGAGGAACACGGCTGGGAGCCGGCCGTCGTCCGGAAGGAATGGGAGGCCGTGCCCCGCGTGAATGCCGTCCGGAACGGCAGGATCTATGTCTTCGGCCAGGACTATGTGGCGGTTCCCGGCCCCCGATTCATCCTCATTCTTGAAGAGATGGCGCGATTGATCCATCCCGAAGCGGACTGGGTAACGTCATGAGCACGAGCATCGTCGAAGTCTTTCGTTTGTCTTTCCACGTTGGCAGCAAGATGATCCTGCGCGACGTCTCCATGGCAATTCACGAGGGTGAATGGGTCTCGATCGTGGGGCCGAATGGGGCCGGCAAAACCACCCTGCTCAAATGCCTCGGCCGGATCCACAAGGTCGGGGAGGGCCAGATCAGGATAGCCGGAAAACCGCAAGAGAAGTACGGCCAGAAGGAGTTCGCGCGCGAGGTCGCCTACGTCCCGCAGGCCAACGGGCCGGCGCCTCCTTTCACCACATACGAGTTCGTTCTGATGGGGCGCTACCCCTATCTGCGCACTTTTTCCTTTCCCAGGCGCGAGGATGAAGCCGCTGTGCAGGAAGCACTGGACATGACCGGTACAGCCCACCTGGCTGAACGGGGACTGGCGACACTCAGCGGCGGCGAACGCCAGAAGGTGTCCATGGCGGCCGCTCTTGCCCAGCAAACGGGAATCCTGCTCCTCGATGAACCTGCGACGTTTCTTGATCCCGGTCAGGAGGCGGACATCCACCGGCTGTTGGGCCGCATCAATCAGGAGCGCAATCTGACGGTCATTTCGGTAACCCACGACATCAATAGCGCAGCTCTGATGAGCGACCGGATCCTGGCTCTGAAAGACGGCCGAAAGCTTTTCTGCGGGTGTCCTGAAGAATTGATGGACAACGAAATTCTGCAAAGGGTCTACGACAAGCCTTTCCAGTTTGTGGATCACCCCCAGACCGGAAGGCGAATTGTCGTGGCAGATGCGCCATGACGAACAGAGGGTCGAAACAGAAGCTCGCGTTCCTTGCCGTGTTGGCGGTCCTCGCCCTGGTGGTATTGGCGGTCGCTCCGGCGATCGGTGTGAAGGCGATACCCCTAAGCGCGATTTTCGACCCGGCACACGGCGGCGCGGAATCGGAGATCTTCTGGAGAATGAGGGCGCCCAGGGTCTGCGCGTCCTTTCTTGCTGGGGCGGCGCTGGCCGTAAGCGGAATGGTTTTCCAGGCGATCTTCCGCAACCCGCTGGCCGAGCCGTTCACCCTGGGTGTGGCGAGTGGAGCATCTCTGGGCGCCGCTATTTATGTGCGCTTCGGTTTGATCTCCACTGTTCTAGGGCTGCCGGGTGTGACGGCCTCGGCATTCGGGGGAGCGGTTCTCTCCATTCTGCTGGTTTACGGTTTGACCAGTTTGCGAAGAGGTCAGGAACCGATGTCGATGATTCTGGCCGGTGTTGCTATCAGCTGTTTCTTCACAAGTGTCATCGTCTTCACCCAGTACATGAGCGACTTCACGGATTCGTTTCGTATTCTGCGCTGGCTGATGGGCGGACTCGAGGTCGTGGGATTCGACTCCGTCCTTACCATGGCGCCACTGGTCGTCATCGGCTGCGCCATCGTCTTGTACCTGGCCCATGATCTGAATTTGATCATGATCGGAGAGGAACTGGCGCTCAGCAGGGGCGTCAGCCTGACCAGCACGAGAAGAAGTCTCTTTTTCGCTGCATCCCTGATGGTCGGAGGCGTCGTGGCTGTGTGCGGGCCGATCGGATTCGTCGGGATGATGGTCCCGCATATCTGCCGGCTCCTGGTCGGTGCCGATCACCGCTATCTTATGCCCGCGACGCTTCTCTTCGGCGGCACGTTTCTAACTGTCTGCGACGTGCTGTCGAGAGTGCTCATTGCCCCCGCCGAAATGCCCGTGGGAATCATCACTTCCCTCATCGGAGGGCCCTTTTTCACCTGGCTGCTGATGGGCCGTTCTCCGTATGAAGGGGAACGATCGGACGCAGGTCAAAGCGCAAGGAGGTCGGGCGGATGAGAAAAGTCACGCTCATCACGGGCGGAGCCAGGAGCGGCAAGAGTCGACATGCTCTCGTCCTCGCGCAAGCTCATTCGGGAAAGCGGGCGTTTGTGGCCAGTGCCGAACCGTGTGACGAAGAAATGCGCGAGCGAATTCGCAGGCATAGAGAAGAACGGGATCCATCCTTTCTCACAATCGAGGAGCCTCTGGATCTCGCGAAAGCGCTCAGATCCTTGCCCGGAGATGTCGAGATCGCCGTTATCGACTGCCTCACCGTCTGGCTGGGAAATGTCATGCACTGCCGCGGGCACGAGGCCGGTGAGCCGCCGGAACTGCACGAGCTCTTTGCCCTGTTGGCCGCACCGCCGTGCGACCTGGTCATCGTCACCAACGAGGTTGGTATGGGCATTGTTCCTGGCGAACCGCTGGCCAGGCGCTTTCGCGATCTGGCCGGCCGGATCAACCAGGAAGTCGCGAGGCGAGCGGACGTTGTGATCCTGATGGTCAGCGGCATACCAATCATCGTGAAGCAGGAGGCCACGTGAATTTGTTGAATCAGACTCTGGACAAAATCTTGCCCTTGGATCGCAGTTTTGAGGGAGAAATCCGCGCTCACCTCGACAGTCTCACCAAGCCGCCGGGGAGCCTTGGGTATCTGGAGGAGTTGGCGGCCCGATACTGCCTGATCACCGGTACCTCCCGGCCACGCCTCGGAAGAAAGATGCTCTTCTGCTTTGCTGCCGACCACGGTGTCGTTGCCGAAGGCGTTTCCGCTTATCCGCAGGAGGTGACCGCCCAGATGGTCGCTAACATGCTCGCCGGAGGGGCGGCCATCAACGTTCTGGCCCGACATTCTGGAGTCGATGTCAAGGTCGTGGATATTGGCGTCGCCGAGCCGATCGGAGACGTGCCTGGCCTCCTGACGAGAAGGGAACGGGCGGGAACCGCCAACATTGCGACCGGTCCAGCCATGTCTGTTGAGGAAGCGCGGCGGGCGGTCGAGATCGGCATTGAACTGGCCCAAATTGCCGCGGCCGAAGGGGCAACACTCATCGGCACGGGCGATATGGGCATTGGGAATACGACCGCTTCGTCGGCGATTCTCGCGGCACTGTTGCCCTGTGATCCGAAGAGCGTTACCGGTCGGGGGACGGGGATCGACGACAGCGGGCTGGTGCGAAAGGTGGCGATCGTAGAACGGGCGGTCGAAGCCAACCGTCATTTGCTCTCGTCTCCGCTGGCCACCCTGGCAGCCCTGGGAGGCCTGGAGATCGCCGGAATTTGCGGCCTGATTCTTGGCGCCGCTTCGCTCCGGGTGCCGGTGATTGTCGATGGCTTCATCTCCTCCGCGGCTGCTCTCGTGGCGTGCAGGATGTGTCCGCAAGTCGGCGAGTACCTTTTTTTCAGCCATCTTTCGGCCGAAATCGGCCATGCAGTGTTTTTCAGCTGCCTGGACACACGGCCCGATTCTGGATCTCGGCATGCGTTTGGGGGAGGGAACGGGCGCCGCACTCGCCTTTACAGTGATCGAAGCTGCAATCAGGATATACAACGAAATGGCAACATTCGAGTCGGCCGGCATTTCAAAGAAGGACGGGTGACAGGTGCTTCGCGGGTTTGTCACTGCGCTTCGGACTCTCACGATTCTGCCGATACCGGGTAAAGAAGCCGGACGCATGGCTGATGCCTTGAGCTGGTTTCCCGTTGTGGGCTTCCTGCTCGCCACGGTACTTTTGGTTCTGGCGCGCGCTCTCGACTTCCTGACGGGTGGCTGGAACGAGGGCAGCGCCGCGGTCGTTTTGTCGGTGAGCGCCATTCTCACGCGGGGGCTGCACCTCGATGGCTTGTCGGACTGGGCCGACGGCTTTGGGGGCGGAAGTACCCGCGAGGCGACCCTGGCCATCATGAAGGACCCGCGTGCGGGCGCATTCGGGGTCGTGGCCCTTGTCCTCGTTTTGCTAGCCAAGTGGGCTGCCTTTTCCCGCCTCATCGAAACAGGCGCTTTCCACTGGGTGATTCCCGCGTTTGTCGTTTCTCGGATGGCGATGGTGGAACTGGCCGTCTGTCTTCCCTATGCGCGTAGCGAGGGAGGTACGGCCGCTCCTTTTGTGAAGGGCGCCCGGACTTCCCACCGTTTCATCTCCCTGCTTACCGCACTGGCGCTGGTTCTTGCCTGGAGTGGCACGGCAGGCCTCATCCTGATGACCGCCGGCTGGGCGGCCTCCCACATCCTGGGCCTCTGGTTTCGCCGCCGTGTCGGTGGCCTGACCGGCGACCTGCTCGGAGCATGCTCCGAACTAGTCGAGACAGGACTGCTGCTGTCCTGCGCGGCAGCGAATCAGTGGCTGGGTTGACAGCGAACGCCAGACGTAGCACCCCCATTGAGAATTTCACGAGGAACCGGGGTCGGACCAGGTCCGGACCCCGGTTCGCCGGTTTAGTTGATGGAAGGACGATCCTATTTCAGTAGCATGACCCGATCAAGAAGCCTGCTTTGCCTCCCAAACTCCTTTGGTGTGTAAGAGCGCTAACCTGTTGGGAAGGCAAAGCGTCCGCTTTAGTGCTCGCGGCTTAGCCACCGGTAAGCGATCCAACCGCCAAGGGCCGTGCCTGCTGTTATCCAGACCGGTTTCCGGTTCACTGCGCGCCAGGCATCACGCGCCATGTCATCGGTCGCCCGGAACCGCAAGTAATCGGCGCTTTTTTCGAGCGATCGTGCCACTGCTCTAGTCCGACTCGGATTGCTTAGTCGGCGGATTCGTCGGGCCAGCACGTCCATCCCGGCCCCCGCCGCGGTTGTTGCTGTTGAACCTCGGGATACAATGGCGCCAATAGGCGCTACGCGCGTGCCGATTTCCTTCAAGAAATGCCCTGCGCGCTCCCAATTTTGCTCAAAGTTTGACTTCGTCATTGATACACCTCCTGTTCCTTATTCCAAGAAGAAGCAATAAGGAGATCGATATTGATCTAATTGTATACCACCGGTTTCGCAGCCGCAACCGGGGCATCGGGCGTCTCGTCTCCTTACAGGAGGAAGGAGGTTCCTGATAATATGGCAATAATCTACCTTAGCCGATTGTGAGGCACCCCCGATGAGAATTGCATATATCCTTGCGGCCTCTCTTTTGCTTGCCGGCGCTGCAGAGCCGGACAGGGTCTCCAAGGTCGAGATCCAGGAATGGCTGGTTCCATGGGAAAAGAGCCAACCGAGAGACCCTTATGTCGGGCCGGAGGGTCGCGTCTGGTTTGTAGGGCAACACGCGGACTACGTAGCGTACTTTGCCCCGAAGGAAGGGAAGTTTAAGAAATACCAGTTGGAGCCCGGGGCAGGACCGCATACGGTCGTTGTATCCCCAGAAGGGGTCCCCTGGTATGCCGGGAATCGGGCGGCTCATCTGGGCAAGATCGACCCGGCAACTGGGAAGATCGAAAAGGTCCCGATGCCGGATCCCCAGGCACGCGACCCGCACACCATGGCCTTCGATCGCCGCGGACACCTCTGGTTCACTGTTCAAGGCGGTAATTTCATCGGACGACTTCAACCAGATACGAAGAAAGTCGACCTGGTCCGGCTTCCTCATCCGGGATCCCGTCCTTATGGAATCGTGGTCGACTCCAAGGGGCATCCCTGGGTTGCTGAATTTGGAACAAATAAACTTGCGACAGTTGATACGCGCTCGCTAAGACTCACCGAGTTTGAGTTGCCTGATCCGAACGCCCGGCCTCGACGGCTGGTCGTGTCCTCCAAGGACGAGATCTGGTTTGTTGATTATGCGCTGGGAATGCTCGGCCGCTTTGTTCCCGGGACTGGAGAATTCAAACAATGGCCGACGCCCGGCGGGCCTGATTCGCGCCCCTACGGGATGGCGATCGACAAGCAGGACCGGATCTGGTTCGTGGAAACGGGCCCCACTCCGAATCGATTCGTCGGATTCAACCCGGCCGGAGAAGACTATTTCGCAATGTCCGAGATAAAGAGCGGGGGAGGGAGCGTCAGGCACATGTACTATGACGCCTCGGACGGGTCCGTTTGGTTTGGAACGGATACGAACTACTTAGGCCGGGCTCGGGTTGAATAAAGCGTCGCCAATTCTCGCCTCGGTATTGCTGCTGTCTCCTTTCGGACTGGCCGTGCTGCTTTTTGGCCACAGCGACGGGCCGCCTCCAGCTACGACCGGAGGATTTGGAGAGCCGACCTGCCATAAATGCCATTTCGACAAGCCTCCTTCTGAATCTTCGGAGTCCCTGGTGATCGATGCGCCTGCGGATTTCGAGCCGGGAAACACATATGTGATTACCGTGCGAATTGTCCAGAAGGGGATGAAAAGTTGTGGCTTTCAGCTGTCCGCGCGCTTCAGCGGGAGCGGCGGCCAGGCCGGAGTTCTCCGTCCGTTGGATGGAAGAACCGGGCTCGCCTCTGAAGAGCCGGATTCCGTTCGCTACATCCAGCATACCCGAGAAGGCCAGAAGCTGACCGGAGATAGCCAGGGCGGGTGGCAGTTCCAGTGGGAGGCACCCAAGAGCCGGGCACCCGTGATCTTACATGTGGCCGCCAATGCCGCCAACCATGACGATTCCGAGTTTGGGGACTCGATCCACACGCGCGCGCTGACGATCCCACCGGCGAAGTAAGAGCTGCCAGGCTGCCTTTGAAGCAAGAGCTGCCAGGCTGCCTTTCTAGGGCTTTCCACTGACATGGAAAGACAAATAGGTCCTATACGGGTATAGGACCTATTTGTCGAGTGAGGGATTTTCGCCCTTACGTGGTCGCCTTCACCTCAATGCGGGTCGCGGTCTTTACGCCCTTGTCCTCTTTGTACGAAACAGTGACATCAGCGCCTGATTTCCCTGCAAGGCCCTCAACGGTGCTCTCAGCTCCGGCGATCATAGTCTGTTCATTGTAGGTGAACTCCATGTCGTCTCCTGCAGAGCTGGTGATAGTCACCTTCTTCGCGTCAGAGTCCACGCTTTTCAGTTTCCCAGTGGCTGACTGCACTTGCGTTTCTTGTGTCTGACCCGGCGGCACCTGAGCGGTTTCTTGAGCGAGAACTGCCGAAGTCCAGGCGGCCAAAACGCAAGCGAAACACACTACTGCGAACAAACGCGTTACTTTCTGCATGTGAACCTCCAATTAGGAAAGTTAATCCAAAGATTTAGCATCCCGCGTGCCAAACTCAGAATGGAGAGCAATACTCGAGCGTTAAAGTCCGTGGCGCCAAGCGCTTGGGGGCAGTCCTACGGTTTCTTTTGTCTGTGCCGAAAACGTAGTATTTGCCGTTTGTGAGGACAATTTTCCCGTATTGACAGAAAGGGCTTGTGCTATACTGCCCCCGCTTCAAGCAGCCGGGCATTAGAACGGGGAAAATTTGCATGACATGGCTTGTCGCCACTTCAGTCGCGCAGCGGGGCCGTGCGGACGAATCCCAGCCCGTACGGGGGTTTTAGATCGCTATGCAGAATCTAATTTTTCGGCAGTCGGGAGGCAACGGGAAACGGGGAAAAATTCCGTGTCCGTTCTGTCCTGCGCAAGTTGATCCTGGTGATGCGGAGTATTTATGGCTGCTGTAATGTGGGTCTACTGGCTGCTGTTTGGTCATTTCATACCGTGCCAAAACTATCCGGACAGTCAGATTCAGCTGGGGAGAATCAGGCTGATCGTCGATGAGTTCAGAGCGCGGGTGGGAATTGAGGAACGAATCGACGTTTCGATCGTACCCGACGATCGCAAGCTCGTGTCGGTTTGCCGCTCAAAGGACGACAAGGGGGTCTTCTTGCTGAGTTTCGACGCAGACTTCCTTTCGACTCTTGACCGGGAAGAGCTCTATGCCGCCGTCGCTCATGAATTCGGGCACATCTGGATTTTTACCCATCGTCCCTACCTTCAGACGGAAGCGCTGGCCAATCGTAAGGCACTGGTGCTCGTATCGGAAGAGAGCCTGGAGAAGGTTTATATCAAGGTGTCCGAGTTTGGTGGCAAGCAACACGACCTGTCAACCATTCGCGCCGAAGGGAAAGAGCGATCGCATTCCCGCGCGGCTTTGTCCCCGAAGGGCCGGTAGATGGGATCTCTGCCATATCGGCGTACATCTCGAACTTGAATCTCGTCCATTTCCGCTTTGGCCGCCGCCTCGGCCATCGTCCTATTCGTCTGCATCAGTTTCCTCAGTCTTCTGACCCGGGGATCCGTGACCATCGGGGAAGCCTGTCGACACGTGAGCAACATGACCGTTCTCTCCGGCCCTTGCCCGATTCCTTGAGATAATCCGCCTGCCTCTCTTCCCCTGATTCGTCGCCTGCGTAATCATTAAAGAACGTCCGACTGGCACGCCGAACCCCCCTTTACGAAGGCAATCAAGAAACAGCTGTCGGTGAAAACGCGAAGCCTCCTGAAGCGTCTTTGACGGACGCTAAGATCGGGCACGCGAGTAAGAGGTGAAAGTGGCAAAGAAAGACCCTATTGAGAAAGCGTCCGCCCGGAAACCCGAAACCGGCAAGGACGAAGCAATTCAAGTCGTGGAACAGGTGATCCCGGTCATCGAAGAGGAAGTTGAAGTAAGCAAGCGCAAGGTCGAGACCGGTGTCACGAGGATTACCAAGAAGGTACACGAACGGGAGGAGGTCATCGACGAGCCGCTTCTACAGGAGGAAGTCCAAGTAGATCGAGTGCCCATCAATCGCTTCGTGGAAGGACCGGTCCCCGTTCGGCAGGAGAACGACAAGACGATAGTACCGGTCTTCGAGGAAGTGCTCGTCGTCGAAAAGCGCCTCTTGTTGAAGGAGGAGCTTCACATCAGCAAGCGAAGGATAGAAGTTCACAAGCCTCAAGAAGCAGTTCTGCGGAGCGAGGAAGTCGTCGTCGAAAATCTCGCTCTGACCGGGCAATCGAGCAAAAAAAAGGGTTGAGTGCCGATGAGACGTCAATGTTAGGCAGACGCTTTTCAGAATAAGTGTTTGGCTAACGATCACTTAAACACGAAAGGAAAGAAACATGGCAAAAACAGTAGTCGGATTGATGAACAGCACCGAGGAAGCCCAGGAGGTCATCAACGACCTTATAGAAAGCGGCTTTGACCGCAAAGACGTGGGTATGATGGCCCGCCGTGGAGAAACCGAAGGGACTGGCACTTATAGAGGAACAGCAACCGGTGACCGGACAGACGCGGACACGGGCGGGGCCGCCGAAGGCGCGGGAAAAGGGGCAGCCATAGGCGCGGGCGCCGGTCTTCTGCTGGGCCTGGCGGCGTTGGCCATTCCCGGCGTCGGTCCGATCATTGCTGCTGGTCCTCTCGCTACTGCCCTTACTGGAATGGGCATTGGCGCGGCTGCGGGCGGATTGATAGGGGCGTTGTCGAACCTGGGCGTTTCTGAAGAAGACGCACACTACTATGCCGAAGGGGTGCGCCGCGGACGGGTTTTAGTGACGGTCAGGGCCGATGACGAGGACGCGGAACGTGCCGCCGAAATCATGCGCGAGCACGGGGCGGCCGATATCGAGAAGCAGGCTGAGCAGTGGAGACAGGGCGGATGGAACCGGTTCGACGAAAGAGCCGAACCACTTACGACCGAACAACTGTCACGGGAGCGGGAAGCCGTCATCCCCGTGATTGAAGAAGAGCTTCAGGTTGGCAAAAGGGAGGTGTCGAGAGGCGGGGTGCGCGTGTACAGCTATGTGACCGAGACCCCTGTCGAGGAAGAGGTGACTCTGCGCGACGAGCGTGCGAAAGTGGAGCGGCGGGCGGTTGATCGTCCGGCAACCGCAACTGACACAGACGCATTTCAGGAACGTTCCTACGAAGTACGGGAAACCGGCGAGGAGCCGGTAGTGTCGAAGCGGGCGCGAGTCAAGGAGGAAGTGGTGGTCGGTAAGGAAACGACCTCACGCACCGAGACCGTGCGAGACACGGCTCGGCGGCAGGATGTCAACGTGGAGAACCTGGCGGGCGAGGACAAGGAAGTCCATACGGCCGCTTCTAAGTATATCGACACCCTTACGAGGAATAGACGCTACGAGGGCAAGGATTGGTCGGCGATTGAGAATGACGTCCAAAGGGATTGGGAGAAGACGCATCCTGGAACCTGGGACAGGTACAAGTCTGCGATTCGATCTGGATGGGAGAAAATCGCTTATTCAGGACCGTCGCGCCGGAGATAGCAAGTGAGTTTCACCTGGCTTGGAGAACCCTCCGGCCAGGTCGCCCGTAAATTCAATTCGATTGACCTTGATCTGTAAGGAGGGAGACGATGGCTAAGAGCTATCCCGCGCCCGATTCTGGTCCTGAAAAAAGAGGAGCGCCACAGGAAACTAATGCCCAAGAAAGAACTGTTGGGGTATACGACCGACCCAAGTCGCGAGTGCCGTCGCGGCTGGTTATTACCGGAATTGTGGTCGTTGTGGCCCTTCTCGTCGTGATTCTTCTTGCCCGTTCGGTATTGACCTCGTAAAGATGACTTGGGTCTTCCGAGGTGTAGGCGATCCGCTTTCCACCCGGGGATCAGGCCGGATCGACGGCCATTGGCGAGCAGATTGAATTGTTTCAGGGGGCGTTGCCGAAGACGCGATGACGTTGGCAGCGCCGCTGGGGATGCTGCTCATCGTTCTGCTCGCCACGTTCCTTCCCGCGTTTCGGGCCGCTCCCTTGGAATGGGGCGGTTACTTCTGCAGTCTGCACATATTCAGGAGTACTGAAGAACGTGGGCGGCAGGTGGCGCAGCCTGATTCGACCCAATTGGGCTTCAGCTGGAGTTCTTGGAGGCTACGAAACATCTGCTATTGCCGCGGGACAAAGCCCCCGGGGCAGGCAGGAGGCCAGCGCGGTTTCGTCCTTCTGTCGCCGGCCCGGCTCTGATATGATTCGGCCGCAGAAGGAGACGTCTCCTCCATGGCGCTTCTGCAGCTCGCCGGCGCGGTCGCGGTTGCGCAGTCTTTACTCATCGCGATTTCGTTGGCGTCAAAGAAGACCGGATTACGAACCAGCAATTTCCTGCTGTCTGCTCTGTTCGTATCTTTTGCGCTGCTCACCGCGGGCTTCGCGGCTCTCGGCTCGGGATTCGGGCGGTACGAGCGGAGAAACACACCGGCATGAAGCCGAGCGAGTTCCGCACAGTCCGATCGGCCCTCTCCAGACCGGCCTGAGTCCTCCAACCGGGCACATTCCGTACGAAATCATACATCTGGACGACGCCTCGCCACAGGAGGTCTAACCTTGGCTCTCAGTCTCTTCCAAGTAGAGGTGATCTATGCCCCAGAATCGATTGCCGTGAAGCTCGCACTGCCAATCATCCTTTTGGCGGTGACCCTGACTGCGAGGAACCTGGCGCAGGATGTCCCAATGCCCAGAACCATCATTCGTCACGTCACGCTGAAATGGAAAGGAGATGTCCCGGATACAGAGAAACTAAGAGTCTTCGAAGATCTGAAGGCCATTCTAGCCGACACTCCGGGAGTCAAAGGGCTCTGGACCAAGACGAAGAGGATCCAACCGAGTGACTTTTCACAAACGTTCGTGATTGAGTTTGCTGACCGGGACAGCTACGACGCCTACGTTAAGCACCCCAAGAAGAAGGCCTGGGACAAGCACTATTACGGCATTCGGGAGCAGAGCTTCAATTGCATCACGGTTAATTGAGGCAGGCTCTCGCGCCAATGCGCCATCACCGACTGAGAGTCAGGAAATCACCAGGGCAAACCACTAATTTACGGACTCTTATGGTTACGCCGGAAAGTCAAAGGGAGGAACGAAGAAAAAAGAACGCGCGGGATTGAAAGAAGATGATGGTGCATTCCTGCACTTTCTCGCTTCTTTTTGAGCTACCATAGCGCCGGCAATCTGGGGTAGTCGGGTACTCCCAGGGTCCGTTAATCTAACCCGGCCAGCCGCCTGACCGGCCACCTCTGAGGTGAGCCATGCGTGTTCCGTCCTTTCCAGCCGTTGCCCTGTGCCTGTTGGTTCTCTTCTTGAACCCGTCAACACCCGCCTCAGCGCAATCCGCCGAAGTGATCTACGGAGAATCCTCCGTCGAATGGCGGAATTCTGTTACCGGTGCAGGCTGTCGCCTGACAGTTTCCGGCCCTGGAGGGCTTTATCTAACGCAGGAGTACCCAGCGGGGAGTGGGGCACGCTTCAGCCTGGTGAATGGGCAGGGCGAAGTGCGGCCCGAGGGCGTCTACAAGTGGGAACTGGTGGTCCAGGGACGAGGGAAGGCCGGGGAACAGGCAACCGAGGTGCAATCGGGGTCGTTTGAGGTCCAGGGAGGAAGGATCTTCGCCGAACGGATCCCAGGTGAAAAGCAATCCGTGGTTGTGGAGGAAAACACCCCGGAGAACAGCCTTTACGTCGACAGTCAGGGACGGGTGGGATTGGGAACGTCGGTCCCAGGCGCTCAGCTGCACCTGAAGGGAGTGAATCCGGGTCTGACGATTGAGGACACCCGAGAGGGCGGGGGTGAGTACGGCTTGCGGGGCCGGGAAGCGGACGACGGGTCCCTCGGCCTCTTCGATGAAAGGACAGGACAGGCGCGGTGGCTGGTGGACGCGGAAGGCCGGGTGGGGATCAACACAGCGAAACCGACCTCGACACTAACGGTGGACGGATACATCGAGGCGACGAAGGGGTTTCTGATCGGCGGCAAGCCTATCGGAAGTAACGGAATCGGCCTGTCAGGAGGTGCGCGGCCACTTGGGACTGAAGACGTGGTCAATACTTTCTACGGCGACGCGGCGGGAGCGGCGAACACGACCGGCATGCTAAACGCCTTCTTTGGCAACGCCGCTGGCATTGCCAACACCAGCGGGAGTTACAATTCCTTCTTTGGTTCGATGGCCGGCCTCCAGAACACGACCGGTTCCGAAAATTCGTTTTTTGGCGTCTCCGCCGGCAACCGCAACACGACCGGTCTCTACAATTCCTTCTTTGGTAGAAACGCCGGCCACGACAACGAAGGCGGTTCCTACAATTCGTTTTTTGGGCTATCCACCGGCTATCGGAACACGAGCGGTCTCTTCAATTCCTTCTTTGGCACAAACGCCGGCTACGGGAACACGGCCGGCTCTGACAATTCGTTTTTTGGGGTCTCCGCCGGCTACGCGAACACGACCGGTCAGTTCAATTCCTTCTTTGGCAGAGAGGCCGGCTTCACGAACACCATCGGGAACAGAAATTCCTTCTTTGGCAACGGCGCAGGCTACTCCAACACCACCGGCATCTACAACTCCTTCGTCGGGTCAGAGGCCGGCTACTCCAACAAGGCAGGATCATCGAACTCCTACTTCGGGAAATCTGCCGGCCAGGCGAATGAGACGGGCGGCTTGAATTCCTTCTTCGGCCGCGACGCAGGCTACTCCAATACGACAGGGTCTCTCAATGCGTTCTTTGGGGTAGCCGCCGGCTTCTCCAACACGGTGGAGTCCTCCAACACCTTCGTTGGACACTCCGCCAATCTCGATCCGGGTGCCAGCCCGGGGACAAATCCGGTCACCAACGCGACGGCAATCGGCGCCCGCGCCTATGTGGCACGGTCCAACAGCCTCGTCCTGGGCGCTGTCAAGGGATACGGTGGGGCGGTAGCGGAGACTTTCGTTGGTATTGGGACCCCCGCACCCGACCGTCAACTCGTCGTCGAGGGCAGTCAGGCCATCGGGAAGTTCCGCCGTTTTAGTGAAACCGGCCCCGACTTCGGTCCGGCCTTTCTCTTCGAGCGGGCGCGGGGAACGAATACCGCTCCTCTGGACATAGTGGCCGGTGATTACTTGGGCAAGGTCCAGTTTCGGGGACGAGTGGCGGGGAACATGCCGGAATACGGAGCTCTGACCTTCATTGCTTCAGACACCGGCCAGAATGGCCGGTTCTCGTTTGTCGATAGGGATCTGGTCACGGAACGGATGGTGATCCTGAACACGGGCAACGTGGGGATCGGAACGAGTGCGCCCACCGCCCTCCTTGACGTTGCCGGGAACCTGCGGGTGAGGGGAACCATCCTCTACGGTGCGCCAGCGAGCGCTGTTCCTGATTACGTCTTTCAGCCCGACTACAAACTCATGCCTCTAGCGCAGTTGGAACAGTACGTGAAGACGGAGAAGCACCTGCCTAATGTTCCAAAGGCAAGCGAGATCCAGGACAACGGCGTGAACCTGGGCGAATTCCAAATGAAGCTGCTCGAGAAGATTGAGGAACTGACGCTTTACACGGTCGAGCAGGCGAAGGTCATAGAGGGCCAGAAGGAAAGGGCGGCCAGCCAGGAAGAACGCATCAAAGCCCTTGAGAACATGGTCAAGACGCTGCTCGAGAAGGAGAAGGCCTGTAGGTAAGGAGGGTGTGCAGGTCGCGGGAACCAGAAGGGGTAGTGAACAGTTGTTGAAAGAAAAGTGAGCCGTGCTGGATTCGAACCAGCGACCCTCCGCTTAAAAAGGGCAATACCCTGAGCTTCACAACCTCCTCAGGATGAATAAGTGGTTGTCCGGGCTCGCCTTCGCTGTAGCAGATGGTGGCTAATACAGTCCCAGTTTTTGGTGATTTTGGAGGGCTTTTCTCACACGGATTCTCACATGGAAACGACCGGCAAACGCCAGGGCAACCAATCAGTCGACAACCGGACACGGCCCGTTATCTCCACCCCGACGCT
>Ga0105092_10000450_pt1 | contig 21409 bp, 21 predicted proteins | sample PPLLak2March2015_FD_87021 | JGI IMG/M metagenome (GOLD analysis project Ga0105092, IMG submission 87021) | Freshwater sediment microbial communities from Prairie Pothole Lake near Jamestown, North Dakota, USA - PPLs Lake P7 Core (1) Depth... | ecosystem: Environmental > Aquatic > Freshwater >... | reverse complement strand
GCATCCCTTTTGCCGCATCTTGACAGCCTCATTCCCTGCGACGTTGAGGTCGACCTTCGCTCGGAAAAACTGGGGCTGTCGGGCAGGCTGGACCGGCTTGCTCCTGCCTGCACGCCCTCGCTCATTCGTTCCGGCAAAGCCCCGGAGGAAGGCGTCTGGAAGAGAGATCGGCTGGTGCTGGCGGGCTACAGCCTGTTGCTAAGGGAATTGCACGGCAAGGATGGGGCGAAGGTCGATCGCGGGCTGGTGGAGTATCCGCTATCGGGGCAGGTGCGAGCGGTGCAAATCTTTAGCGTGGACCGGGCCAGGGTGCTGCGCATTCGGGATCGGGTGCGGCTGATCAGGGACGGCCAGCTGCCCGACAGGCCGGAGAATGCGCGCTGCGAGGGATGCGAGGCGAAGGAGCAGTGCGAGACGAGGATGTCGCTGGCGTCGAGGTTTTTTTAAATATTCTATTCTTTGCATACATAAGGAACGGCCGTTTCCAGAACCTTGATAGCATGAACATAGATAATGGTGTGACTGGGACACACTCTTTGGTTTATAGGGCGATAGGTCAGGATGCATATTTGGAAGATCTTGGAATTGCATCTAATGGAGTGCAACCTTATTGGTATCGATTTACAGTTCAATGGGGGGACCCGGAATCTTATATTTTTGGAATGGATGCTAGTGCAAGTGTTCAAAAAGCTTCCTTAGACTTTAAAGCAAAACCAACCGTTAAAAAATAGACTATTAGTTGGATGGAGCAGGCAATGGCAAGATAACCATGAGTGGCGATTGGCAATCCACGCTCAACCACACGCACGCACCCGCCCGCGCGTGCCTCCTCTAACCCAGCGTGCGATCGTTCCCGCCATCCCCGCTCGATAATCCGATCAGAGTTCGAATCCCGGCTCCAAAGAAACAGATCTAATCAACCTCTCCGCCGCTTCCATCTGCTCCGTGTCCCCACAAACCGCCAGCCGGACGCTGCCTTCCGCCCCATAGACGCCGCCCGCTGCAATCAGCTCCGCTTTTGCGCCCGTCAAAAGAGAGATCGCATCAATTTCTGTGAACACTTCACCCGGCACCGGCAACAGCCTGGGGCCGCTGGCTCCGGGCGTGTTCAGCTTTGCCGCCAGATCCATCAGATCGCAGTAAACTCGCTTCTCCAATCCCACGGGCAGAATCAGACGAACACGGCGCCCGACTACCGCTCGCAGGGCAGCTCCGATGGTGCCGCCATCCGCAAGGCCAACCATAACGACGGCCTGGCGGCGCGTCGGATCGAGCGCATTTGCGCCCTTCAAAATGACATCGCCCTCCTTCAAGTCATCGACCACGTCGAAGATGGTCTTGCCCTTCTGCCAGACGCCGTTTACTATTACAACATCGCCTGGAACGCCGCTCTCGTCTTGATGGCGGCCGCTTGCGGCGGTGGGCCGCCAGGGCGGGAGGACGACACCGCGGAAGAACCGCTTTCTGGAGAAGCCATCTGCCTGGCCGATGGTCTGCAAAATCTCCTCGGCAACATAGCTATTGGTGGTTCCGGCGATGATGACCACTGTGTTGGACCTGATGGCCGCCTGGATTGATGGATGGGTAACAAGGGCTTTGGCAATTAGACGTTTACCCGCTGCTGGGGTCAGGACGAACTGTTTCATGGAAGCTGTTCATCTCCGTTTAGAAAATGCTGCTTTGCTCGAGGTTCATGGAGTATCACTTAAATCCTTATGCTCGATAGTATTCCCGCCAGCCGTCCGCGCTGCCGAGGTCGGTCGCATCTTCACCAGGATCTGGTCTACGGATGCCCGGGCCTACCGGGCGGCCACTCGGCAAGCACGCCAGACACGACAATGCCGCAAAACGGGAACCTGCTACCCCAGAGTTCCGGCCAGGGGCGGCCCGGTCCTCTGTCCTTTAAATTATCCTTTTCAGTATGAGTGAGGAGCTGGGACCATCCCGGTGGCACTAACATCATCATGGCCGCCAATGGTATGGTTGTCAAAGCCGCTGTGATATTGCTCACTAGAACTTTGTCCAGATGGAGCTGAATCGGTTGATTCTGAGGCGGAACTCGTATCTACCGCCGCAGGCTCCGAGCTGACGCTTGCAGTCTCAGACCGGCTTGCCAAGATGGCGCCGAGGATCACCAAAAATACGGAGGCATATACAACATAGCCCGCAATACGTATTCTCTTGTTATCGCTGTTTAATAGAGGCAATTTTTCTTTTAGGCCCAACGCAATACCCTCCTATGAGAATTTCTATTCAGCAGGAAGATGTTAAAGATTTCGAAAAAAAGCAGGCAAAATTGGTCGCAGCTACCGCAATCCTTTTCACATCCATCCCGAAATATTCGGCCCGGCCTCTGGCACTTCAACATGACAGGCCGCCAGTGCATGCCAGGCCTCAAGAGCAGGCCACCCTACATCCAAGCAGAACTGCAAAAATCCTTTTCAACAGAAATAATTAATATTAATTTTTGGTGATTGAATATTATTCATATTCGAAAATAAAATCAAATAGTTTTATTAAAATTGTTTCGGGCAAATGCCGTGATCCCTGCAAGAACCTCACTACATTTATATATTTAAGACACTGAGTATCAGGTGAGGATAGAACGATGTTTGAACGAGTGCTCATACCCACAGACTTTTCCAGATACGCTCAGAAGATGCAGGAATGCGCCGCCGAAATTCCCGGCATCAAAGAGATCGTTCTCTTAAACGTAGTGGATGCGGCAAATCCCATGAACCTGGAGAAAAAGGGCTGGAGCTATGATTCGCTAATCGAGGACGCAAAAGCCAGGCTGGATGAGCAGGCTGAACACCTGGGCTATCTCGGGCAGAAAAAGGGTCTGAATATTAAGCCGGTTCTAAAAGTAATCGTGGAGCCCATGAGCGGGGCTGACGGAGTCAATCTGAATCGGCCTGAGGCGCAGGCGGGTATTGAGCTGATCGAAGGCGGCGGAACCGGGGAAGCCATTCAAAAGGCAGCAGACGAAGAGGACGTCTCTCTTATCATCATGGGCGCTCAGGGCAAGGGATTGGTGGAAGGAATTTTCCTTGGCAGCGTCTCCACCGAGGTCTTGCGAGATGGAAAGACCGATCTGCTCATCGTCCGCCACCAGCTTTTAGGGAAAAAAGATGATGCGTCAACTCCTGCAGACTTTTGCCGCAATATCTTTTCAAGAGTGCTCATCACAACAGACTTTTCCGAGGCTGCCTCGGATGCGACTATGCTGGCGAAAGGCCTGGAAGGCATGCAAGAAATCCTGCTGGCACATGTGATCCCCAAAGGAAAAGAGATCGATGAAGCGGCAAAGAAGCTCAACGCTTTGCGCGATGAATTGGCTGCACCAGGCCGCAAGATCACGGTTCATGTCCTGGAAGGAAATGCCGCGAATGAGATCCTCTCCCTGGCGGAAAAGCAAAATGCAACTCTGATCATTATGAGTTCTCAGGGGAAGGGCTGGCTGAAGCAGATTCGCGTGGGGAGTGTCACCTTCGATGTGGCCCGCAGGGCAAAGCAGCCGGTGATGGTCGTCAAGCCGATGAAGCGTTGAAACGGATAAATGGAAGAGCGAGAGACAAATAAGCGCATAATAATTTATTGCCCGGCTTCGCGCCCTTCGCGCGAGATCCCGGTTCACGCGAAGGCGCGAAATCTATTTGGCAAATTCAGAGCGGGAAAGCTATGCATAGTGAGATCTCATGCAAGCCTTTCTCCTGCAATTGCACCGACCGCTCTTTAATTTATCTATATCGTATTTAATTGGCCGATTAATTTAAGCGATACGTTCAAGGACAGATTTCCTGCTTGAACCTCTCGAAGCTTATCTCTTCGATGAACTCGCCCAGGCGCTGTTTCTTGGCGTGGTCCCTGTAGTAGTTGATGATTCGGTCGATGAGCTTCATCGCTTCCTCATCGGTCAGGTTCTCCGCCAGCAATTGGCCCAGCCTTGGCTTAACGCCGCTCGATCCGCCCACCAGCAGCTTCCAGCCTTTTGATGTGCCGATCAGGCCGATGTCCTTCACTGCCGGTTCTGCGCAGGAGTTGGCGCATCCCGACACGCCGATCTTGAACTTCCAGGGGAGCTGCATGCCGTGATAGATCTCATCCAGCTTCAATCCTACGCCCACGGAATCCTGCTGCCCTCTCTTGCAGAATGTGGTTCCCGGACAGATCTTGACGCTGCGCACGCAAAGGCCGATGGCAGCTCCGGTTTTCATGCCCAGATCCTTCCAGGCGTTGTCGATGTCCTTTGGATCGATTCCCACCAGGGCTATCCTCTGGGCAGAAGTGACTTTGAGAACCTTGGCGTTGTACTTCTCTGCCACATCCGCGATCTTGCGAAGATCGGCAGGGCTGATTATGCCTCCGGGAATATGCGGCGCGATGGCATAGGTCTCTTTGTCCCTCTGAACGATAGCACCCTTTTCCAGAATATCTTTGGACATGCTTACTTAATTCCTCCTGAAATTGGATCTATTTTCTTTTTTTGACTATAAAACGATGATCCTGGCTGCAAGCAGAAAAGCACGAGTGCGAGCGGCAGTATCCTCGAAAAAAGATGAAAGATAAATCCCTGAAGCGGCAAAGACGCGACAGAGAAAGCCCGGATCGAATCGATGGCAGAACGATCAATTGCCAGGACCAACTTTGGAAATGGTGTTGGCATAGAATAGTATGAAAAATGGATTTGGTTGGTAACGGTTGAAAATGAAATAATCAGTTGGCAAGCCCCATTGCTATCGTTCTTCCCAGATGAAAGCACTTTTCGATGTCTTCCTTGGTCGGGACCTGGATGGCCGTGGTTCCAGGCTCGATCACCTTCATGCCGAAGGATTTCATGCGGGCGATGAGGGTAGGCACGCCTTCCCCGCTCCATCCGTAAGAGCCGAACGCGACTCCTACTTTTCCCTTCAAGTCGAGCTTGGCAAGCTCTTTTAGGAATGGGTCCATGGCTTTGATCAGCTTGTAGTTGTAGGTCGAGCCGCCAAGGATGACGGCATCTGCATCCAACGCATCAGCAGGCTTGGCATCAAAGGCGTCTTTAATCAAGACCTCAACGCCTTCGATGGTCAATGCACCGTTGGCAATGGCCTCGGCCATCTTTTTTGTCCTTCCCATTCCGCTGGCATAAATTACTGCAATCTTCGGCATTCAAAAATCCCCAAAGAGAATCTTGTTTGCTTTTTATAACTAATTTATGGTAGGAATTCCTCGGCTCAGAATCCCTTGCAGATCTAGCGAAGCCAAATTGGCAGAGGACCTCTGTCTAACCGTGAAGAATGTAGCCGATTAACACCATTATTACAAACAAAATTATCAGAGCGGCGAGCCCATGCCACGGCTGGACGGGTAATCCTTCTCTTGTATGCTTGGGCTTTCGCTTCAGTGTCTCTTCTATCCATTTCTCTTGCTGCTTCATCGCGTCGCTCTTTTCCATCACGGTAGCATCCAACCTTGCTGATCTGTCAATTTTGAAAATGTTGTTCGGGACTAGATTATACCTTCAGATTAATCCATTTTGTCCTTTACCCGCACTCGAACAATTGACTTGTCATGCTTGCTTTTCGATGGCTTTGCTTAAGAGCGGCATCTTCGATGAGCGCAATATTAATCCGTGAAGATAATTATATTTTAAAGGACGGTTCGAGTCTCCAAAGATGATGTCATCCAATTACGATCGCAAGAGAATCGAATCTGCTGCGAAGGCAAGAATATGAATTGCACGGACGAGCTATGCCTTGATCATGAAAAAATTGCCGCTCTTCTGACGATACTAGATTTGAGCATCAAGAAACTTGAATCCGGCAAAGTGGCGAGCTTGGAAGACCTGCGGTGGCTGTTTGAGTTCAACCGGGATTTCGTGATTTGCAACCACAACCAAAAAGAAGAGAATGTCCTCTTTCCCGCCCTTGTTTCGGCGGGCTTTCCTGGAGAGCATATTGATTCCCTCATCGAAGAGCATCATCGGATTCGTTCGAGGGCAAAAACGGTGCGGGGCTTTATTGAAGACTACGGTGAAGGGGCCTTTGGCGCGAGGGCCAGGCTGGCAGATGCGGGAAGAAAATATATCGACGTATTAAAAGAGCATATCGAATTTGAAGAGAAGGCAGTCTATCCTGTTGCAGAAGAATTGCTATCGAATGAGTTGGATGAGCATCTTACCGCAAAGCTTAGGGTCTTTGTAGAGACGCGAGTGGGCGTGGGGCGATTGATTGATCTGCAAGAGGTGCTGGATTCACTTAAAGAAATCTATGGCATAGAAACATAAATATTGGCATATAAATATAAAAAGTAATATAAAGTACATTGTGGCAATTATTTAAGAACCTCAATCCAATTAATATAACTAAAATTATTTAAAAAAATCAGAAATATATTTGAACACGTTGTCAGGAGCAAGCGAGCATGGTTGACGAGAAAAAGGACCCTTTGCAGGGTGTTTTGAAGCTGAAAGAACTTGTGAGCTACCAGCAAGGCTCAGTCGTAAGCCGGGAGATAATTCGTAAGAACACGGGAACTATTACTCTCTTTGCCTTCGATGAAGGCCAGGGGCTGAGCGAGCATACTGCGCCCTTCGATGCTCTGGTTTACATTGTGGATGGCGATGCCGAGATCACGGTCTCCGGCCAAGCTAACAAGGTGTCGGAGGGTGAGATGCTGATTCTGCCGGCTGCCCAGCCCCATGCTCTGCGAGCGCTGCACAAATTCAAGATGATGCTGGTGATGATAAGATCCTGATACGTCTGCCAATTGCGTTCATCGGCTACTGAGGATGCCTGCTTTGCAGGAGGATGATCTGCGTGGGAAGTGCTGATCGCCTGGCGAGCCTGAAGATCAAGCAGCAGCTAAATGGAGAGCACACTATTGATTTTCTCTTTAAGTCTCAGCTCGTCGTCTGCGGTTGTAGGGATCTTCGCAGACATGGTGCATCTTTGGGGCATGGGGATCAGTTCATCCTCCAAAAGCTCATAGTATGCTTCATCAAGGCCAATCTCGCCTGAGGCGTATCTTTTCAGGATGGCTTTGATCTTCTCTTGGCTTTGCCTGCTCGAAGACTCAAGCTTTTCCAGGGCATGTTCTATTTGTTTGAGCACGTTATTTGGCTCTGCCAATTTCATATTTATGGTTTTTCGACACCAATAATGAGATAAGAAAGGAGAGACAAAAAAAGGCCGAAAATCATGCACAAAAAAAATGTTCTCTTCTTCTGCACCCATAACTCTGCACGTTCCCAGATGGCGGAGGGGCTGTTGAGGGCACTATCTGGCGAACGCTATCAGGCTTTCAGTGCTGGCGTCAGCCCGACAATCGTGGACCCGGATGCGATCAGGGCAATGGCTGAGATCGGAATCGACATTTCCGGCCAACGATCGAAGGGCTTGGAGGAAGTTCGCGAAACCAAATTCGACACAGTCGTGACGGTCTGCGACAATGCCAGGGAGTCCTGCCCGCTCTTTTCGGGTGCTGGTAACATGGTCCATAAGAGCTTCCTGGACCCGGCTTCGTTTAAGGGCGAGGAGCGGATCATTGCGTTTAGAAGCATCCGGGATGAGCTTCGTGCTTGGATCGAGGAGAATTTTGAGGCGATGCGCTAAACGATCGCGAATCTAAGGGACTATGATGAAGAGACCGCGATAGACTGCGAGAAAATACTTTCTCAATGCTTTTTGCGTTCTTAGAATGAGGTGATTGCGATAAGACATTTCCATCTTGATCAACGAAGGATGTTTCTGTACTTTCCAAGTTTCTCCTTTATTTATATTTTTAATTTATTTTGGGGAGCCGGAAAGCACAATTTGGATTAGAGTAATGCGCTTTTCATTCCCAGCCTTTCCATTTATTGAGGCACCGGGACAGCATCTCAATGCTCTCGAATCCGCTGCCTTTTCTCCTGATCTCAGAGAGACGGACAGGAGCATAATTTCGATATTTGATGAGCTTTCTCAAGTGGGAATTTCGGATCTTTCCTCCGTCCACCAGCCCCAACTCAATATAGTATCTGCATAGCCCAATCATTCCATAGGCTTCCAGACGCCGGGTGGATGCCACGACTTTGCGTTGCAGCAAGAAAAGCGTCTCTCCTTCATTCCTCAGCTCTCGATCAAAAGCCGCATCCTCGAGGGCGAATTCCTTGAAACCGCCAACCTTCGTAAAGATGTGCCTTGGCACGCAGAGGTTAATCCCAATGAGGCTTCCGTTTCCCATCTTTGAATTGAGCCACCAGTAGCCGTCGCTGAAGTATTCGATCAGCCTCATGCCGGGCCCCGTACCATCGAGCTCAAAACCGGTGGTCAGTCCCACAACGCCCTTTTCCATATATTTATAAACCGTCTCCAGATAATCGCTCTTTATCTGGGTGTCGGCATCTATAAAAACCAGAAATCTGCCTCTGGCATACTCTGCACCGTAATTCCTTCCCCACCAAATTCCCCGCTTCTCGGTCACTACAACCAGGTCGGCATACTTATTTGCGATCTCTACGGTGCGATCAGTGCTTGCACTATCAGAGACTATTATTTCATACTTGTCTCGCGGAAAGGTCTGCCCAGATATCGATTTCAGGCAGCCCTCAATATAATTTTCCTCGTTTAGCGTCGGCACGATGACTGATATTTCCATAGGCATCAATGCTCCAGAATCACGAAGATATGTCTCGTCATCAACTTCTTTCCTTTAATGGATGCCCCAATCCTTGAGAAATGGGCATTGCATCTCGTTTATCCTTCGCCTTCCCTTTCCTTAACTTATTATTCCATTCATTGGTTAAATCCTTATCTGATTACACCACATATCTCAAACCACGATTGTTCTTACTTTTTCTATCCGGAGATTATCATGGTGGTTATTATTATTACTATTCCACATCTATATATAAAATCTTCGGGACAGATAATTATGTGCATTTGATTTGTATTTATTTAAAAATAAATTTAATATTTTCTATTTTGCATTTTTATTCAGGTTCTGATTTGTTGAATCATCGTCCGGTCATCGGATCATCGTTCTGCTTATCGATTCATTGTATTGCTATCGAATCGTTGCGCTGCCCGCCAAGTCATCGCCCTGTTCTGCTGAATCACTCTTTGGCTGAATTCTTGGCATGCAGCCTATGCCAAGCAGAGTCTGCTTTTATTATCATTTTATGACTACAGTATTAATAAAAAATTTTAACAAAAGTTATTTATATGCGATTGCATCTATATCTATCACTTAAGTATAATATGGTGATTGATTATGAATACGGCGTCGAAATTCAAAGCATCAGGAATGATGCTAATGATCGCATTTCTCCTGGTGCTTCTCATGTGCCTGGCATCAGGCAGTCAAACGCCAGGCGGCGATGGCAATCTGACCAACGAACTGCAATGGAATTTGCTGGCAAATGATGGTGGGGCGACGGTTCAAGTATCTTCTGACGGCGAAAATGGTGCCGAAAACATCAGTACTACCAGCGCGGCCATGTTCGTCTTCGATTTTCAGAACGAGACCGTCCCAGCCGAGTCTGAGAAAATTCTGATGGGAAACGACACGGCAAAGATCATCAAGCTCAAGGCCGACGATATCAGCAATGATCTCTTGAGTTATGCAGTCGTTCAATCGCCGAAACATGGAATGATAAGCGGAACTGCTCCAAACATCGTTTATATTCCCAATAAGGGTTATGTGGGCAATGATTCCATCATCTTTAGTGCGCGTGATCAGATCGGCAACCAGCAAAATTTTGCTATTTCCATTGATGTGCTTGAGTTTTATGTTCCGCCATCCGTAAGAATACTCAGTCCTTTTGATGGAGATATATTCACCGCGTTTGAAGATACACTCTCTGCACAAATACCTCTTCGTGCTGTGGCCTCGGATGGACCTGCTTCGATAACAATTTCCGATTATTTTGAACAATATGAGACAGAGATCGGAACAGAGGCATGTCCGATCATCGATGACTCCTGTTCCGGAACAGACGATAATTGTCGCATCACCATGTTTGGCGATTTCTCTGCCGGCAGGCATGCTCTCATTGCCAGGGCATCCTACAGCTCAGGCAGAATCATCAATTCATCGCCCATAACGATAATCGTCAATCCGCCGGAGCCCATTCCGACCATTTCCACACCACTGAATGGAGAGATCATGACGTCTCCAGCCGATATCACCATTACTTCAAAGGTGGATGTGATCACGGAAGGCAATACTGTAACCAATGTCGAATACTTCGAGAACTCTCACAGGCTCGGCAGCGCCATCGACAATGTCTCGCCCTATACATTCTTCTGGGAGAATGTTCCTTCCGGCGTCTATAATATTCAGGCCAAAGCCACTGATGATATGGGCAATGTCGCCCTGTCGCCGAGCGTCATGGTGATAGTTGTTCCTCCCAAGCCCCTCAGCAAGTCCGATCTTGCCATATCTATGAAATCCTCGCCGGACCCGGCTCCCGCCGGTGGGCTGCTCAACTATGTGCTCACCCTGACCAACAGAGGACCGGATAGCGCGACCGATGTGTTTGTGGAGGACTACCTGCCCACGGAGCTGGCTTTCATATCCTATAAGGCCAGCCAGGGAAGCTATGAGGAAGGCCTCTGGAATGTAGGCAGCCTAACCAAATACCGCAGCGCAAAGCTTGTGTTAACTGTTCAAGCACCATCAGAGGATGTGCCTGGACAGATAGCCAATACTGCATACACATACGGCGCTGAACTGGACCCAGACAACTCCAATAACCACGTAACAGCATACACCAGAATCAGATCCACCAGCAATTCATCGCCTGAATGAAGCTGCTGGAGTCTTGCGGGAGGCCGTGCCTCCTGCAATCATTTTTATGTGTCTAATTCCCGCGGACTATAGCAAGCAATAAAATCCATGCAATTCGAAAAAAATATGCATGACTCGGAAAGACATGATTCAGATCGAAGTTTATAAGATCTTTAAAAAACCATTATGATCCTCAGTCAGCATCGATTCGAGCATGTTCGGCATTATCGCAGACCTTGCACCCGGAAGCGGGACGGAGCCGTTCAATCCGGCAGCCATTTCTCGAAATTTGGATTAATAAAGCGTCCGATCAAGAGGTTGGGACAGAGCAGAGATGAGCAAATACATATCCTGCGTATATCCTGCCGTTCGCTGAGTATCCAGAGACCTAAAACAAGCGCTCGATCTTCTTCAGATCAATCCTCGCCGTCGCATCCAGCATGAGCGGTGTGATCGAGATCTTCTTGTCCTGGTAGATCGTCTGCACGTCCGTGCCATCCGCATCGCAGCAGATCAGGTCGCCGTCGATCCAGTAGTAGGGCCTGCCCCGCGGATCGAAGCGCTCCTGCACGGATGTCCTGAAGATCTTGCGCGCCAGCCTTGTGACCACGATCTCTGTGTCCTCGGTGGCAGTGACCGGCACATTCAGATTCAGAACATCCACGCCTTCAGGAAGTCCGTGCTCCAGAACCTTGGCGGCCACGCGGTGTAAAACTTTGCTGGCCACTTCGAAGCTGTGCTTCTCGTCGAAGTGCATGTCGAACTTGTCGCCCTGATCGACGGCCTGGATGGATGCAGCGATGGACGGGATGCCGTAGCTTGCCGCCTCAAGGGCCGCGCCGATGGTTCCGCTGGTGGTGACTGTATCTGTGCTGATATTCTCGCCCACGTTGATGCCAGAGACAACAAGATCGGGAAGCTCTCCTTTCATGATGGCGAAGATGCCGATGATGACGGAGTCGACGGGCGTTCCCGTGACCGCAAAAGCCTTGAAGCCGTTCTGGTTCGTTTGCGCGTAGCGCAGCGGCTCGAAGACGGAGACCGATCTTCCCACGCCGCTCTTCTGGCTGGAGGGCGCAGCTACTACCAGCTCGCCCAGGCCCTGCACGCCTTTTGCGGCGGCTCGAAGTCCTGCGGCGTAAACTCCGTCATCATTGGTGACCAATATGCGAGGCATCTGCCATGTCACTTATGTGCATTTATAAAAGCAATTCGATCATTAGTCATAATAAAATATAAATACAACTATTCATCCCACCACAATCCGCATCTATAGCTGCATTCTTTGAAAATCCACATAGGTACTCTGCTGAACCTGTCTTTGGATATGACGTCGATAGATGTTGGTTTCCATTTGACATGTGGCGAGGACATGATTATTCTCACTTTTTAAAAACACCATCATTCGACCGTTTTAATGAGGCTGATAGTTACATATAAATTAGAATAATCCTGGAATGGCACTCTTTAACTCATTCGCTTTGGTCACCAAAATGGCCATTGATGAAATCACTGATGCTAGCTTGTCTATTTTTTCCTTTGCAGCATTCTTATTTGGAGGACTATCACTAAGATCACTACGTATAGAGGTAACCGTTTCTAATAATCTTAGAGCATTATTTAATGATTCCTGATTTTTTAACAGTAAATCTTGAACTTCGCCTAATTCCAAAAGAACCGTTTTCATGTCTTTTGAGACATCATCTTTATTTGACGCGGTTCCTACTCCAACGATTTGTCGCCCCTTTATTGTCCCGTGATTATTTGTAATTCCCATATTTACATGCTTTACGAATGGCTCCTGATTTTTCGATAGGAAATCCTGAATTTCATTTAATTTCTGATTAATCCTGCTCATATCTATTGAGAATGAGTCGTTATTTGACGCAATTCCTACTCCAATGATTTGTTCACCTTCGATCGTTCCACCATCATTCCTAATTCCTATATTCATTTACGTTCCTCCAAATATTTTTGCGGCAAGTCCTTAATTTGATTTAAAGTCTTTGAAGCAATTCCTACTCCAACTACTTGTTCAGCTTCTATCGTTCCGCCAAACATCATTATTCCCTGATTAACATAAGCAATCATGTCTTTTCTTAGAAAGGACGAGTCGATCCCTTTAGAATCCAATAAATCTGCAACAGAATATACTATAGCTTGTTCTATGCTATTTTGTACCATAATTATATCTTGAGCACTAAAGTAGTTCTTATAATTAGAACTTGCGATTAATTCTCTAAATGTAGATATTGCCCCATAATTATGCGGTTCACCACGTTCGATTTTCTTTTTCAAATCCTTATTTTCAGAGAATTCTCGAATGCGACCTCTAAACACAACGAATAATGGATATAATGTTAAAATTAATAGTATAAATATTGGTGCTAGTGAAAGACCATTTGAGATCATAATCAATGCAACCACAACTGATGCTAGAGTAACCAGACCAGTTTTGATGATGAGGAAGTCGTCGTTGAGTGCTAATCGATCAATATTAAATCTGTTTTCATTTATGGGTGGCAGGATATAAAAAGAACATTCAGCAAATATACTTTCCCCCACTTTAGAAAAGCGCAGAAATGTGGAAAATAGTGTAGATCTCAACTTATCATGATATCGAAGACAAAAATACGTCCTCCAATCGTTATATATATTACTATGACCTTCTTGAATTAAATCATCCTTATCAAGATTATCTATAGGTTCGCCAACCTTATTTGGGAGCAACTTTTTTGACTTATCGACTTCATGTCCATCAGCGAATAAAATATATTCTTGAGTAATACTTGGAAGATCTTTCTCATTGATTCCATTTAATACTGCGGTATATAATTCATCCGTGGATATTTTGCCCGGTAAATCTGAAACACAATCATTATCCCGCTTTTTTGATGATTTAGATGAATTTATCGAAAAATTCCAATTTCTGGCCCTTCTCCCGGCACCAAGGAATGGATAATACCCACCAAATGTTATAACGTTTTGTTTTATATTTAAGTCAGTTTCTATTACATTGTGCTCTGCCGCTACTCCGCTCAAGTTATAACCTGCATTGAATGATTTTTTTGAAAAATTATTTATAGCAATATTTTTATCCATATACATGGACTTTACACAAATGAGAATTATTGCAGAAACAACAAATAATGCAGAAATAGTTGAACTGATAAAATTAAATAAATATGCACAAAACGATAAACCTGCCGCGATATATGCATAAGTAAGATGATATTGAAGAGCTTTTTCTGCATGTTTGCCAATTAATTTCATGTTTAATTCAAACTCAGGAACTCGCGCGACAAAGGGCCTTTTCTTGATAGAGTCTACTATTGAGCTACATGCTAATAATCCTCCCTCATATAATTTTGCGCAAATTAGCCTTGTTGATCTATAATCGCGCGCGTCTGGATCGATTTTCATATTTAAGCCTCCAATTATTGATAATATTGATACAATATATATTAGCAATTATGTTTGAGATACGTCACTAAAAGATATTTAAAAGCTTCGCTGAGTGATTTAATATATATTTAATTCCTAAAACTCATTTTTAAAAAAATGTCGATTAGAATTTTTTATTATCATTATTTAAATTGATTTATCTTCATATCCAAAAAAAGCAATTAGCCTATTTACAATCTTACCAAAGCTTTCTCCCGCCTTAATATCGCTCTGCACAAATGTCCGCCCGCTATCTCCCAACGCGCAGATCTTGGGGTCGATGGGAATTGCCCCAAGGAACGGCACATCCATCTCATCCGCCATCCTCTGGCCTCCTCCGGCGCTGAAGATGTTGATGGCTTCTCCGCAATGAGGACAAATCAGGCCGCTCATGTTCTCCACGATGCCGAGCACGGGCAGCTTCATGGCCTTGACCATGTTCACGGCTTTTCGCGAGTCCAGCAGCGAAACCTCTTGCGGTGTGGTGACGATTATCGCACCGGCCAGGTCGGGGATAAGCTGCAGAACGCTGATCGGCTCGTCGCTGGTGCCCGGCGGCAGGTCGATGAGCAGAAAGTCGAGGTCTCCCCAGTTCACTTCCTGAATGAATTGTTTGATGGCTGCCATCTTCATGGGGCCGCGCCAGACCACGGGCGAGTCCCGGTCGGACAGGACCAGTGCCATGGATGCCACCTTGATGCCTCCGGCGTTGGCAGGCTCGATGCCTTCCTCGCCCTGCGTCAGCCTCTCGTCTTCGATTCCCAGGAGCTTGGGGATGTCGGGGCCGGTGATATCGGCATCCAGAACGCCGACGCGGTATCCCTTTAAATTGAGCGCCTTGGCCAGGTTGACGGAGACCGTGCTCTTTCCCACGCCGCCCTTGCCGCTGGCGATGATGATCTTGTTCTTGACCCGGGCCATCCGGTCGACAGTGCATGTGCATTCATTTCCTGGACTCTGATCCTTGCATGAGCCTTTTTCGGCGCAGGCATCGCATTTGCTTTTTTGTTCCGTCATGAAATTCATCCGCAGAAATTGCTACTATTTTATTTGGACATATCGAATTGATTACGTTGCAGTAGGCCGTATTAGTGATTCAGAATTCGATGAATTTAGGTCTAATGAATTAAATTTGCTGCAATAATTGACCCAATAATGGCTGCAATCGTGAGGCCATATCTGAAACGCTTGATCGATCATTCGCTTTCAAACTTCGCTGCCATCTGCATGAAAATAAAGCTTGCCGCCGTGCAGCTTCCTGGAGATCTGGCCATCGCGCTCCATGATCTTGCAATATTTTATGGCATCGCTGCTCTCTATTCCCAGCAATACGCATATCTCTTCCAGTGTGCAGGGCCTGCGGGATAACAGCTCTGTCAGCCGGTAGCCAGTCATCTCCGGCACGCTCCAGTCCCAATCTGGAATCAATTCCGCGCCGGGAAAGATCTCCAGCATCCTTTGCATCTCCTCCTCGGTGAGAGGCTCGACGGGCTCGGCAGGCGGGCGGACCACGGTATTGAGCTGGATGCGGTCCGGGTGGGTGGATTCTGCCGCTCTCGCAATCATCTCTGCGTCGTGGTCATTGACATCTTTTACGAGCATTACCTCCAGCCATATCTCGCCGGAGAATTCCTTTCTGAAGTCCTTCAAGCCCTGCACGATCTCGTCGATTTTGAGGCCTGGTGCTGGCCGGTTGATGGCATAGAAGGCATCCGTGCTGGCCGCATCCAGAGACGGCAGGACAACATCTGCGGTTGCGACCTCTTTTCGTACCTTGGGGCTGGTGAGGAGAGTGCTATTGGTGATCACGGCCACGGGAGAGTCGACCAGCTCCTTGGCTTTTCTCACCACATCGCCCAGGTCCGAACTCAAAGTGGGCTCGCCTGATCCTGCAAAGGTGAGGTGGTCGAAGGGCTCATCCCGTCGATCTGCGATCTCCCGCAAGACTTTCTCAGGCGGCACGAAGCGACCGCGGCACGTTGTGAGCGAGGTCGTTCTGCCCAGCTCGCAGTAGATGCAGTCCAGGTTGCATGTCTTGTACTTCAGCAGGTCAACGCCCATGGAGAGGCCAAGGCGGCGAGACAGCACAGGTCCGAAGAGATATCCCATATTTTTTCCTTGTTCATGCCCGATTCTTTGTCGCTTGTCTTCTTTGCTTTCTCTGATCAAAAGGGCGCATCCCGTCAGATCGCCTTGCGTGGCCTTTTCCCTGCAATTATCTTTTCCATTTTGATATATGATCCGCCTTGAGATTTAATTCTATTTGCTTCTCCCTCTCTTGTTGCTATTTCTCAGGTCCTCTAACCTTAATTTTTCTGCTATTGCTTCATTGCGGAGTAGAATGTAACCATCTCTTTGCTTCCGAGTCCATCTTCTGGAAGCAGATTTTCATGATTTTCTATGCAGGAAAATCCGCAGGCGCTTAGAATCGGGATAAGAGTCTCCGGGCTGTAATAATGAGTCCAGAAACGGTAAATGCTGTATTGATCAGATTCTGATAGTTGATCTGATTTGGAGGTTTGATCCGATTCGAAGATTACGATATGCTGTTGAAGGATGGACATTGCCTCCGGATAATGGAATGTCTCCGAGAGAGCAAGATACGGTTCTCTCTTCCAAAATCCCGTCTCTTCCAGCTCCCAGGACCTGCCAGGGATATTCATCTTTTCTGGCGCTTTGGCATTCAGGGTATCGAAGATGAATAATCCGCCCGGCTTGAGAACCTGCAAGACATTCTTCAGCAAGACGCCCCTCTCATCCGGGACCAGAACATCGAAATCGCAGAAGATCATCATCACGAGGTCGAACTTATTCTGGAAAGCTTCAGGCGGATCATCCAGATAATTCGTATGAATATATTCAATGTCCAAGGCTTTCTTCTTCGCCTCTATTTGCGCGTATTCTATGGAGCGCCTGGAAAAATCAATTCCGGTAACGGCATGCCCTCTTTCAGCCAGGATCTCGCAGTATAATCCCGGACCGCATCCTAGATCAAGTATTGTTGCATTCTTTCTTTTCAGGAGCGTCTCAATCCAATCGATCGTATTAATGATAGTTGGCCTCTTTCGGCTTGCCGAATCCGTTTCCTGATTCAGATGTGCCTCAAGCAGGTATTGAGAGATGTGCTCATCTTCCCACATACTGGCAGTCCCCTTTTCAAAGAGCTTAGGGCGTTTTGTTAGCGAAAGAAGGCTTGGTATCTGCAATTGATCACACTCTTAAGGATGCTGAATTTTCGATGATCATAAATCTAATCCTTGAATGGAGTTGGGCTATCGTTTACTTCCTATTCACTTGACCATTGACCATCTTCATCGTTTCAGCAAAGCTTAAGTGACGATGGACCGATTAATCCACCATGGACAAGGCCCTCGAACTGATCAAATCGCTCGGCCAGAGCGATGACTACTTCGAACGCCAGAAAGCCGCCTGGGCTCTGGTGAATCTGGGGGAGAAGGCTATCGATCCGGTTGCCAAGGCCCTGGAAACGGGCGAGTTCTCGGACCTCCGGTACAAATCCGCCTGGATCTTGGGGAAGATCGGCAGCCCGCGAGCGGTGGAGCCATTGTGCCGGGCATTGCTCAACGATCCTGATCACGTGGTTCGCGAATGGAGTGCCGCCGCCCTGGAAGCCGTGGGCAGCCGCGAGGCCGCTCCCGCGCTGGTACTGGCCATGAAGCGCGACAGCTCCAAAGATGTGCGCTTGCGAGCCGCGGTGGCGCTGCGAAGCCTGCGGGCTGCGGAAGAGTTGCGGTCCCTGCTCAGCCACTCGGAACCTGAGATTCGCGGGCTGGCAGTGACGGGTCTCGCAAAGATCGGGCACCGTGAGTCACTGGATGAAGCGGCCCGTCTTCTGGAGGACGAGGACACAGAAGTTAGACGCCGGGCAGCCGCTTTTATGGCCGAGTTTGCCTGCGATGAAGCCCTGGACTCTTTGGCCCGCTCGCTTCGGGACGCCGATCCTGCCGTGCGCATCGAAGCCCTAAAGTCGCTGGGAAAGATCAAGGGTGAGAGGGCCTGCACCCTGGCGCTGGAAGCCCTCAAGGACGAGGACTGGAACGTCAGATACACGGCAACGACGGCTCTGGGCGAGATCGGCCACAATATGGCTCTGGATCGACTGGTGGAGATCATGTTCGGCCAGGAGGACGAGGAGATCCGCGCCTGGGCGGCCTGGAGCCTGGGCGAGATCGGCGACATTCGGGCAGTGGAGCACCTGCAGAAAGCCTACAAGACCTGCCCCACGGAAGTTATGAAGAAGGCCAGGGATTCGTTAGTGGAAGTATTTAAAATAGAAATTTGAGCAGAAATATTGTCCAAAGCGTGATCTGGTTAAGAGGTGGAGATTGCGCCCAAAAAATTGGGGCTTGGCTTAGCGCAGGGGAGAAAGATGAGACGAGCAGGCCTCAGATCGTCTCATCATTGGTCCGCCCTAATCGTTCATTCCTTGCCGCCAAATCGGTATTCAATGATCATCGCTGCGACCTTTTTTCTCCCTTGCCTCAAAATCCGTCTCACGGCGTGCTGCTCGCCACGCCTCCCACCGTTCCTGTGATCAATGAAAATCCTTCGCCGCCTGCTGCCGGGTTAGTTGGATTGATCTGAACCGTCCAGTAGCCTCTGGCCGGATTTCTGAGGAAGTAATAGTCATAGTTCGAGCCGGTGACGTGCTTGATGTTCTGGCTGTCGCTCTGCAAATTGAGAACGGTACCATCCGGCTTGATCAGGGCTACGCTGAAGGGATTGCTCTCCCAGGTAAGCCCTACCATCTCAGCTATCTGTGATGATGCGCTTGCCGTTCCCAGCGTCGTCTGAGTGCTTCCGAGTGGCCTTGTGAATTTGAGTGCCGTTCCCGCGGAATAGGCCACGCCGTTTTCTACTTTGAGCGCATCAAGAGCCGTGACCGATGTTCCCCAGGGCAGAATTATGGCCGATCCGGCAGGAATTACATAGCTGGTAGGCGAAGTGCCTGCTATTGCCTGACAGACTCCATTGACACAGGTCTTGCCTGCTTCGCAGATGACGGGCGTGTGGACGCAGCCCCAGATGGAATCGCAAACATCTATTGTGCAGGGGTTTCCATCGTCGCAGTTCTTCAAGATATGCGCACAATTGCCTCGGCTGTCGCAGGCATCGTAGGTGCACGCATTACCATCGTCGCAATTCTTCAAGATATGCACACAATTGCCTTGGCCGTCGCAGGAATCTTGCGTACAGGCATTGCCATCTCTGCAGTCCTTTGGTGCGTGAGTGCATGATGTGCCATTGTAGGAGTCAATAGTGCATGCATTATTGTCATCGCAGCTTGTCAGGGTATGGACACAATCTCCTTTATAGCAGTAATCAAAATTGCCGGCATCCCCATCATCACAATTCTTTGAGGTGTGTACACACTCATTCCCATTAAATGAATCAATGGTGCAAAGATCACTGTCATTGCAGTCTGGTGTATGTGTAACGTGTCTCATTGCTTCGATCGTGCTGTTATTTGTGCTGCTGCTGTATATTGGCTCGTTAACGCAAACGCCTGCCTCGCAGGAATCCAGGGTGCTGGCATTTCCGTCATCGCAATTTTGCTCGGCATGCACGCAACTGGTGCCGTTGTAGGTATCCATAGTACAAGCGTTGCCGTCATCGCAATCCGGCTGAGAAAAAACGCCGTTTTCCGCAGAAAGAGATTCGACTATGGTGGTGTTGTTTGCGGCACCATTTTCATCGTCGGCAGTGATGGATTCCGAATTGTCCACGATCTCATCATTTCTGTTTATTGGTGCATTGATGCAAACACCCAAGCTGCAGGAGTCGACAGTGCTGGCGTTGCCGTCATCGCAGTTTATCTGTGAATGAGTGCATGAGCCACTGCTACATGAATCAGTTGTGCAAGCGTCGCCGTCATCGCAGTTTATCTGGGAATGAGTGCATGAACCACTGCTACATGAATCAGCTGTGCAAGCGTCGCCGTCATCGCAGTTAATTTGTGAATGAATGCATGAACCGCCACTGCATGAATCAGTTGTGCAGGCATCGCCATCACTGCAATCCGATGGCGTTTGAACACAGCCGGTTAGAGGATCGCATGAACACTCGATGCATGGATCGCTGCAACCGCAATTTTTGGCAGGATTAATGCATCCCGATTCGGTGCAAATATCATCCGTACAAGCATTATTATCGTTGCAGTCCGCAGGCGAACAATTACCACTTTGTGCCGAACCGCTAAGAGAAAATGCGAAAATGAAGGACAAGATTAAAGCGCCCAACAAGACTCGCTTTAATTTAGCATCACAATTTATCTTTTCTCGTTTCATCAAACCCACTCTCCATTGAATCAAGATCTCTTCAGTTTCAGTATATAAAGAAGCACGTTCGGTATTTGCCTGTATCGATTTCGTGGATGCTGCAAGTACTACGGAGGTTTTCGGCGGATCACTCGAAACATCTATACTCAATCAGCGCCTGAAGTCTGAAGCATGGATTATCCATTCAAGAGAGGATTTAAGCCCGATTTAGAGAGGATTGAAAAAGTTATGGCGGAAGAGTTCCCTGTTGAGATTAAACGAGATGGCGAAAAGCTTCTTCTCAGCTACGGCGCTCTGAATAACATTGCAGTCTGGATAGAGAATAAACGGCTATTTGTGACCACCGAATCCGCATCAGGAATTGCTGATGACGTAGTATTGGATACCAATAAGCGCTACAGAGATTTTCTGGAAGGTGCAACCGGCTATAATGCAAAACAGAGACTACAGATGGCGAAAAAAGAAGTCTCGAAATGATCCTGCGTCCATAATTCACTAGGGGCGAAATATCAATAGCATAAGCGCATGTAGCATTTAGCGTAAGCATATTAGCGTAGGCATATGAGCATTGGCGCAGGCCTAAATGCGCATATTATGAGCAGATGCAAACAGGCAGTATCAATACAGGCTCAGCTTCCCCTTTACAAAATCCTCCACAAGGCTGTCGGTGCTCTCCAGCCAATAGTCAAGGATGCCGTCCACCTGCCTATCGAGGCCGGGCGTCTGCTCGATGTCCCCCGATACCTTCACGCCGCGCAACAGTGGCAGGCTGATGGGCGATCCGATCTTGCTCACGAAAGTGACGTGGGCTTCCTTTACGCCATCGAGCTCTGCAATATCTGCGGCGGCTTTCTGAGCCAGTACATTGTAGATCTTGCCCACGTGGCTGACGGGATTCTTTCCCGCAATCGCCT
>Ga0105092_10000449_pt1 | contig 21426 bp, 21 predicted proteins | sample PPLLak2March2015_FD_87021 | JGI IMG/M metagenome (GOLD analysis project Ga0105092, IMG submission 87021) | Freshwater sediment microbial communities from Prairie Pothole Lake near Jamestown, North Dakota, USA - PPLs Lake P7 Core (1) Depth... | ecosystem: Environmental > Aquatic > Freshwater >... | reverse complement strand
CTCACCGTCCTCGACGACGAGGTCGAACTCATCGTGGACCGGGTGACGCGAGCGATGGCGTTGCCCGGATGAGCCTCGTGGCCGTCTGGTCGGAGGGGTACCTGGCCCATGACGCCAAATGGCTGGTGTGGGCCGGGATGAGGCTCGACGGCGACGAAGAAGCCGATCGGGCCGAGATCTTGCGAAGTGAGCTGGAACGGGCAGGCGTCGAGATGCTCCCCGCCGAAGAGCATGGTCGCGCGCCGATCGAAGCCATCCACGAATCGGGGATGATCGACTATCTAGAGAACGCCTACGAGGGCTGGATCGAAGCCGGGTATGCAAAGGAACCGGGATCGGATCGTGTCGTGCCCTACGCGTTCCCGCATCCCGACGCCTTTGGTGCCTACCCGTCCCGGGTCCCGAAGAGCAAGGCAGCCATGGCGGGCGTTTACTGCATGGACACCGCCACGACCATTGGGCCCGGCACCTACCGCGGGGCGCGGGCCGCGGTGGACGGCGCCCTGACTGCCGCGCGGCTGGTCCGAGACGGTGCGCCCGCGGTCTATGCGCCGGTTCGACCTCCAGGTCACCATGCGGGCAGTTCGTACTTCGGCGGGTCTTGCTACCTCAACAACGTGGCGGTCGCAGCCCATTGGTTGAGCGATCAGGGAGCAACGCAGGTAGCGATCGTCGACATCGACGCCCATCACGGCAACGGGACACAGGAGATCTTCTACGAGCGCAGCGACGTCCACTACTTCTCGATCCACGTCGATCCTGGTGAGGGTTGGTTCCCCCACTGGTGTGGCTTCGCCGGGGAGACCGGTGCCGGTGCGGGAGAAGGTGCAAACATAAATGTCCCCCTGGCGCCAGGTACCGGCGACTCGGGTTACCTCGCCGTCCTCGACCAGACCTGCGCCAAAGTCACCACGCTCGAACCGGAGTTCCTCGTGATCTCACTTGGGGTGGACTCCGGCGCATCGGACCCAGAGAGCCCGTTGCAAGTCAGCAACGACGGATTTCGGGAAATCGGGAGGCGTCTGGCCGCCCTGTCGACACCCACTGTCCTCATCCAGGAGGGGGGTTACGACCTCAGGGCCCTCGGTCCCGATGTCATGGCGGTCCTCGGCGCCTTCCGCTGACATCCAAGGCGGGGCTATCTTCTCGGAACCGGTCGTTCGGAGGTCCTTCGGTGAGCAAGCCCCTGTGGGTCGGCAAAGACGTCGTAGGTGGTGTCCCCAGCCAGCAACGCCCCGATCGCCGTCCTCCCGACCATTGGCGTCTCGAAGACGTGTTCGCCACGGCCCGCCCTCACCATCCCGCTCTCAGCCCTGATAGGGGTCGGATCGCATTCGTGCTCGAAATCGAAGGGACCACCGACATCTGGGCGATCGATGTCGTCGGTGGGCCGATCACCCGAATCACGACGGACAGAGGGTTGGTTGCCTTCTGGGAGGACAGCAGCCCGGCATGGTCACCCGATGGCAACCGGATCGCGTACAACAGCGAAGGCGCAGTCCACATCATCGCAACCGGGGGAGGGCCGTCACGCCGCCTGCTCACCGGCTCGACCGGGGCCTGGCTCGACGATGACCATCTTGCGGTCATCGTCGAACGAGAAGACTGTTCACGGCTGGCCGTGGTCGACATCCACGATCCGTGGCCCGCTCCACGAGGACCTGATAACGGGGATGTAGGACGGATCCGTGTGGCCCCGGACGGCCGAATCCTTCTCTCCTTCTATCCAAAGGATGACTTCAGTCGGAGCGACATCGTCATCATCGAACCCGAAGGTTCCTGGGCGACGCTGGTTGGTCATCCCGATCGACGGGCCGCCAATCACGTCGTGAGAGACAACCGCGTGGCCTACACCCTGGAGGAGGGGGATTGGTCCGGGGTATTCATCACCGACCTGGACGGGAACGAGCACACCCGGCTGGCCGGTGGTGAACGGGACTTCTCGTCCCTGGCCTGGAGCGACGACGGGCAAAGCCTCCTGGCTATCGCCACATCGAGAGGGAGGAGCGACCTGGTCAGTATCCGCCCAGACGGAACCGTCGACCTCATCGGCGAGGGCGGGACCTGGGACTCGCCAATGCCGACCTCCGAGGGTGTCGTCGCCATCCATGAGGCATACGACTCGCCGGCTTCGGTCACGCTTGTTGCATCGGATGGCGCTCTATCGATCCTCTATGACGGAGCACCTGCCTCCGTTCGCTCGGCGCCGCACTCCAAGCTAGAGAGGATCACCTTCAACTCATCCGATGGGATGGAGATAGAAGGGTGCCTCTTCCGGCCTGCCGACACGTCCAGTCCAGTGCCCGCGGTGGTCAATCCGCACGGCGGGCCGACGTCCTACTACGGCGACGAGTGGGACGGTCACGCCCAGTACTTCGTCGACAAGGGCTATGCCTGGCTGGCGATCAATTTCCGCGGTTCGACGACTTATGGGCTGGACTTCGAACGCGCCAATCATGGGGACTGGGGCGTGGGCGACGTCGAAGATTGCGTGGCGGCCGCCGGCTATCTGTCGACCCTGGGCTGGGTCGACCCGAATCGCATCGCCATCTACGGGACCAGTTATGGCTCCTACCTGACCTTCGCTTCGCTGGTACACCCCGAGAACCCGTTTGCCTGCGGTGCGTCCAAATATGGAGGCGACATCGACATCTTGACCTCCTGGGCTCAGGGCGATCGCGAGGGAAGGGAAGACCTGCAGCGGATGATGGGGCACCCTGCCGACAATCGCCGGTCCTATCACACCGCGTCCCCGATCCATCAGATAGGGCGCATGAGCCGCCCCCTCCTCTTCGCCCATGGGGAGCACGACGCCAGAGTGAGCCCCAAACAGTCCGAGGAGCTGGCCGAGGCGCTGGATCAGATCGGCGCCACTTACGAGTACGTCACCTACCCGACCGAAGGACATGGCCTGCTCCATCGCGAGCCCCAGCTCCACTTCTACCGCCGGCTCGAGCAATTCCTCGACTGGTACTTGATGTAGGGGTTGTGTGAGGTCACTCCGCGACTATGAAGTGCTCAGCTTCGACTGCTACGGCACCCTTATCGACTGGGAATCTGGGATCTGGACGGCTCTCCAACCCGTGCTCTTGGCGAACGAGGCGCAGGACGGCCGGCCGGAGGTCCTCGCCGAGTTTGGCCGAATCGAGGCCGCCCAGGAGGCGGGGGCGCCCGGCCTCCGATACTCCGAACTGCTAGCCGTCGTGCACCGGGACCTCGCCTCGAGCCTCGGGCTCGAGACCAACGAAGACATGGACGACGCGTTTGGAGCATCCGTGCCCGATTGGCCCGAGTTTGCCGACTCCGCTGGCGCCCTGGCCTTTCTCTCCGAGCGATATCGGCTGGTGATCCTCTCCAACGTCGACCGGACCAGCTTCGCCGGGTCGAATGAGAGGCTGAAGGTGGAGTTCGATGCCATCTACACAGCCGAGGACATTGGCTCCTACAAGCCGGATCCAGCCAACTTCGACTACCTGCTTGGTCATCTCGAGGACGATTTCGAGGTCGTCGCCGACTCGGTCCTTCACGTTGCTCAAAGCTTGTACCACGACCATGCACCGGCCAAGGCTGCCGGTCTGGACACGGTGTGGATCGATCGTCAGCGCCTGTCGGCCGGAGGCGAGTGGGGTGCGACCACCCCGATCGAGCACCCACCCGAACCCGACCATGTGTTCTTCTCGATGGCGGACATGGCCCGCGCCATCGAGGAAGACTGAGTGATGAGGGCGGTCGGCTGACCTCGCGTGAGCCACGACGTCGTCATCGTGGGTGGAGGCGCCATGGGGTCGTCGACCGCCTACCACCTGTTGAAGGGTGATCCGTCGCTGTCGGTGGCGGTCGTCGAACGAGACAGCAGCTACGCCCGGGCCTCCACCACCCTCTCGGACGGCAACGTCCGCATCCAGTTCAACCTGGAAGAGAACATCAGGATGTCCCTGTACGCACTGGACGTCCTGCGCACCTTCGACGACGACATGGCGACGGCGAGCTCCCGGCCTGACGTGGGAGCCAGACACCAGGGAAACCTGTTCCTTGCCGACGAGGAGGGCAAGGCCGATGCCCTCCAGGGAATACAGACGCAGAGAAACCTCGGATGCGAGGTGGCCTGGCTCTCGAGCGAGGAGATCTCCATTCGATTCCCCGGTCTGCGTCTGGACGGGATCGTGGGTGGCAGTTTCGCCCAGGTGGACGGTTCGGTCGATCCCAGCGCCGTGCTGCGTGGCTTTCGGAACAAGGCGGCCGAGTCGGGAGCGCAGTACGTCGACGACGACGTGGTCGGGTTACTGAGCATCGAGGGCGCCATGGAGGGCGCCCGACTCCGATCCGGGAGAGATCTAATGAGCTCGGTGGTCGTCATCAGCGCCGGCGCTTGGTCGGCTGACCTGGCCCGGCCCTTGGGGGTCGAGCTTCCCGTAATCCCGGTGATGCGAACCGTCTACGTGGTCTCGACCACAGTCCCGACCACTGGCATGCCCAGCCTCTTCCTCCCATCCGGGGTCTATGCGATCCCGGAGAGCGACCACACATGGCTCATCGCCTGGTCACTGCCCGAGGACCCGATCGGCTTCGACTTCACCCCGGCGGGACGGCAGAGATTCACCGATGTCATCTGGCCGGAGCTGCACCGCCACCTCCCGGTGTTCGACAGCCTGAAGGTGGAGACGGCGTGGGCGGGTCTCTACGACGTGAACACCATGGATGGAAACGCCATCCTGGGTGAGTGGCCGACGATCAGGGGCCTCTACCTGGCCACCGGGTTCTCGGGCCACGGATTTCAACAAAGCCCGGCGGTGGGCCGCTACCTGGCCGAGCTGATCCTGAGCCGGCGGCCAACGCTCGATTTGTCGCGGTTCGGAGGCCAGAGGGTGCTCAACAACCAGCCTCTCTATGAGCACGCCGGCCGACTCATCTGAATCGACCCGTGACAGGTTGGCCATGAGGGTGTATGTTCGAATGAGTTCGGTTGGACACGTAGGCCGGAAACGGTCGGATCACGAGACCGGCTGAGCGCCTCACCACGTGAGGTTGCTCTCGGGAAGCCCTGTGGGCGGAAACGTCTGCGGGGCTTCTCTCATGGTCCCGGCCGCCTGCCAGACATCGCGAACAGCGTCTTGACAGTCAGCGTATAGAGCGCGACGGTGACACGATCTGACCGAGGTGTGTGGTGACACGTCTGCTCGCTGTGGCGCATCAGACGGCTGAAGCCGATGAATTCCTCGCTGCGGTCCGATCCGCGGCGCAAAGCGATCACGCCGAGGTGGTTCTCCTCGTTCCGGCGACCCCGGTGAAGCACCTGACCAGCTGGACTCAGGGCGAGTCACGCGCCATCGCTCGGGAGAAGGCAGACGCCGGCCGCCTTCGGCTCGAGGAGACAGGTGTGGACGTGGTCGAGGCCCGAGTCGGCGACCCCGACCCCTATCAGGCGATCCTCGATTCGCTCAACCTCGATGACTTCGACCAGATAATCGTCTCCACATTCCCTGCCGGGATCTCGAGATGGCTTGGCGCCGACCTCATCAACCGGCTGGGCCGTTCGGTCTCCGTGCCGGTCACCCACGTCGTCGCTCACTAGCTTTCGGCTCCCCAACACGGTGGTAGGAGATTGAAAGCTCTGGTCAACAAGGGCGACGGTGGGATTACGGTCGAGCTCAGCACGGTGCCCGAGCCGTCACCTGGCCCGAATGAAGCTCTGGTCGAGGTCCGGGCAGTTGCGGTGAACCGGGGCGAGCTACGGCTCCTCAGGGCCAGGCCGAGCGGCTGGCAGCCGGGTCAGGACGTGTCGGGTCTGGTCGTCGAGCAGGCGACCGACGGATCAGGCCCGCCGGTCGGGATGCGCGTCGTTGCTTGGCCCGAGCAGGCGGGTTGGGCGCAGAAGGTGGCCGTCCCTACCACTCATCTTGCGCATCTCGCCGACCATGTCACCTTTCCTCAGGCAGCCACCCTCCCCATCGCCGGGATGACGGCGCTCCGCGCCCTCCGGCTCGGCGGTCACTTGGCGGGGAAACGGGTGCTAGTAACCGGAGCCGCCGGTGGTGTGGGACGGTTCGCCGTCGAGATAGCGGCCGGAGCGGGGGCGACGGTCACGGGAGTAGTAGCGGACGAGGTGCGGGCGATAGGCCTGGAAGAGATCGGGGCGAGCGACATCACCTACGACCTCGACGACCTCGAGGGACCGTTTGATCTCATCCTGGATGCGGCCGGCGGCCCCTCGTTCGAAGCGGCGATCCGACTGATTGCGCCCGGAGGCGACATCGTCGTCTACGGGAACTCCTCGGACACCGCGGCACAGGTCTCGTTCGGCGACTTCCGCGGCCACGCCCTGGCCCGGATCACGGCCTTCTTCATCTACGAGAGTGGAGCTCCGCCGACCTTCGGGGAGGATCTCCAGACACTGGCCGACATGGTGGCCGGCGGCCATCTTCATCCCCAGATCGGGCTCGAAGTGCCGTGGACGGAAGCGAACTCTGCGTTCGAGGCACTGGCCAACCGGCAAGTGAACGGGAAGGCCGTGCTGCTCGTCGAGTGACGGCTACCGGTTCTGTCACCCCGGGCACTTACGATCCGACCATGAGCGATTTGCAGGTCGATGTCGTCCGGAGCAAACGAAGAAAGCGGACCGCCCAGGCATACATGAGCGAGGGAAGACTGAAGGTGATGGTCCCCTTCGGTCTGGCGCCCGACGAAGAGGCAAGGCTGGTGGAGAGCCTCGTCGCCCGGGTCGACCGGAAGGTCTCATCGAGACAAGTTGACCTGATGCAACGAGCCCGGCACCTCGCCATGAGATATGGCCTTCCGGAGCCCGCCACTATCGAGTGGTCGGATCGACAGACGACGAGGTGGGGCTCTTGCACGCCGACTGAGGGGACCGTCCGGGTCTCCAACCGTCTCGCCACGATGCCGGGATGGGTTCTCGACTCCGTGCTCATCCATGAGATGGCGCATCTCGAGCAGCCCAATCACGGACCGGAGTTCAAGGCGCTGGTCGGCCGTTACGAGTTGTCGGAGAGGGCCAAGGGATATCTCATGGCTGTGGGCGAACGACGGACGACGTGAGGCTCGTCCAGCACGTCATTTGAGACGCTCGCTCAAGTGGATGGTGACCTGGTCACCGTTGTCCTTCCCGATGACGTCACGAAGGGACGCTTTGATAGGGAGTTTGTGGGTGCCGTCACCCATCGCCATGAACGAGGTCTGGAACTCGACGCCGTCGATGGTCCCACGGACCCTTACCAGGCCGCGGGTCCCGAAATACTCGACGGAATCGGGCATCACCACGAAGGTCCAGCCACCCTGAGCCGGGCTCTTCTGCAGCCCTGCGGTGAAGGTCTTGTCGAGCGGGCCTCTTCCGCCGGTCATTGCCATACCCCAACGATTATCGCGATGACGACGAGCTTCAGCAGCCAGTCTCCGGCGTGGATCGCGGCCAGCTTCGCCGGCACCTTCTCGTGGTACACCGAGCCGATGAGCAGAACCACGGCGATTCCGATCCACAGCACGAATCCGAGCAGGGCCGCCTGCGCCCAGCCGGCCACTGCGATCTGATCGACCAACCAGGCCAACGTGAGGGCGACCAAGACATTGCGGGCCAGCTCGACGAGGACGTCCTTCGCTGAAAGTGACCCGGAAGCGGCGTAAGCCGGGTGCAACACTGCCAGTTGTTTGCCGAACACCCCGTACCAGACCCCGCTGAGGATGAAGGCGGCCGCCGCTGCGACGACGACGGCCAGAAAGTTGAGTTCCATGACACTCCCTCCGACGCGGCCAGTCGACGAGTAGACCGCTGGAGGCTCCGGAACTCATCGGAGTCCTACGACCGATCTCACGTTGCTTCGATCCCCGGACGATGATCTAGAGGATGAGGTGGTTCCCGGCGTTCGTGTTGGCCACCCTGCTCGCCGTTCTACCTCCGAGTGGCACGCTCGTGGATAACGAGGGGATCGTTCACAGGGGAGCCATCGAGGCGTTGCCCGTGGACGTCACACAGCCCGTGTCAGGGACGCTGATCCCCGTTGGTGCCAATTGGGATCCGATCATTGCGGCCGAACCTGCTGGAACGACCTTCGTCGTCGAGTCAGGGGTGCACTACGAGCAGACCGCCAACCTGAAGCATGGCGATGCACTGATCGGGCAGCCGGGAGCGATCATGGACGGTAGAAATGCCACCGTCTGGGCAGTCGAACCGAACAGTGCCAACAACATCACTATCAGGGGTTTGGAGATCCGCAACTACAACCCGGAAGACCAGTACGCGCCCATCACTGCTCGAACCCACGAGGGGGCGGCGGCGGGTATCGGCTGGATAGTCGAGAACTGTCACCTGCATCACAACAGCTATGCCGGATTGTCCCTTTCAGAAGGGTCGATCGCCCGTGACAATAGGATCCATGACAACGGTGTCATCGGCATCGAGGTCTCCTGGGTCCGAAATTCGGGGGCGCTGGTCGAAGGTAACGAGATCTACGGGAACAACACCGCTGGAGCCGACGAGTACTACGAGGCGGGTGGATCCAAGTTCGGTGAGACAGAGGACCTGATCGTTCGCGACAACTTCGTATACGACAACAACGGCCCGGGCCTGTGGACGGACATCGACAACATCAACACCCTCTATGAGAACAACGTCGTAGTGGGGAATTCCGGTGCGGGCATCTTCCATGAGATCTCGTATTCGGCAACGATCCGCAACAACCAGGTCCGGGACAACGGTTTCCGTAACAGAGGCTGGCTGTGGGAGGGGGGGATCATGGTGGCCGGGAGCCAGGGCGTGGACATCTACGGCAACATCCTCGAGGGCAACTACAACGGGATCACCCTGATCCAACAGGATCGAGGGTCCGGGTCCCTGGGGCCCTACCTCCTGAGGAACGTCTCCGTTGAAGACAACATGGTGGTCAGATCGGGGAGGACAGGCGCGGCCCAAGACGTTGACGACCCATCCCTGTTCACCAGCGGGAACATCACCTTCCAGAACAACGACTATGAGGACGTTGTCGGGTTCTCATGGGCAGACCGATCGCTGGCATGGTCACAGTGGCGCGGCTACGGAATGGACCTCACCGGGAGCATCAGCTGATGTCCAGGTCGGTGCTTGGCCCGGTGATAGCCTCTGCGTGGCCTACTCCGAAGCCCCAAGCAAAGGGCCAGGAGGGGAAAGGAAATCGTGTCTGGAGGTGACTTGAGCTCCGGTCCGCGTCCTCTTCGCCCCGGGGAGATCGTTCAGATCAAGTCCGCGCCGGAGATTCTTGCCACCCTCGATGCAGAGGGAAAGCTCGATGGGCTGCCCTTCATGCCTGAGATGCTCGAGTACTGCGGTCAAACCGTGACCGTTTACAAGCGCGCCGACCGTACCTGCGACACGATATTTTTTGACGGACAGCGGCGGATGCATGATGCGGTCTTTCTGACAGGCCTTCGATGTGATGGCAGCGCCCACGGTGGCTGCCAAGCAGGTTGTCTGATCTTTTGGAAAGAGGCATGGATCCGTCGCCCGTCGGACGAGCACTATGCCGATGGGAGTTCCGGAGCCTCTAACGGAGAGCTAGGCACCGCAAGCCTGATTGCCGCCCGACGGGTGGTCGACGGCGATCCGGCACCGGTGCGCTTCATGTGTCAAGCGACCGAGATCAGCGAGGCTTCCACTCCGCTCCCGTGGTGGGAGCCGTCGCAGTACCCCCGTGAGGTGGCTACGGGAAACGCAAAGCCGCTCGAGCTACTCATCGCCCTCGTCAAGTGGGTGTTCGTCCAGGTCCAGAGACGACTCATCGGCGGCAGCACTGTCCCATTCGTGAGAGGGAAACTCACGAAGACCCCGAAGAGCCTGCTCGATCTTCGTCCCGGTGAACTGGTTCGAGTGAAGTCCAGGAGGGAGATCGCCAAAACACTCGATCGCCAGAACCGCAACCGCGGCCTCACGTTTGATTCCGAGATGCTCCGCTATTGCGGAGGTGAGTATCGCGTGCTCCGCCGGGTCGACCGGATCGTCAACGAGAAGACCGGTGAGCTGATGGACCTGCCGGGCGACTGCATCGTTCTCGACAACGTCACGTGTACTGCGGAATACCACCGCCTATGTCGACGCAGCATCTACCCGTACTGGCGGGAGCTCTGGCTGACCAGGGTCCCGGAAGCCGCAGAAATCAGCGGTTCCGCGGAACCGAAGGCGGGGTAGGCCCGGAACCATCGTTTCAACTCACGTTCATGACCTGGCGGTGCCAGAGCTCGAGTGTCAGCAGCTGCCAGATCTCTTTGGAGCGATCGGTCATCCCGCTGCGGTCCTCGTCGATCATGCTGCGAACTGCTGACTTGTCGAGCATCCCTGAACCGACCATGTGGCCCAAAGCGACATACTCCTCGACCATCTCCTGGAGGTCGCGCCGGATCCAGGCCCGAAGCGGGGCACTGAAAAGACCTTTGGGCCGATACACAATCTCCTTAGGGAGCCACGGCAGAGAGGCTTCCTTGAGAATCGCCTTCCTCTCCCGACCAACGATCTTGTCGGAGCCGGGGATGGCGAAGGCCGCTTCAAAGACATGCTTGTCTACGAACGGCACCCTGACCTCAGTGGATGCGGCCATGCTGGCCCTGTCGGTATAGGCCAGATTCAGGCTGGGGAGAAACATCTGGGTGTCGGTGAAACACATCCGATTGACTTGATCCTCAGCGGGGTAGGCCGAGTAAACCTCTCTGTGCTCGTCGACCAAGCCGTCCACGCGAAGCGCCAATTCCGGAGCGAGCAACTCTCCGAGTTGCGCCTCGTCATAGTGTGCGTAGCTCCTCCGAAATGCTGCTTCCTCAGGGAGTCCGGCGAAATCGACAAAACGCCGTGCCCAGCGAGATAGGCGATACCCACGCTTCTTGCTCGCGACCGGGAGACGATGAATCGTGGGCTCGATGACCTTCTGGCGGAGCCATTTGGGTGTGCGGCGATACCGTCCTGCGAGCAAGGCCGCATAGTGCTTGCGGTACCCCCCAAACAGCTCATCAGCCCCCATTCCGGATAGCAAGACCTTGACCCCGGCTTCTCGAGCCGCCTGGCAGATGAGGTAGGCGTTTATGGCAGCAGCGTCGCCAATGGGCTCGTCCAAATGATGCACCAGCTTGGGCAATAGGTCCGCCACATCGGGGGCTATTTCGACCTCATGGAGACGGATGCCATGCTCCGCAGCGATCTTCTTGGCGTAGAAGAAGTCGTCCGGCATGGCCTCGTATCGTTGGTCCTCGTCCCGAAAGGAGATCGTGTAACTGTCGATCTCGACGTTCTGCTGCTTGGCCAGAACGGTGATGAGGCTCGAGTCGAGGCCACCACTGAGGAAGGTCGATACCGGAACGTCCGCCACCAGATGGGCAGCTACCGAATCCTCCATGACCTGACCCAAACGAGAGTGGTCAAACCTGTCCAGCCGGCCGGCCTCGCGGGCGGCGGCGGCTGCTGAGATCGGGTCCCAGTATCGGTGCACCCGGTGCTGACCGTCGGGACCGATCTCCAACCAAGTGCCCGGTGCCAGCTTCTTGGTCCCCTCGAACATGCAATGACTCTCGGGAACCCACGAATACATCACGGATGCGACGAGCGCGGTCTCGTCTACCCGGACTTCGCCCATCATCGGTCGCAGCGCCTTCAACTCCGAGGCGAAAGCCAGCCTGCCGTGTCGAGCCTGATAGAAGAGCGGCTTTATGCCGAAATGGTCACGGGCCAGAACCAGTTTGCGGGTGCCGGTGTCGTAGAGCGCAAAGGCGAACATTCCACGGAGGCGATCGAGACATGCGGGTCCCCAATGGCGCCAGGCCTCGAGCAAGACCTCGGAATCGGAGGAGGTTCGAAACGTGGCCCCGCGGGACGAGAGCTCGCTCTGCAGCTGGCGGTAGTTGTAGATCTCGCCGTTGTAGATGAGGACCAAACCATCCTTTTCGAACGGCTGATTGGCCGCGCTGGAGAGGTCGATGATCGACAGCCGTCGATGGCACAGCCACACCCGTGGGCTCTGGTCCCCGCCGTTCCAGTGCCCGGCGGCATCAGGACCGCGGTGTGCAATGGCCAGCGACACGGCCTCCTGGACACCGGCATCCAAAGGCAAGTTGTAAGTGCCAGCAATGCCGCACATTGAACGTCCCACTCCCCTACGCAGTAAGCGATTCTACGCCCGGGAGCCCGGATACCAGATGAGCTGGCTGACCCAGATTGGGGAGGGGCGCCCTGGCTCCTGAGTCGGGCAGGTCTTCTAACCTCCCCAACTGTCGACCACGAGCAACGCCTACGCCACAAACTCCCAGCCGGGATCGTCGACGCTGCTTTGTCGTCGCTGGGTACGTTCGCGGCAGGGCTGGCCGCGGTGCGGTGGCTCGAACCTGCCGAGCTCGGAACCTACTCGGTCATCTTCTCTGCCTTCCTGGTCAGCAGTCTGTTACCCACCGAGATCACCTACACGCCGATTCAGGTCTCGATGATCAGGCTCGACGTGCATCAGCGCATGGGCGGCATTGTTCACTCGTTGGCGAGCGGGATCCCACCCGCGCTGCTCGGTTGCTCTTTCATCCTTGTGGCCGCGGGGATCATTTGGTGGCGATCCGATCCGACCGCGGTGATCGAGCTGGCCATAACCGGGGTCGGACTGGCTGTGATCTCCCCGATGCAAGACCATCTCCGGAGGGGCTTCCATATCGCCGAGAGGTCCTGGGGAGCGGCGTTGATGTCGGGATCGCAGTTGGTGGCGGTCGTCGGTGCCCTTCTCGTCATGATTTCGCTGGGCATAGCGCCGGCGTGGGCGCCATTGGGAAGTTTGGTGGTCGCAAACATCGTCTCGCTCGGATTCGGTCTGGCGCTGTCAAGACCGGCATGGCGCGTCATGCCGACTGCCCCGGTGGTGACGGTCTCCGGGCGCTGGTTGGCGGCCTCCTCTATCTCCGCCTACGGCGGGACACTGGTGGCATCGGTTGTGATGACGCTCGTGGCTGGACCAGAGATCGTTGGGTTCGCTGAGGCTGCTCGGGTAGCCGCCCAACCGGTTCTGGTCGTCACGACAGGCGTCGCGGCCGCGCTGGCCTCGAGACATCTCCGAGCCGCGGCCTCGGTGGATCGGGCCGCGGCGATCTCTGTCAATAGGTCCTTCTTCCTTGTGATTGCAATCGCCGGGATCAGCTATCTCTTCTTTGCCGGGTTCGCGTGGAGCTTCAACCCACTATTTGCACTGATCCCCACCGCCTATGACATTGCATTCCTCATCCCCGTCACCATTCTCTCCAACCTGGTGCTCAGCCTCACGTCCCCGATTCGCGATCAGTTGATCGCGTCGAACATGGAAGTGCCGATGGCGAAAATCGATTTCGCCTCGCTGGCGATCCCCACCGTCGTCGCGGCCACTGCCGGCTTGACGGGTGCCTTTGCCCGGCCACTCGGGATCATCGGGCAGAACGTCTTTCGAACTCTCCGCTATCGGTCGATATGGCGAACGGCGTTCGCCGCGGTCTCAAAATAGTTTGAGATAGACCGAGAACCCGAGACGGACGGCCAGCCATTTCCAGGAGAACGAGACCGTCTCGAACTCAGGGGACTCGAACAAGCCCATGATCCGCCGAGCCGAATCGTTGTCACCGGACCTAATGGACCTGTAGGTGCCGCCGAGAACGAATTGATGCATGTGCCGGCTGCGGCATTGTTCGATCTCGCTCGGTGTCAGAACACCAGAACCCTCAACCGTCTTGAACACGTCGTTGAGACGAGACAATGTGTCTTCGTTGAACATCCCGGTGGTGGTGGCCGAGGGGTGCACCGTGTAGGCCGAGATGACCGCGGTTTCGGTCGTGGCCCCGAAGGCCCCAAACAATCTTGCGTTCATCGCAAAGTCAATCGCCGCGCCGGCCTGAGCCTCGAAGCCCCCTGAAGCTGCATAGCCCTTGGCGCTGACGACGAGCCCGGGCACTCTGACATAAGACGAGCTCGACAACAGCGCCTTCAAGGCCCGGCGAGGTTCCATTCGTCGCCGCACCCGATGGCGCTCCGTCTTCATGGGCTTTCCGTCCAGGTCCACGATCCTGACGCCAAACACCCTGACGTCGTCAGGCGAGTGTTCGCTGAGGCTGTTCAGAGTGGCCTGTAGCCCGTCCTCCAGGAGAAAGTCGTCATCATGGACAAAGAGGAGGTATTCGCCACGGGCTCGCTCGATCAGCAGGTTGTGATTGACGTACATCGAAACCGGGGGAACGTTCTGCTCATAGGCGATGAGAGCGCCCTGCCGGTTCAGTTCGGAAACCGCCTCGGCCGTTGCTGCACCCTCGGAATTGTCTGATACCAGGACCTCGACCTTGTCGCCGGGAGCGATCTGGCCGAGGACGGCCCGCAGGTTTCGCATCAGGAGTTCGGGTCGGTCTCTGGTGGGGACACAGATCGACAGGAGAACCTCAGATGCAGGTTCGAGATCGGTCGAATTGGGCATCATCGGTCGCTCAGCATGGTCGGGGGCAACCCTGTCGAAGGTAATGGGCTGACCGACCCAAATCGGTCCCCAAAACACAACCACGCGATTTGGGTCTTTGCTACCAGCCGCGTCCAGGTAGATTACCCACCGAGAGGTTTGGGGTTCCGAGGGGCATGAGTTCAAGCAGCGTTGAAACCACTATCAGTTCGGCCGTCTGGCGCGACCGTAGGCTGGTCGCGGCGATGGTGGTCGTGGGATCCCTGATCGGACTCGTCTTCGGTTTCGTCGCCCGCACGTACTCCCCAATCGTGGCGGAGGCGTCTTTCCTACTCAGCGAAGCCAGGACGACCCCGGTCTTCGGCGTCAACGACCCCGCCGACCAAAAGCGTGTGGTGGCCGATCAGATCGCAATACTCCAGTCGCCTGCGGTCCTGGCTGCCGCGGCTGCCAATCTGGGCGACATCACCGGCGAAACCCTCAGCGTCAAAGACTTCGAGGAGAAGCTCTCGATCCGATGGTCGGCGGACAGCAACGTCGCCACCGCCGCATTCAGGGGCGACTCCGAAGAGGAGGCAGTCGGGGGTTCCAACGCACTTCTCGACGCCTATCAGGCATTGCTCGAGGATCAGACAACCGCCAACAGCAAAGCCGCGATCAGCCTGATCGATGACGCAATCGCCGAGCAACAGGCGACCATCGATGGCCTGCAACAGGAACTACTGGACCAAGGCGACACGGGAGCTCTCACGTTCCAGCTGCCCGGGCTGATCGCCCGAGCCTCCGAGATCGTGGACCAGCTCGGCGAGACCAACGCCGGCACCACACGCGAGGCGCTCGAACAGGAGCTCGATTCCATCACACGGCAAATCGACATGATCCGACTGACGACCGATGTCGCTCCTTCGCAGGCGGTCACCCCCGCCTTGCAACGCACATTGGAGAACGCCATCGATGAGCAGGCCACGTTGATCAGCAGGCGAAACGAGCTCGCCGTCGAGGCAGAAGTCAACAAGGCACCGACTGCCGTCTTCTCACCGGCTCGGACAGTGGCCACGAATTCCGGCACACTTCCACTTCGTCTCGCTTTGGCCGGAGCCCTGGTGGGATTACTCGTCGGAGCAGCGGTGGCCTTCGCCCGCAGCTCTCGCACCGCCATCGTCACACAGGGTGAAGAGGTCGCACAGCTGATCGGTGCTCCACTCCTTGCGAACGTCACCGACTTCACGGCCGAGCAGATCTCGTCGGATCTGCCGGTCCGGGACAGCCCTCGCTCGGTCGCCGCCGAGGGCTTCCGATTCCTCGCTGCATCTCTCGATGCCCGAGCTCCACACATGGTGAACAGATCGATCGTCGTAGTGGGGATCGGGCTCGGAGGCGGCCAAACCACGACGACAGCGAACATGGCCCTGGCCGCCGCCTCAGAGGGTGCCCGTGTTCTGATGATTGATGCCGACTTCGGTAATCAGGCCCTCACTCGAATGTTCGGTGTCGATCCGCTCGAGGTCAAAGGGATCACAGACGTCGTGTCTGGAGGTCTCCCCCTGACCTCGGCACTGAGCCGCATCGAAGTGGGTCGCGGAGAATTGAGCCTGATCAGCCGGGGCCAGGTGACGGTTGGCGCCGCCGGCTTCTTCCGCAGCGAGGCGGCCGACAAATTCCTGTACGAGCTTCGTAGCGAGTCAGATCTGATCCTGGTCGACACCCCAGCACTCCTCCAGGTCGCCTACGCCACGACTCTCGCTTCCAAGGTCGGTGCGGCGATCCTTGTCGTCCCTCGCGGAGCCCGAGTCCGGGACATCGAGGCGACTGCCGCTCACCTCCGCGGTATCGGTACCGAGATTCTTGGCTTCGCTTTCAACCGGGCTCCCATCGAAGCAAGAGATCGTGCGCTAGTCGGTTCGATCAAAGATGTCCCCGGCGATCGTGATTTCCTCGAGCCGGCGACCCGGCGCCGGCGGGGTTGACCACGCCCCGGCTCTCCTCACCTCCGGTCTTGCTCCCCGACACCGCCGACCCGTCAGTACGGCCGTCTGTCACCTCCCCCACCCGCATCCCAGCCATTGCACTCGGCATGCTCTTGGCCGGGTACATGCTGGGCGACAGGGGCTTTGCTTACTTGCACCTGCCAGGTACCCCCATCTTCGTCGGCGAGATAGCCCTGGCAATCGTCGCTGTCTACCTGATCCGGTTCTATCCGATCAACAACGAGCAACTCCGGTCACCGGCTCGCCTGACCCTGGTCGTCTTTCTCCTCTACAGCGCTGTTCGCACCCTGCCCTATCTGGGTCAATACGGAGTCGACGCGCTCCGCGACGCCTCTCAGTGGTACTACGGGATTCTCGCCTTTTTCGTGGCTGATTTTGTCCGACGCCGCGGGATAAGCCCGATCGTCGGTTGGTTCGGCAAGATCCTGCCCTGGTTCGTGCTGTGGGCACCCATCTCCTTGATCCTGAGCCAGGTGCTCACATCACCGCTCGTCCCCGATTCTGACGTGCCAATCTTTTCTCACCGAGGATCGAACACCTCCGTCTTGCTCACGGCGTGCCTCGGTTTCATGTGGATGTTCGACGAACAGGTCACCGGTATCACCCGGCGCAAAAGAGCGGTCCTGACCGCGGTGAGCGGCCTCTTCCTCGTGGTTGCAGGTATTCAGAACCGGGGCGGCTTCCTTGCAGCGATTGCCGGTCTTGGCGTGATTTTTTGGTACGGGAGATCCGGGCAACGCCATTTTGTCGGGATGATGTGCACCGTTGTCATCCTCATCGGGTTGATCTTCTCGGTGACCGACATCAGAGTCTCATTCTTCTCCAACGATCGGGACATCTCGGCCGAGCAGCTAGTCGAGAATCTGGTGAGTGTCATCAACCCTGATGCCGTGGCAACCTCCGGCGACCTCGTCGGCAACACTTCTTGGCGTCTGGATCTGTGGAACGAGATCCTCCGTGATGTCAACATCAACGCCCCCGTTCTTGGCAGAGGCTATGGGGTGAGCCTCGGCGGCCTCTACGGATTCCAGGGAGTGGGCGAGACAGAGCTCCGCTCTGCCCACAACTCGCACATGACCATCTTCGCCCGCAGCGGATATCTCGGGGTAGGGCTCTGGTTCTTGATGTGGGTGATCTGGTTCATTGCCATGGTTCGGTCGAGACGTGCCCTGGCGGCGCGAGGGCTCAGCGTGGAGGCCGCAGTCGCCGTCGTGGCCTTGGCCTGCGCCGTCGCCGTGCTGGTGAATGCCGTCTTCGATCCATCTATCGAGGGCCCACCGGTGTCGGCCTGGATTTGGTCGATCTATGGGCTCGGATTGGGTTTGATGGTGCTGAGCAGGCCAGCAAGGACGGCTCCCAACTTGGTCCATTCACCGGCTGAATAGCGAGCCGAGCCTGAACCTTGTGGGGCTACCGTTCCGAACGACGTGTCGGCTTGCCGTCGACGCGTGAGCGATGCAAGGACCGTCATGACTGTTCCTGACGACGGCGGAGGGCGTCCAGAGCCGCCGTCCCCATTGATCGACTATCGATTCTCGTTAGCCAACGAGCGAACGTACCTGGCATGGACCAGGACTGCCCTGGCACTGATCGCCGGCGGAGTCGCCGTCTTACGTCTGCTGGCCGATTCGGAAATCGGCTTCATCGCAGCGTACATCTTGGTCGGCTTGGGGATTCTCGTCGCCGTGGCTGGTCTGCGGCGCTGGCGACGCAATGAACAGGCAATGTTGAACGGGTGGGCGTTGGAGCCCACGAGACTCCCGATCGTGTTGGCGATCGGACTCAGCGTCGTCGGCGTGCTCCTCCTATTCGACTGAATAGTTCCGCGGAGGATCAGAACCGAAGTGCGACCCGATCGGATTCTGGATCTGAGCTTTCGTCTCCGTCCCGTGAGACACGGAGCCGCCAGACCACTACAGGGATCGGGAAGCTCAGTACACCGGTCACGATCGTGAGCCAGTCTGCGGGTGGTAGTGGTTCCACGTCACTCCCTGGGGAAACATCTGCGCGCCCGGGGCGACTCGAACACCCAACCTCCTGATCCGTAGATCTCCAAACCGTGTCCACGGGTGTCCAGGAGACTCCAGAGGGCCTGAAACGACAGGGTGCCGTGTCCACCGGCGTCCACGCCCGTCCGGTGGGGGCCGCAGGGAATGGCTCCCAACTTGGCTCCCAGATGCGTGGCACGGCAGGGTGCCCGCCCGACGCATGCCAACACGCCGGCTGTCCGTCATGCGAGTGGGCGCAAGAGAAGATGAAGAACACGCCGATCAGCCGGTGGGTTCGCTTCCAGGTCCGATAACCGAGAGTCACCCACTTCCTGGTGACTCGCATCCTCGGACCCAGAGTGAGCACTACCAGGACCAGAAGGCCTGCAAAAGCGATCAGCCCAGCTGGCACGCCGCCTCCGGGTTCCAACCGCCAAGGGACCAAACCGACGTGTGCCAACAGGAGCAGGAAACCAACGACTGAGGTCTCCTTGTGGACCCGGTACATCTTGTCCAAGCCCCCGAATAACGGTTCCAGGAAACGGGCGCGAGTCGACAAGAGCAGAGCGATGGCGAACAAGACCACAGCAGTGGTGCCCAACATCTCAGCCACGACTTGACGGACGAACGCCGACCGTCCGTCATCGGTCGGCGTCAACAACACCCACGCCAACAAATTGACGACCGGGACCAGCAACACCCACCTAGGCCAAGGCCGCCTCGAAGTCATCAGTTCAAAGTAGCCGTGGGAGATTCCGACAGAAGCAACGATGACCAACTGCGACCTAGAAACCTCGCTTCGGCACTGCCATCAATGGCAATGGGAGGCGATCGCCGACTTCGAGGGGCAGTCGCGACAACGTGTCAACGGATGCAGGCCCCCTACCGCCAGACCCGAGGCACGACGGCGAGGTTCGGTGGGACGAGCAGATCGATGTGCGGAGGGTGGCGCTCGACTCGACGATGCCCGGGGCAGTGGCTGCGTACATCGCCAAGTACGCCACCAAATCGACCGATGCCTTTGGACGTCTCGATCATCGTCTCCACGAGTCCGACCTGGTGGCGCTTGATCTCCGACCGCATGTCGAGCGGCTCGTCACCACGGCATGGGATCTCGGCGGTCGGCCCGAGCTAGATCATCTGAAGCTCCGCCACTGGGCACACACACTCGGGTTCAGAGGCAATTGGCTCACCAAGAGCCGGCACTATTCGACGACTTTCGGAGCGCTCCGTTCGGCACGGTCCGAGTGGACGGCGAAGCGACGAGATCCAGCGGTCGTCTGAGCAGGGGTTTCGCCTGGCGCATCCGGGGCGACTTGAACACCTACTCTCCCTGATCCGTAGATCTCCAAGCGGCGTACGTGAGCATCCATGAGGGTCCAGTCGGCCTGGTCGCTCACGTCGCTGGCTCGATATCGATCCACAACTTTCCAGGGCAGTCCACAACGGATGGCTCCCAATATGGCTCCCACGTCAATGCGCTGATCGTCAGGCTCGACGGCCAGGCTCGATCTCGTCCACTATGAGCGGGAGGAGTAGCCATCCCTGGAGTGGCTGGTCCAGTGCATGGCGTCGCACTGATCTATGAGCAACGAGTTACGAACGCCAGCAACACCATCTTCATGACCTGGAATCCACATCGCCCGCGTGCTCAATAACGCCGCTGATACCCTGCCCACGGCAACCAACGCGCCGCCTCGGACGCCGGACCTGATTCGTCTCCCGCAACCCCGAACACCGACAGGAGGACCACCATGGGACGGACACCACCGATTGACGCCAAAGCGTTTAACGCCTTCGAAGCCGAAGGATGGGAGGGGCGGGTCGACGCCTACGACCACTTCTTCACACCCATCACCGGGCGTCTCTTCGACCCGCTGCTGGATGCGGTGCGAGTGGTGCCGGGCACGCGCCTGCTCGATGTCGCCACCGGCCCAGGGCATCTGCCGGCCCGGGCCGCCGAAAGGGGAGCGGTCCCGGTTGGTGTTGACGTCGCCGACGCCATGGTCACTCGTGCACGGGAGCTGTATCCGACGTTGGAGTTCCACCGCGGGGATGCGGAAGAGCTGCCGTTCGCAGATGCTGAGTTTGACGCGGTCACCGCCAACTTCCTGCTCCCCCATCTGGCGCGGCCCGAGCGGGCCATGGCTGAACTGGTCAGGGTGCTCGCTCCCGGCGGCCGGCTGGCCTTGGCGACATGGGATGTGCCTTCCAGGGCGCGCCTGTTCGGATTCTTCCTAGAGGCTTTCAGCGAGGTCGGTGCCGCACCACCGTCAGACCTCCCGGCAGGCCCAGACGTCTTTCGCTTCGCCGACGATGCCGCCTTCACCGAGCTGCTCACTACAGCAGGGCTGCGAGATGTGGAAGTGTCCCCGATCGCCTTCAACTACGAGACCGCCACGTTCGACGAGTACTGGCAGGCTTTGCAGGAGGGGACGGTCCGCATGTCATCGCTGCTACACGGCCAGTCTGAGGAGACCCGCCTGCGAATCCGTGATGCCCTGAAACAGAAGCTCGATGAGCACCGCGCCCCAATCGACACGATCACACTCCCTGTCGCGGTCAAGCTCGCCGCCGGGACAAAGTTGAGCTGACGAAGGCGACATCGTCGGGCAGCGAGCGAGGCGATGCGTAGGCGGTCGGGACGGTTGAATGCTTCGAGGTCGCCGACCTTTGCAGGCGAAGTGGCCGGGGGTGGCCTTTGGAGCCGTCTTGTCGCTCTTCGAATATGGCCGCAACATCGCGGTCCATGCTTTCAAACCAGTCGCAGAATCGGTTTCAACCCAGTCGCGCTGACGAACGTCAGAAGGTTGACCTGCCCTGTCTCGTCCGGGAGCCCCTTGGGCATGGGCTTCACCTCACCACGACGTCGTCACTCCGATGGAGAATGGCTCCCGAGGATGGTTCCACGGCATCAGGTCGGCCCGATGGACGCAACCTCCGACGCGCCGAAACCCCGCCTGAGCAGGGATTTCGTCTGCGCGCCCGGGGCGACTCGAACACCCAACCTCCTGATCCGTAGTCAGACGCTCTATCCAATTG
>Ga0105092_10000447_pt1 | contig 21443 bp, 14 predicted proteins | sample PPLLak2March2015_FD_87021 | JGI IMG/M metagenome (GOLD analysis project Ga0105092, IMG submission 87021) | Freshwater sediment microbial communities from Prairie Pothole Lake near Jamestown, North Dakota, USA - PPLs Lake P7 Core (1) Depth... | ecosystem: Environmental > Aquatic > Freshwater >... | reverse complement strand
CGTCCTGCAAAACCACGTACAACGCGTCGTGTGGAAACTGGAATCGCACTGCGTCTCCAGTTCTCGTCATGGTCACCGGGGCACGCAGGTCGCCGTTTTCGTCGAGCACGAACGCCTGTGTGACCTCTGAATTGCGGATTTCGAACTGCATTGCCGCTTCAACGACCTGCCAGGGCGAGGTCCCTGCGTTCAAGATCTCGAACCCAGCCAGGGTGTCTCCGCTGCTTACTGGAATCGTTGCTGGCTTTTCCTGCCAACCGGTTGGTCGCGAGGACGTACCGACCTGGACAAGGATCCGGCGCGACTGTCTGATCGGCCGGTCGTCGAGAGCAACAACGAGGGCAGCGGCGTACTCGTTCGCCGACTCAATTGTGGCATCGGCCAGCTCGAAGCGGTTGCGTTTGGCGAAGAAGCCGGTGACGCCCTGTGCCTTGGGTGCATTCAGCGTGCACCAATTTTCGTCGAGGTTCATCGTGACCTCGCCAGTGATCGACTTCACTTCCTTCCGGTCTGCCCGGATCAGCAGCGATAAGTCAGTCATGCGGGTGTTCCCGGGCACGCCGTCGAAAACGACCTCGACCGGACCGGCAAGAAACGCCAGGGTATCGACAGGTGTCTGGATCCCCGATGATGGAGCGATGTTCCCCGCATCCCGATTCGGGTCAAAACTCGCCGCCTCGACAACCAACGGCGTTCGCTGCGCGTACATGTCGGCAAGCGCCCGCTCCTCGACGAGCACCGGCTCGCCCTTTTTTACATATCCCTTCCGATAGAGAAGGGCAGCGGCCGGGAATGTCCCAAGGACCTCCGGCGTGGCGAATGTCCACTTCTGGAGGGAGTTTGGCAAGTACCCGTTGGCTGACTGCGGGGGTACAAAGCCCTCGACGCCCGTCGAAAACCAGTGGAAGCTGTCCACCCCGGTGAGCGACTGATAAACAGCGACCAGGAAAGGACCTTCCGCCTGGTATCCGGTGGGAGGCACCCAGCCGGTTTCCGTTACCATGAAAGGAAAGCCGCGCGGTTGGCGCAGACTGAGCGGGAAGGGCGTTGGATCAGTCAGGACCGAAGGGCTCGTGTACTTCTGGCCGGCCTTGATGGCCCAGCTTGCGTCTGATCCGTCATGAACTCCCCCGTAGTAGCGGTTGACGGCAATCACGTCCGTCGGGAGGTAACCCGCCCTTTCGCAGTCTTCCAGCCGATTGACGTCGGCCGTCTTCCAGTTGCCGCCGTTAACCAGGAAGCCGGCACCCAGATCCCGGCGGATGAAGGCAGTGATGTCCGCATTGAAATTGGCCATCGTCTCCGTATAGAACTGCAGCTGGTCCGCGATGCGCTTTGTATTCGGCCCCTTCCCCGCGCCGTCCCTCGTCATGAACCAGATGTTCGACAGTTCCAGCAAGCCCAGCGTGCGATTGTCCCCACCAAGGACGTTGTTGTTCCAGGCAGTGTAGGCGGCATCAATCGAGCCGTATTTCGCAACTGCCCATTCGTGAAACCGTCCCATGAGCCTGGCCCGATACGGGTGGGCGTTCTGGGCGTCGGTGATATTGTTGACCGTCCAAAACAGGAGGCTGTCCTCGTTCTGAACGTGGAAGACCGCTACTGCCGGGTCCTGGGCCAGGGGGATCCCCGTGTGGGAATTGGGTTCGGTCAGCAGTTTTCGTATCCAGCCCTTGTAAGCTTCTTGCAGGGTCGCATCGAAGAAGAGAAGGCCCTGGCAGTCCTTCCCCTCCATGCCTGCTAAAAGGCCCCAATTCTTGCCCGCCTTGGCGCTCGTCGCCCAGTAAGGCGAGATTGAGACGTAAATGCCCTCGTTTTTGTAGGCGGCAACGGCACGCCGGATCCAGTCGATCTCGCGCGTGTTGACCTGGTCGATAGTGGGGAAAGGAGCGAAATCCGGGGTGTTATCGGGAGGCGGGTTGATGAAAGCGTGAAGGCGGACGAGATTCACGCCACGCTTCGCCAAGAATCGCGCGTGGCGGGCGAGACTCGGCTCCCGCGTGATCTCTGTCCACCGGGGCCGGTTCCAATTTGAATCCTGGCCTACGCCGCTGTTCACGGCCCAAAAACGTGCGGGAGACCCATCCGGGTAGACGAAGTTTCCGTCGGCGTCCACCTTGATGAAGCCACGCTCACCCGCCAGGCGATCGTTAAGGGACCGAAGATCGAGGAGGCTGTCGTCTCGAAACGGGTCCTCCCGGACGACGAAGGCCCAACGGCCAGGTTCCTCAGGCGGTTGCGCCTGCAGAGCCAACCCAGTCGACGCAAGCAGCATCAAAACACCGAGTCGCATCATCACCTCCCCAACCAGTTCTACCGGTAGGCCACGAAGAACAGCCTCCGGAACGGAAAGATAAGCTTCCCATCCTTCTGCAAAGGATAACCGCCGCGCGCCTCCTGCAACACGCAGGATTCGAATTCTTCTCGTTGCGCGTCATTCTCCAGCGCCTGGAGGAACGGTCGCATCCCGGTCCCTCTGTACCAGGTCATCAGATCCCGATGCGATTGCATGATGTGCAGATACTCTGTCGTCCACGTCTCGTATCGACGGGCGATCGGAGCGAGCAGATCGTAGTAGAACCCGGCTGGATGAAAGGCAAACACCCGCCGCGGCCCGTCCAGATGCCTTCGAAAGGGTTCCCGCTCGGCCACCGCCCGCAACGCGAGATGCAGCGGAGACTCCAGGTTAGCGGGCACCTGGACGGCGAGCGCTCCGCCAGACGCCACCGCGTTCCAGAGCCGCAAGACCAGGTCGTGGTGATTTGGAATCCACTGTAAGGTGGCATTGGAGTAAACGAGGTCATACTCCCGCTCGCCTGTGAACTTGGCAGCATCTTCGCAAATCCAGGGCTCATCGGGCGCATCAGCGTGGGCCCGCTCGATCATCTCCGGCGAACTGTCCAGCCCTGTCACCTCGGCCGACGGCCAGCGGCGACGAAGCACAGCCGTGCTGTTCCCCGGCCCGCAGCCGATATCGATGATGCGCCGCGGCGACTCGAGCGCAACCCTGGCAGCCAGATCGATTGCCGGCTGCGTCCGCTCATCGGCAAAACGCAAGTAAAGGCTCGGATCCCAATGTGCCACTGTTCCTCCTCAAGGACCGCGGACCCTGCTCCGAAAAAGCGTTGCCGGACCGTCCCCCTATTTATGCAGTCGCAACACGGTCAGCGAAATCGGCTTGAACGTGCAGCTGAACTGCCGGCTCACTCCAGGAAATGGAGAGCTGACAGGAGCCACCTTCCGCGGCTGGTCGAGCGAGTTCTCGTCCGACAGCTTGTCAGAAGTCAGGGTGATCATCGCCCCGCTCGGCGCCAGCTTCTCGGCGCCTGCGACCTCGATGTCAAGCGAGGCCGCCTCGGCACTGCTGTTGACGACCTTCAGGATAATGTCCCCTGATCGTTCATCTCGGGTCGCCGATGCAAACACACTCGGGGTTGGCGAGGTCCCGGACGGCTGCGCCTGGAATTCCACGGGCAGCACAAAGTCTCCACGGTTCACTCCGAACAACTGTTGCACGTAGTAGTTCGCGGTTCCGAAGGATCGCAGGTTGTCGAACCAGATCAGGTTGGGCGTCCATTGCCAGCCTTCGACGTGCCCGGACAGCGGCGCATAGGAAGCCATGACCACCACATCCGCGTTTCGTTCGAGCCCGGTCATGAACGCCGCCTCCGCCAGTGCGCACTCCCAAGTGTTGCGGTTATCCGGACTTCCGGTTCGGACGCTTTGCGCCGCAAATTCTCCCGCGAAGACCTTCGGCCCCTGGCGGTTGTAGTTGTCATAGCGCTTGGTGTTTTGCACAAACCAGGACGGCGGCCGGTAGTAGTGCTCGTCGATCACGTCGGCCTTCAACTCGCGCAGCCGATTCCAGGCAAGGTCAAAATCTTTACCGTCCGGGTTGGGACCCGAGCTGGAAATGAGCTGGATCTCCGGATGCTTTGCTTTGAGGACCTTGGCGACTTGTTCGTAACGCTCCATGTACTGGGTTCCCCACTGTTCGTTGCCGACTCCGATCATGTTCAGTCCGAACGGTCGCGGGTGTCCCAGATCGGCGCGCTTCTTGCCCCACTGTGACGTCACTGATCCGTTGGCGAATTCGATCAGGTCCAGCATGTCCTGAATGTAGGGGTCCAGCTGATCCAGAGGTACCAGCTCGCCGGAGTTGAATTGACAGGCCATGCCGCAGTTGAGAATCGGCAGCGGCTCAGCTCCTATGTCCTCCGCCAGCAAAAAGTACTCGTAGAAACCGAGCCCAAACGACTGGAAGTAGTCGGGCGTCGGGCGGTGTTTGAATTCGTTGTTCCAGCGGTTGATGATCAAGCGTCGCTCCGCCGGCTCACCAATCGTAGTCTTCCATTGATAGCGGTTCTCCAGAGCTCGACCCTCAACAATGCAACCGCCCGGAAAACGGAGGAAACCGGGCTTCAGATCTGCCAGCAGCTGGGCAAGGTCTGAGCGCAGTCCATTCCTGCGATTTCGCCAGGTCTTTTCGGGGAACAAAGAGACCATGTCGAGATCCAACGCCCCGGCGCCTTCCGCAGTGAGCTCGAGTCGGGCTTTTGGATCGCCCGTGCCCGGCCGCAGGCTGGCCTCGTGCTTCTTCCATTCCCGCCCCAAGCCGCCAATCTGCTTTTCGGCAAGCACCCGCCCGTCATTGCCGACCAACCTGACGCGCAGACGCGGTGAGCCTCCATCGGCAGTCCGACCGAAAACCGAGAACAGGTAAGTGGCCGAAGACGCGATTCCAATCCCGCGGAATCCTTCATTGCTGACTCCCAGCCCGGTCGCGGCGTCCAACTCAATCCGCAGGAAATGCGGATTGGCGGGACTGACTGGGTTTTCATTCATCACACGGAGAGTTCCTTTCGCGCCGTCCTTCCGGACTTCCGCCCAACCCATGAGCGCATCCGGAAACTCGAAGGAGCGGTTCTTGACGAGTTCCGCATAAAGCCCGCCGTCAGCTCCCAGATTGATGTCTTCGAAGAAGATCCCCCACATGTTCGGGCTAATCCTGGCGCCCTGCTGATCGGCACGGATCACGAGCTTGCCGGCCGATTGGGCCGCGACGAACGAAACAAGCAGCAGCAGGCAAGCAGCGGTGGCAAAGACCTTTCCGGTCGCTCTCGGTCTCATAGTTCTCACTCCTCGCAATGGCGCGATGATAGCAAACGAAGAGACAACGACCAAAGGACGATCGGGAGCCTCGGCCCGGCTTGCAGTCGGACCTCAACCCTTCCGGTGTTTCACGCAACCAACTCTTCCGCTTGGCAGTGCCAGGGAAGCGCAGACTGTCTCCCCGGACCTCGGGTGGTCAAGATAATGCTGACACTGTTGAACCTTTTTGGGTGCTTCATCCGTCCTATGGATCGACGAGTGCACCCCGGGCCAGGCAACGTCAACATGCACAACGTAGCGCGCTTTCCAGCATCTCGTACTTCTGAAGAAGCTCTATCTGCAGCCGCTGCTTCGTCTTTCCAGCAAGAACGTTTGCAGCTGCAGCGAATCCTCGAATCCCGAACTTTCGCGCGTTCGCCGCGACTCACACGCCTGCTCGAATACCTGTGTCGCAAGTACTTCGTGGGGGGCAGCGGGCAACTGAGCGAGTACGCGATCGCCATTGAGCTCCTCCGACGCCCGGAGGGCTTCGAGCCCCGTGCTGACGCCAGCATCCGGGTGGACATGAATCGCCTGCGCCGCCAATTATGGAAGTACTATCGCACGGAGGGGAAAATTGACCCGCTGGTCCTTTCCATTCCAGCCGGCCAGTACGCCCCGGTCTTTACGCCGAGCAAACCAGCCGAACCGGCCCCCGCGCGGTTTTCGGTTCTGGCCCAACAGGCAGTGAAGTTCAGACGCTCCCGTGCAAGTTTCTGGCTGGTCATTTCGTTGCTGGCAGCCGGCGTTGCCCTCGGGATGGTCGGCAGCTCAGTTGTGGGGCGGTTACCGGCCCACTTTGCCACGCTGTGGAGAGGCGCGACGCTCAGCCCCGAGGCTTCGGCGAATCTAGCCAGACTTCCGGTTCCCGCCGGACCCGAACTGCGCATCCTCGCCGGCAGTCCGCACGAACGGCGCATTGATCATGTCGGCAACGTCTGGCTTGGCGACCGCTATTTTACCGGTGGATCGCGCCTGACTTTCCTGCCGGAGAACCCCTCGGCTTCGGATGACCATGAGCAGGCCATGCCGGCCTATGCGCGCGAAGGAGACTTTCATTACCACGTACCGCTGGCGCCAGGTGTCTACGAGCTGCGGCTTCATTTCGTCGAGCAGGCCGACCGTCTCAAATCCGATTCGGAGAGAGAAAAAGGCAGGCGCTTCGACGTCTTTATCAACGGCAAGCGATTGCTCGAGAACTTCGACATTGCGGCGGACGCTGGCGGAGTCGGTGTCCCGGACGTAAAAGTCTTCACCGACATCTCGCCGGCCTCCGACGGGCTGCTGCATATCAAGTTCATCTCCCGGATGTCCAAGGCGATGCTGAACGGAATCGAGATTCTGCCGGGCATCCCGGGAAAGATGCGCCCCGTGCGGATTGCGTGCCGCCCCACTCCCTACACGGGGACTGATGGCATTGTCTGGCGCGCCGACGGAGACTATCGGGGCGGGCACCTGACCCGTCGAAATGCAGCCATAGCCGGCACTCAGGACCCGGCACTTTTCGCGTCCGAGCGATTTGGACAGTTCACGTACGCCATTCCGGTCGCCGAGCAGGGCCTCTACACCGTGATTCTGGGCTTTGCCGAGACAGGCACGGATACCGCCGGGGCCAGCCCGATAACTCGAGGCGGCCGCCTTTTCGATGTCTTCTGCAACGGCCAGACCATGCTCAAGAATTTCAGCATAGTCGGCGAAGCGGGCGGACCGAACCGCGCGATCACGAAAGTCTTCCAACATATCGAGCCGAGAACGGACGGAAAGATCCTGCTGGAATTCGTCCCGGTCAGCAACTACGCCTGCCTGAGCACGATCGAAGTCCTGCCCGAGTAGCTACCCGGCCTCTTGGACATTCAACCTGCTTTGACTGATGATGGTTGAAAGGACTCTGTAAGCCGGGAGACACCATGACGAGTGCGCGCCAGCCCGCCGCGCCGGTCGATTCTTTCCCTTTTCACCAGCCGATCGTCTGGCAGCCGAACCCTGCCTGGATTGCTGCCAGCAATCTCCGTCGTTTCATGGACCGCTGGAGCATTCGCTCGTACGAGGAGCTGCAGCTCAAATCGGTTCAGGATATCGAGTGGTTTTGGGACGCAGTGCTCGAGGATCTCGACATTCGATTCCGGAAGCCATACTCCGCCGTCCTGGACCTTACGGGCGGGAAGCCTTTCCCTCGCTGGTGCATCGACGGCCGGCTGAACATCGTGGAGAGCTGCCTGGACAAATGGGTGGACGGCGAAGCGGCCGAAAGGCCAGCGCTGCGCTGGGAAGGAGAGGACGGCCGCGTCCTTGACCTCACCTATGTCGAGCTCTGGCGGGAGGTCAATCGATGCGCGAACGCGTTGCGCCAGCTCGGTCTGGGAAAAGGGGATGCGGTTGGGCTTTACATGCCTATGATCCCGGAGCTGGCGATCGCCTTTCTGGCCGTCATCAAAATCGGCGCCGTTGTCGTTCCGCTGTTTAGCGGTTACGGCGCCTCCGCGGTTGCATCGCGGTTGAATGATTCGGGTGCCCGGGCCCTACTGACAGCCGACGGTTACTATCGCCGCGGGCGGATCGTCCAGATGAAGGCGATCGCGGACGAGGCCCTTCGCCAGGTGCCCTCCGTCGCGCATCTGATCCTCGTTCGACACGCAGGAACCGACGTGCACTGCCTACCCGGACGCGATCGCACATGGGACGAGCTGGTGAGTCCGCAATCGGACTCCGCAGCAACCGAGGACACGTCGGCCGAAGACATGCTGATGCTGATCTACACCAGCGGAACGACCGGGCGACCGAAAGGCGCGGTCCACACGCATTGTGGTTTTCCGATCAAGGCGGCACAGGACATCTACCACGCGATGGATCTGAAGGCTGGCGAAACGCTCTACTGGATGACCGACATGGGCTGGATGATGGGTCCCTGGCTGGTTTTCGGCGCCCTGCTCGTCGGCGCTTCGATGGTTTTTTACGACGGAGCACCAGATTACCCGGATTGCGGCCGCCTGTGGGCCCTTGCGGAGCGCCACAAGGTCACTCACCTGGGCGTCTCGCCGACGCTGATCCGGTCACTGATGGCCCATGGCCCGGAGCCCGTCCGGCGCCACGATCTTTCGGGCCTGCGCGCGGTGGGATCGACAGGCAGTCCCTGGGATCCGCAGTCGTGGACCTGGTTGTTCGATCACGTGCTGGAACGGAGAAAACCAATACTCAACTATTCCGGCGGCACCGAGATCAGCGGCGGCATACTGTGCGGCAATTTCTTCACGCCGCTGAAGCCATGCGCGTTCTCAGGCCCGGTCCCCGGGATGGATGCGGACGTCGTGGACGAAGACTGCCGTCCGGTTCGGGGGGCCGTCGGGGAGTTGATCATCCGCCAGCCGTGGATTGGCATGACACGGGGATTCTGGAAGGATCAGGAACGTTACCTGGATGCGTACTGGAGACGTTTCGAAGGAATCTGGGTCCACGGCGACTTCGCGGCCATCGATGAAGACGGGCTCTGGTACATCCTCGGCCGCAGCGACGACACGATCAAGGTGGCGGAAAAACGCCTGAGCCCCGCCGAAGTGGAGGCGATCGCCAACGCTCACGAGCTCGTCGCCGACAGCGTGGCCATCGGTGTCCCGCACGCCGTCAAGGGCCAGGAAGTGACCATTTTTTGCGTCTTGCGCAATCCACAACTTGCGTCCGAGCGGTTGCGCCAGGAGATCAAGGACCGGGTTGCACAGGCGCTCGGCAAAGCGTTGAGACCCCGCGAGGTGCGCTTCACCACGGCTCTCCCAAAGACACGCAACGCGAAGGTCATGCGTCGGGTTGTCCGGGCCGCTTACCTGGGTGAAGATCCAGGCGACCTGAGCAGCCTCGAGGACCCGGCGGCACTGGACGCAATCCGCAACGCCGTATGAGTTGACAGGATTCACAGGATTAACAGGATTCTGCAGCGTGGTGCAGAATCCTGTTAATCCTGTGAATCCTGTCAACTCATACGGCGGGCAGGATGCGACCCGCGACCTCTCCAAAACCCACGCGGTACCCGTCGCCCTGGCACCAGCCTGTAATCGTCACGCGGTCGCCGTCAAGCAGTGAAGTCCGGGTTTCGCCATTGGGCAGTTGGAGGGGTCTGGTTCCCTGCCACGCCAGCTCGAGCATGCTCCCGTAGGAGGATGGGTCAGGCCCGCTGATCGTCCCGGAAGCCAACAGATCGCCGTTCCGCAGGTTGCACCCGTTGACAGTGTGGTGCGCCACCTGCTGGCGCATGTCCCAGTACAGGTATTTGAAGTTCGTCCGGCAGATCCGCTGCGGCGCAGGCATCGACTCGCCCTGGAGCCAGACCTCGAGCTCGATGTCGTATGTTCGGTCTCCCTCGCTTTTGAGGTAGGGCAGCGGCTCCGGTTCCTGTTTTGGACCGGCCGTTCGAAACGGCTCGAGTGCCTGCAGTGTGACCACCCAGGGGGAGATCGAAGTGGCAAAGCTCTTGGAAAGAAACGGCCCGAGCGGCTGATACTCCCATCGCTGGATGTCCCGTGCACTCCAGTCGTTGACGAGAACCATCCCAAAAATGTTTTTAAAGGCACGGTCGATCGGAATCCTTTCGCCAAGCGCGTTCCCTCCCCGGATGAAAAACCCCATCTCCAGCTCGAAATCGAGCATTCGACTAGGCCCGAACGAGGGTGGTCCGTCGCCTTTCTGAGTCTGCCCACAAGGCCGGCGGATGTCCGTCCCACTCACCACCACGGAGCTGGCCCGCCCGTGGTAGGCCACCGGGAGATGGAGCCAGTTGGGCATCAGCGCGTTCTCCGGGCCGCGGAACATCGTCCCCACGTTGGTGGCATGCTCGCGAGAGGAATAGAAATCGGTGTAGTCCAGGATGTCGCACGGCAAAAGGAGATCAACCGCCGACTGCTCGAAAAGCGCTCGTTCGCGCAGACGGGCGTTGTCACGCAGCCGTGGGTCGGCGCCGCTCAGCAGCTGGCTGATCACCAACCGGGCGTCGAGTATGCAGAAGGGTGCCATCAGAAAGTTCAGATGCGGGCGGTCGAAAATGCCCTCCCGACCGAATAGTTCAAAGAACCCCTCCTTCTCCAGCAAAGCAAGGTCCAGGACCAGGTTGCCGATTGCCGTGCCAACCCTTGGCGGCCCGCCGTTCTTGGGGCGAAATACGCCGAAAGGCAGGTTCTGGATCGGGAAGTGGGATTCCGGATCAACCGGGATGAAGGATTGGAGTTTCGGATCGTTCGTCGGGTCCATGACGGGTCTTCTGGTATCGTTCCGCGCTAAAGCAACCCAAGCGCTCGCAGATCTTCCAAAGGCTCTTCGAAGCTGCAGCTGCCGAAGGAAACGATCAACTCGCGCCGGGCTTCGGCGATACCCTCAAGTGTTACCCGCTTCCCCAGCCAGGTCAATCCATCGGCGTCGAAGCGGAAATGAGACGGATCCCCGTCTGCCAGGATCGCCGATAGGTCCACCTCATTGGCTGACTGGGCATGTGCCAGAACCCCGGCGGCGAGGACATTCAGAAAACCGTGCATCTCCGTGCCAACCGATTCATGGTAACGCCGGATCGGGTGATGGAGACCCGCCGTGCACTTGAACGCGACGGCATAGTCGCGGCATGCTGAAATCACTCCTGCAACCTGCTCCACGCTTGGGAACGCCTCAGCAGTGACTCCCCCCGTGCGTAGTTTGAAAGCCGCTGGCAAACACCGGACTCCGCGCCCCGTGTCGTTGTGATCTGCGATTGCCCGGATAGTGCGACGAGTCACCTCGGTTCCTGGAAGCTTGCCTGCCTCGAAAAACGGCGTGATTGCCGGCAAGCTGGACCGCTCGATCGCTTCGGCGGCCGCGTCGATGAGCCGACGGATCTCGTCGCGGTCTTCATTGACCACGACGTCGGAAGGCAAGGCCAGCTCTATGGCATGGATTCGGAAAACGGATCCGTAGCTAGTTTCAAACGACGATATCAACTGTACTGAGTCAGGGAGCCGGTCCACAAAGTCACCCGGCCCCGTGCTTTGGAGCCCAAGGGCCGAGACGCCGAGCGGACCGGCGTGGGATAAGGGGGATAGCCGGGAGCCGAGATCGGCAAGCCGATTGGCCGGGCAGATGAAGTGAGACAGGAGCCAGGCGTCCGGCCCGGATCGGTACCGCGCGTAGTCCCTGATCGCCTCGTCGAGCGCCAGGCTGGCCGGAGGAAACATCCCCGCGTAGTCGAGGGCGTTCCGGAGCAGTGCCTGGAGGCTGCGGGCGGGTGAGCGGGTGGCTGATGGTTGCATGATGCCTTTCAAGAGATGGTCGTATCGCCAACCGGGCCGACAAGCGGAGTTTCGGGGACACAAAACTTAATTCCTGTGCTAACTGTCTGAACCCGCAAACGGAACGGGAATTAAGTATTATGTCCCCGAAACTCGTCGGACCCACTTTACCCCGTTGTTGTCGGCGCGGGCGGGTCATCGTGGTTGACCCAGCTGTAAGCATACCGGTCGTCTTCGTGGTGCGCCGCGAAATCGGTGACCTGGAGCGGATGGAATGTGTCCATCATGACGGCCAGTTCCTCGGTTCGCTCCTTGCCGATGCTCGCTTCCACGGTGCCGGGATGAGGCCCGTGCGGCAGACCTCCCGGGTGAAGGCTGATGTCGAACTGTCCGACGCCCTTTCGGCTCATGAAGTTCCCTTCAGCGTAGTAAATCACCTCGTCGGAGTTTACATTCGCGTGGTTGTAAGGCGCGGGGATGGAGCGCGGGTGATAGTCAAACATCCGCGGGACGAACGAACAGATGACGAAGTTCCAGCCCTCCCAGGTCTGGTGAACCGGCGGGGGCTGGTGTACGCGCCCCGTGATCGGTTCGAAGTCTCCGATATTGAAGGCGTAGGGATACAGGTAACCGTCCCATCCGACAACATCGAGCGGATGATGATCCAGAATATGGCGATGGATCTCTCCACGCGCCTTCACCCGAACTTCGAAATCGCCCGGCTCCTCGTGGGTCTCGAGCTCCGCAGGGACCCGGATGTCGCGCTCGCAGTACGGTGAGTTTTCGAGCAACTGGCCGTACTCGTTGCGGTACCGCTTTGGCGGTTCGAAATCCCGGGGCGACTCGAAAACCAGCATCCGGTGGCCGCCCCCCTTCAGCTCCATCCGCCAGGTGGTGCTGATTGGAATGTTCAGGTAATCACCGGGGCCGAAATCCAGACGACCGTACTGTGAAATCAGTGTCCCCTCGCCAACATGCACGAAGATCATTTCGTGCGCGTCACCGTTCCGGTAGTGGTATCCCATCGACTCGACCGGACGGGCGATGGCCATTGTGACATCCTGGTTCCCCATCAACACCTGGCGCCCGGTGACCACGTCATTAGCCTCAGGCACTTCCCGTGTGTTGAAGAGCCGATGTCGCAAGGGTCCGTAATCGATGTATCGTGCGGCCGCGGTCTCAAGCTTTTCGACGTGCTTCACCTGGGTCGGCTGCCGGATGTGGTACAGGATCGACTGTATGCCCGAGAATCCCTTGGTGCCAATCACCTGCTCCCGGTAGAGGGAGCCATCGGGCTGGCAAAACTGAGTATGGCGCTTGTGCGGAATCCTCCCGAGCGTATGGTAGAAAGGCATGTTTCCTCCGAAAACACTGCGCACTGCGCACTTCCCACTGCCAACTGCGGAGCTCTTGGTGGGCAGTGCGCAGTAAGCAGTGCGCAGTGGCTTTACAGGTTCCCGCGCCTGGCCTGCTCGATCTCTATGCTCTCGAACAACGCCTTGAAGTTGCCGACTCCGAAACCGCGCGCCCCCCGGCGTTGGATGACTTCCAGGAACATGGTCGGGCGATCCTGGATCGGGCGGCTGAAGATCTGAAGCAGGTAGCCCTCATCGTCGCGGTCGGCCAGAATCCCCAACCGGGCAATATCCTCGTATCGCTCCTTGATTTCTCCCACACGGCCTGGAAGGCTGTCGTAGTAAGCCTGCGGCACCCGCAGAAACTCCAGCCCCCGCTCTTTCAGCAAGCCGACCGTTTCGATGATGTCACCCGTGATCAGGGCAACGTGCTGGACGCCAGGGCCGACGTAGTAGTCGAGGAACTCCTCGATCTGGCTCTTCTTTTTGCCTTCGGCCGGCTCGTTGATGGGAAACTTGATCCGGCCGTTGCCGTTGCCCATGACCTTGGACATTAAAGCGGAGTAGTCGGTGTGGATCACCTTGTCGTCATAGTGCACGATCTGGCGGAAGCCCATCGCCTTGTGGAACCAGTTCACCCAGTAATTCATCTTGCCGAGGTCCACGTTGCCGACAAGGTGGTCGATCGCCGCAAGTCCGGTCGGCGTGACGGTCGGATCATCGGGCAGCCGGACGTAGCCTGGCAGGAACGAGCCGGAGTACTCCTTGCGCTCGACAAACTTAAAAACTGTCTGACCGTAGCCCTGAATGGTCGCGGTCCGGACCAGGCCATCTCCATCCTGAGTCTCGACAGGCGCGAGGACGCCTCTTGCCCCCCTGGTCGTCGTCTCCCGCCAGGCGCTTTCGACATCCTCTACTTCGATTGCGATCGCTTTGACCCCGTCGCCGTGGAGCATGTGATGGGCAGCCATCTCGCTGTGCGGCCCGTACGGCGTACTAAGAACGAACCGGATTTTCCCCTGCTCGATCACGTACGAGGCATATTCGCGGTTGCCGGTCTCGAGGCCGGCATAGGCGATTGGCTTAAAACCCCAATATTTCCAGTAGTAAACGGCCTGCCTGGCGTTGCCCACCCAGAACTCCACGTGGTCCATCGCCTTAATTTTGAAAAGGTCCGCCTCCTGGTCGATCGGACGCTGGTCCGCGCGGACAGCCTGGTCGGTGATCATCTAATCCTCCGTGAAAACAAGGTGAGCGCTTGCTTCAATTATAGCAACAAGGGGTGCGTCCACGGATTTCGGGGACCACCCATTCCTCCCGCCAACCGGGCCGTAAAGCGGCGGATTCTGAAAGTCGAATCCGCCCTACGACTGAGTGCTTGCGGGTGGCGAGCGGTCGTAGGGCGGATTCGACTTTCAGAATCCGCCGCTTTACGGCCCGGTTGGCGGGATCGCCAGAACCCGCTTACTCCGCTGAAAAGCGCTGCGTGCGCGGCTCTGACGGCGGTTGCCCGAGCGCGGCGTGAGAAATGCGGGCTAGGACCTCAAGGACGGGACATGCTTTTTTCGTTGAGGTCCTTGCTGTCCCTGAGGTCGTTGGGTTCCGGGGTTGCAGAGGGCATTACTGGCTTATGCCGACGGAAGGCGGCAGACAGTAGGAACAGTCCAGCGAGTACCAGGCCGATCTCGACAGTCCAGACGGCCACGGGTGAAAAACCGTCCTTCACAAGGTGTACCGACCAGATGTCGAGGGTATCCGACCAGTACGGGAAAGTGACGATCAGCAGGCGATTCGTGTATTGGGTTATCGCGTCCAGACGCTCGGACAGCAGATCACCCGAGGACAGAGTGTCGGCTATTACGGCTTTCTGAGCCTGGAATGGCAGAAAGCGGAGATTGTACCGGCCAGCCGGGTAGTAGTAAGAGGAAACCGCACTCGACTTCGAGGCGAGCCTGTGCAAGCTGATCACGGTCGAGAAGTTGGCAACCGTGCCGAGCAACTGAACACCGATGCCCAAACAGACAAGAACTACGGCCGCCGTCCTGAGGCCCAGCAGCCTGCCACTTTCTCGATCCACAAAGATTGCGGCAGGAAGCAGCAACAGAGGCAAGATGCCCACAAAGAACCTGGGACCCCAGCAGTAACCGCCCTCGGGTTGGCACCAGAGGCTGTGAAGAACCAGGTTGGCAATAAAGAGCCACGCCACCGAGATGGCCGAAATCCGCGCGCACTTCCAGAGACTCCTCCAGCCAACGGCGCCAAGAACAAGCAGCGGGGCGTACAGCCAGATCGCCTTGCCGGGACTGATCAGGAATACCGCGAGCCCGTACCAGATGGGACTATTCCAGCCAACCGGACGACCGTCCGGGAACACGGTAAAGCCGGTCGTGAAGAGCTGTCCAAAGCGCGCGTAGTTGTATCCAATGAAAAGCCCGATACCGAGAATCGCCAGGAGACAGACGACCCCCAGCCGCCATCCACCGCGTATCCAGCCGCTCGGCCGCCATGTCAGGCGGGTCGTTACCTGACTCCGGTGCTGTTCCCACGCGAGGAACCAGAAGGCCGGGAGCAGGACGACGGTCGTTGGACGCACCGTAATGGCTAACGCGAGAGCCAATCCGCCGAGCGCGGCGAACAGGAACCAGCGAGACCCTTGCTGACGAAAGCAAAGCCATGCCGCCGTCAGCAGAAGGGCCAGAAGGGGCTCGGAAAACAGCGACCGAGCATAGGGAAAGGCCAGGCTGCTAGCCATCGCAAGCACTGCAAAAATCGCAGCCCGCCGGTGCCGGACGCCGTAGGTGAGGAGGATCAAGAAGAACAATGCCCAAGTCGTGGCTGTGCTTAAACTGTGGGCGAAGGAGGCGACAAAAACTGGGGCCCACTCCACCCCGAGTGCCGGTTGCAGTTTGTTCCCGAGCCAAACCCAGGGGGACAGGTAAACGGCGTGACCGAAGCTGAAAGGGAGGTAGTGCCTGCCGTCGCGTCCCTGCCTTGCGGATCGCAGGTTTCCCGAATCTGCAACCGCCGGGACCTCGAACCAACCATGGTCGACGAAACTGCGAGCCATGAAGTAATAGCCGACTTCATCCGTTACCGATACATGGCCGGAAGAACCCGCGGCCAGCAACAGCCACAGCCCAAGCAGAATAAACAGGGCTGTTACCGCGGGCTTCCTGTCTCCCATGGCGCCGACTTTACCACACCCGCGACCCGAGATTTGCGCAATCGATGGGGCTTACGTTGAGTCATCGGGTCGCTTATACTCAGCGTCCACGGCCAGTCCATCAACGCGGGAGTAACTGTATGGGCGCTCTCATGATCATCCGCCGGCTCGTCCTCGGTTTTTGCCTGATCCTCATCGCCGCGGCGGTTCTGCTGTTTAGCGATAGAGGCAATCGGCAAGCCGCCCCAACCGGGAGCGAGTCTTCATCCAGGCCACAACCCGGCCGTGTCTACCGGCTCGGTGTCGGGTATTTCGCACCAGACGAAGGTGCGGACATGGTTTTCAAGGGGCTTTTCGAGGAGCTCGCCGCACAAGGATTCGTGAAGGACCAGAATCTCCAAGTGATCTTCAAACACGCGAATGCCGAAATTCCGATGATTCCCTCGGTGCTGCAGTCGCTGGATGACGGCTCGCTGGATCTGATGGTCGCCTTGACGACGCCTTGCCTTGCGGCCGCATGCAAGTCGGTCCGGCAAACCCCGGTGGTATTCACTTACGTGTATGATCCGATCGCCGCCGGCGCCGGTAAGTCATTCACTGATCACCTGCCTCACATCACTGGCGTCGGGTCGTTTCCTCCCCTGGAAGACACGATAGCCGTCATGTTGAAGGTAAAGCCAGGTGTGAAGGCAGTGGGAACCGTGTACAACTCGTCCGAGGCCAACTCCGTCAAGGTCATCAGCGTCGCCCGGGAGTTGTTCCGGAAACAGGGGATTCGACTGGAGGAGATCACCGTCACCGGGACCAATGAGGTGTACCAGGCCGTCGACGTTGTCTCCTCCCGAAACGTGGACGCACTCTGGGTAACCGGAGACAACACGGCCCTGCAGGCTTTCGACGCGATCTGCAAAGTCGCCGGTAAACACAAGCTGCCCCTGTTCATCAACGATCCGGAGTTCACGCATAAAGGAGCACTGGCCGCCATTGGTATCGGCTGGTACCAGACCGGCCGGCGTTCAGGGCAAGTAGCCGCCAAGGTGCTCCTCGGCGCCAAGACAAGCGACATTCCGATCGAGAACTACGCCGAGAGGAAGGTGCTTCTCAATCATAATCAGGCCAAGGAACTCGGAATCTCGTTCCCAGAAGACGTTGTCCGGATGGCTGCCCCCGAAGCGCAGAAGAAGCTCAGCTTCTACCTGGTTTCTTTCGCCGATACCTTCCACGTCGAGGAGACGGAGCGGGGGATGATGGATGCCTTGAAAGACGCCGGTCTGGTCGACACGAGAGATTACACGTTGATCCGCCGAAACGCGCAGGGAGACGTCGGGACTCTGAACACGATGGTCGATGCGGCAATTGCCGAGAAACCAGACATCCTCTTCGCGCTGTGTACACCAGCCCTGCAAGCCGCGGTCAAGAAGGTCCGTGACCGAAACGTGGTGTTCGGCTGCGTGGCGGACCCCGTGGCCGCAGGCGCGGGCAAGTCATATACCGATCACCTGCCCAATTTCGCGGGCGTCTCGGTCGAAGCTGATTTCGTCGGAATGCTCCGCCTGCTCAGAGCGACCATGCCCGCCGCCAGGAGAATTGGCACGCTGTACAACCCTTCTGAAGTCAACTCGGAGATCTACAAGGAAAGACTCGAGAAGTTAAGTAAGGAGAATGGACTCCTTCTTGAAGCGGTCCCCGCCTACCAAAGCTCAGAGGTCCTGAACGCTGCGGAAGCCTTGTGCGCCAAGCGCGTCGATGCGATCTGCCAGATCTCGGACAACCTCATTGGCAGTGCCTTTGCGAGTCTTGGACAAGCGGCCCGAAAGGCCAAGGTTCCGGTTCTGGCGATGAGCAGCGACCCGGTTGAGAGAGGATACGCATTTGCCGGCGTGGCACGCGATTACTACGACTGCGGCCGACAGACGGCTGAAATCGGGTTGAAAATCGCGCGGGGAGCGCCTGCGGCGACGATCCCCTTCGTGCCGCCGAGCAGGACCAGGATTTTGATCAACGAGCCAGCGGCACGCCTGCTCGGCATAAGGGTCCCGGCCGCCGTGCTGTCACAGGCGGACAAAGTCACTGGAGACTAAGATGTTAGAGAAACTGGAGATCGAGCGATCCACGAAGCCCGGTGGCGTCGTTCTGACACTGGCCGGCCGCATTGACTCGTACTGGTCGAACCAACTGACGACCGTGCTGTCCGAGGAGATTCACTCGGGCCAGTATCACATCAGTCTGAATCTGGCGGGCATCCGGTTCATGAGCTCCGCGGGGGTTCGCGTCCTCCTTCAGTTTTACAAGGAGCTGGCGAACCTGAACGGAAGCTTGATCATAGAAAGGCCATCCCAGACTGTTGTTTCGGTTCTTGAAATGGTCGGGTTGGCTCAATTGCTTGCGGCGGCGCCCAAAACGGAGGTCGAGGAGTCCAGGGAAAGCGAGCCCCAACGCTTCGGCAATGTGGTCTGTTCGCTGCGTGCAGTAGGGAACACGTGTCTGAAAGTCTCGCTCCTGGGCGACCCGGCACGCCTGACCTCCGGCGGCTACACAGAGCAGGATTGCAAGCTCGAGCGATTCCCAGGCAACCGCGTTGGAATTGGACTTGGCGCGATCGGCCAGGGATTCGCGGACTGCCGAAATCGATTCGGCGAATACATCGCCGTAGCCGGGGCGGCCGCGTACCTCCCCACCGACGGAACGAATCGCCCGGACTACCTTGTGCAAAGCGGCTCCCTGGTTCCTGAGTTGAGCGTCGTGTACGGCATTTCCCTGGACGGCAGTTTCGCGCATCTGATGCGATTCGAAGCGGCTGAGACCGGTTCCGGACTGACTCTCAGCGAGGTGATGGATGCCGCCAGCCAGGCATCCGCCGCGGATCCGATCGGTGTCGTCATGCTGGCCGAAGCGTCAGGGGTGGTTGGCGCGGCGCTGGCTAAATCGCCGTTGGCGCTCCACGCGGGGAGCTCTCCTTTCAGCTTCCCCGAGGTGCGGGACTGCATGAATTTCACGACCGAGCGGGCTTTCTCCCGCAGCCTCGTGCTGGTCGCCGGAATCGTCAGCCGTCAGCCCTCTGCGCCACTCGCCAAGCTCACCCGGAGAATGTTGCGCAAGCGTGATTTGCACGGTCATTTCCATGCGGCCATCTTCCCGCATCGTCCTTTGAAGAAAGGCCTCGAACAGCTGGGTGACATCGTCAAAATCCTGTTCGAGGCGGAGCAGATACAAAGTGTCCTCCACTTGTTGAATGACGATCGCGAGCTGATCGGCGTTGGAGAGAGCGAATTCAGCCGGGGAACCTGCTGGATCGGGCCGGTCGGTGAGGTCGTCGAGGAAAAGTGAGGTGTTCGGATGGGTGTGCTCATTGGTGCTCTGACAATTGGTTTCATTCTCTCTCTTCTCGCGCTTGGCGTTTACATCAGTTTCCGGGTGTTCAACTACCCGGATATGACGACTGACGGTTCAGTGACGCTCGGCGCGGCCGTTGCCGCCGCCCTGTTGGTTTACAAGGTCGATCCCCTGACCGCCACGCTTGTGGCCACCCTGGCCGGGCTTGCGGCTGGCGCGACCACCGGAATTCTTCACACCAGGTTTCGAATCAACGAGCTCCTCTCCGGCATTCTGGTCATGACGGCCCTTTACTCGGTCAATCTGCACATCATGGGGCGAAGTAATTTGCCGCTCCTGTCGGAGCGCACGCTGGCCTCGCAAGCCGAGGATGTGGGAAAACGAGTGTTCGGCGAGACGGTTCAAATCGCAGGCTGGTCCGTTGCCGGGACGGACCTGTCGGTACTGCTCCTCTCCTTCTTCGCCGCGGTTGTTGTCGGGGTGATCCTGTTCGTTTTCTTGAGGACGAACCTTGGAACCGCGATGCGCGCGACCGGAAATAATCCGCAGATGATCCGCGCGCTCGGCGGCAACACGGACCTTATGGTCGTGTGCGGGTTGGCTCTGGCCAACGGGATCATTGCCCTGTCCGGTGCTCTTCTGGCGCAGTATCAGGGGTTCGCCGATGTCCAGATGGGGCTGGGCATGCTGGTCTGGGGAATCGCGAGCCTGATCATCGGCGAGAGCCTGATCGGAGTGAAAAGCGTCGGGTTTTTGATCACCGGAACAATCATGGGTTGTGTTCTTTTCCGACTGCTCGTTGCGATTGCCCTGCGCTGGGGCATGAATCCGAACGATCTGAAGCTGATAACCGCGGCGTTCGTTTTCGCAGCCCTTATCCTGCCGGGTCTGCTCGCGAAACTGCGCATCAAGGAAAGGAAGGCGGCTCATGCTTGAGGTGCGCAACATCTATAAAACGTTCAATCAAGATACACCGGATGAAGTGAAAGCGCTGCAGGGCGTCAGCTTCACGATCGAGGACGGCAGCTTCGTCGCCGTCCTGGGCACGAACGGCTCCGGTAAGTCCACGATGCTCAATGCTGTAGCGGGCGCCTTCCAGGTCGATGCCGGGCAGATTCTGTTGGACGGACACGACATCACACGGCTCCCCGAGCACCAGAGGGCTCGCTACGTCGGCCGGGTTTTCCAGAATCCCTTCAGCGGAACCGCCCCCGACATGTCGATCGCCGAGAATCTCGCACTCGCCTCCATGCGCGGGCAAACCCGCGGATTGGGCTGGGCGGTCAGCCCCCGCATGCTCGACGAGTTCAAGACCCGAATACGCCAGCTGAACATGGGTCTGGAGGACCGGCTCAGCACCATGATTGGAAAGTTGTCCGGCGGCCAGCGTCAGGCGCTCACGCTGCTCATGGCATCGTGGCTGAGGCCGAAACTCCTGCTGCTTGACGAGCATACGGCCGCATTGGACCCCAAGACCGCCAAGAAAGTAATCGAGCTGACCGAGAGCATTATCCAGAAAGATCACCTGACGACGCTGATGGTGACCCACTCGATGCAACAGGCCGTCAACCTGGGTGACCGACTGATCATGATGAATAAAGGCCAGATCATCCACGATTTTCGGGGAGAGGAAAAACGCCGGTTGCGGGCCAACGACCTGCTGGCGCTGTTCGATGAAGTCCGCCGCAAGGAGCAGATAGACCATACCACGGCCGAGATGCTCAGCCAGGCATATGTGTGAGGTGAGGTGATGGAGGCGGACATCTTCTTGGAGCGCGGACTGGACGAGGGTGTCGAAAAAATCCGCATTGACCCCAACGGGGTCAACGTAGCAAAGCCCAGGGTTGGCCGCGTCGTGTGCGGCCTACCCTGGGTTGCCCAGAAAAATGGCTCCCAACCCTGAAGGGGTTGCGTATCAAGCCACATGCGCAACCCCTTCAGGGTTGGTAACTTACGGTTCCCTTACCCAGGGTAGGCCGCAAACAACGCGGCCAACCCTGGGCTTTGCCACGTAACCCCTTCGGGGTAAGAGACACCACACGCCAATGGGTACAGGTTATGCCATCTCGACTTTTTCGACACCCTCGGGACGGTCCGCGCTCCAATAGCACTAGGGCGCACAGGATTGCAGATCCGTAATCCTGTTCATCCTGTTCATCCTGTCGAAAAATAGCGACAATGCTGCCATGACAAAGGCGCTGGCCG